>Ga0136636_10002415_pt1 | contig 11108 bp, 4 predicted proteins | sample AntDrymUQ8522106_2_FD_104653 | JGI IMG/M metagenome (GOLD analysis project Ga0136636, IMG submission 104653) | Polar desert sand microbial communities from Dry Valleys, Antarctica - metaG UQ852 (21.06) | ecosystem: Environmental > Terrestrial > Soil > Desert | place: Antarctica: Dry Valley... | reverse complement strand
CCTCAGGCTATAGGTATGGCTGCATCGTGGAATGTTGAACTGATGAACCAAATAGCCGAAGCCATATCTGATGAAGCACGTGCTAAGCATCATGACTTTGTGCGTAAGGGGAAACGAGGAATTTATCAAGGACTGACCTATTGGAGTCCGAATATCAATATATTTCGCGATCCACGTTGGGGACGTGGCATGGAAACTTACGGTGAAGATCCGTATTTGACCTCAAGGTTAGGAGTAGCCTTTATTAAAGGGATTCAGGGTAATGATCCTGACTATTTGAAATTAATTGCTACACCAAAGCATTTTGCCGTTCATAGCGGGCCTGAATATAGTCGTCATTCTTTTGATGTTTATCCTACTGAAAGAGATTTATGGGAAACCTATTTGCCAGCTTTCGAAGCATGCATAAAAGAGGCTGGAGCATATTCTATTATGGGTGCTTATAATCGCTTGCGAGGAGAAGCTTGTTGTGCTAGCGACTTATTGTTAAATAAAATACTACGAGACAAATGGGACTTCAAAGGTTTTGTAGTTTCTGATTGTGGTGCTATTGCGGATATATTTCAGACACACAAGCTGACAAAAACACAAGCTGAGGCAGCAGCTTTGGCAGTAAAAACTGGAACTGATCTATGCTGTGGACACGAATATTGTGATTTAGTGGAAGCTGTAATAATGGGCATGATAACTGAAGATGAGATTAATGTTGCGGTAACTCGTTTAATGAGAGCTAAGATTAAACTTGGTATGTTCGACGATGAATCAAAAGTTCCTTTTGCATCTATTCCAATGTCGGTTGTTGATAGTCAAAAGCATAAAGAGTTAGCTCTTCAATCGGCTAGAGAGTCCATTGTGTTACTCAAAAACGAGAACAATTCCTTACCTCTTTCAGTAACAAAAAAAATTAAAAAAATTGCTATCATTGGACCTAATGCAGATGCTCCTGATAGTAACCTTGGAAACTATCATGGCATGCCATCACATTCCGTATCACTGTTAGAGGGAATTCAAAGAAAAGTTGGTTCTAGTATTCAAGTTTTACACGAAAGAGGTTGCGAGTTAGCCGATGGCTTACCATTTTTAGAAGTTTTGCCGAAAGACCAATTATTTACGTCTCCGCATTTATCGGATAAAGGTTTATCTGTTCGATATTTTGATAATAATAAATTTGAGGGAAATGATGTTTTTACTGAAGTGATAACAGAATTAGACCATCGGCTGTTTGAGAACTTACAAGAAAAAATATCAAATATCAGCAACTTCGGAATCGAAATTACTGGTTATATTCGACCTGTTTTAAATGGGAAATATGCTATTGGTACAGGCGGATTGACAGATTACAAACTCTTTATTGACAATATTTTAGTGTCCGAATTTCACACTATTTGGGAACCCGAAAAAGTGTATGGTTGGATCGAACTAAAAGCCGACCAATCATATAAAATGACCCTGCAAATAGCTGACTTAACCAGTGAGGCACATGTTCAGAAATTGCTTTGGTCTGTGCCTGATTTGGATAGAGAGGAGCGTGCATTGAAAATCGCAAAAGAAGCCGATGTAGTGGTTTTAGCGATGGGACTTTCACCTCAATTGGAAGGGGAAGAAATGCCTGTTCAGGTGGAAGGATTCAATCAAGGAGATAGACTTTCCTTTGAATTGCCAAAGATACAAACCGAATTTATAAAAAAGGTTGCTGAACTTGGAAAACCTACTGTATTAGTTCTTTTTAATGGTTGTGCTTTATCTCTCAATTGGGAAAAGGAAAATATCCCAGCCATTGTGGAAGCTTGGTATGGTGGGCAATCTGCTGGTGATGCCGTTGCAGATGTGCTTTTTGGAGATTATAATCCGTCAGGACGATTGCCAGTCACATTCTATAAATCTGTAAATGACCTACCGGCTTTTGAGGATTACACAATGAAAGGTCGTACCTATCGTTATTTTAAGGGGGATCCTTTATTCGAATTTGGATACGGATTGAGTTACACTACTTTTAAATATTCGAATCTAATTTCCCCACCAGTTATAGAAAGAGATACTGCAATGATAGTATCCGTTAATGTCCAAAACACAGGAAAAGTCGCGGGTGATGAAGTAGTACAATTATACATAAGTAGAGTAAATGGTGATGAAAAATATCCGATTCGTACACTCAGAGGTATTAAGAGAATCCATTTAAAAAGCAAAGAAAGTAAAGTTATAGAATTTGATGTAAAATCAGATCTATTCTCTATTCTTGATGACAATTTGCAGAGGATTATAGAATTAGGTGAATTTGAAATTTCAGTTGGAGGTTGTCAATCTACAGAGGAGGCTATTATGGAAGAGCGTGCAGTTAGAAATCGAATCGAATTTGTTGGGTGAGTTTTTGAGTTAATGCTCTTTTTTACAAAGTCTTTTTGAAGTATCTTTTGGATATCATTTTTTAAAATAATTAATCAACAATATAATATCAGCACTATGACAAATAAATGGCATGATAAGTATCGATCGATGCAATCAAAACTAGCAAGTGGATGGAATACATGGAACCCTACAAGTGTTTTAAGCCACGTTCTTTTACCTGAAGGTCTTAATTTACAGGTGTGTTTGAAAAATACCATTATTACCCAAAATCAATACCTTAAGGATGCCTATATCTCATCAAAATTAGATAATCCTGAAAAGATTACGCCAGGATTACATGCATATGATGGTAGTTATACAGAGTTATTAGTTGAATTTGAAGGAAGTAAATTTAAGATAGAAAGTGCGACTGACGGAGATGACTTGTTATTGAAAATTTCAACATTAGAATTGCCTTGGAAAACACCGCACTTGGTTTTGGAATGCGGTATGCTTTGGAATAAACCAGGTCATTGCCAGATTGAAAAAGATAAAATTGTTGTATCGCTACCTAGTGGTAAATCAATGAATGTGCAAACTACAGCAATTATTGTTGAAGATTATTTGCCAACTGCCAGTGCTTATTTAAGTGTGGAGTTAGGGGGGACAATCGGTTTTTACACAGGCAAGAATAGAACAATAGATGAAATATCAGCATTAATAGAAATAAATAGAAATAAGATTCAGAGTAGGATTGACGAGTTTGGAGTGAATGCAGACAGTTATAATGCATTACAGAGCGTGGTGGCATGGAATGTTATTTATGAACCATTTAAAGATAGAGCTATTTTTCCTGTAAGTAGAAATTGGTGTAACTTCTTTGGTGGACCATTTGTGTTGTTTGACTGGGACACTTATTTTGGCGCCTTTATGGCTTCGCTTGACAGCAAGGAACTGGCATATGCCAATGCGGTGGAAATTACCAAACACATTACTCCTAACGGCTTTATTCCAAATTATGTTGGCGCTTATGGATTAGGTTCTGTCGACCGTTCACAACCACCAGTAGGAAGTCTTATTTTTAGGGAATTATATAAGAAATTCAAAGAAACGTGGGTGCTTGAATATGTATTTGATGACCTTTTACGTTGGAATCGTTGGTGGAATACCAACCGAAACACAAATGGATTACTTTGTTGGGGGTCAGATGATTTGCCAAAACCGAATAATGGAGATTGCAATAACTGGCAAGCTGCTGCTTATGAAACAGGCTTGGATAATTCACCTATGTACGATGGTATTCCTTTTAATACCGATACTCATAAATTGGAATTAGCCGATGTTGGTTTAATGGGTATGTACGTAATGGACTGCGACTGTCTGGCTGAAATTGCAGGCGTGATTGGTCGCAATGAAGAAGCAAAAGAATTAGCTGCACGCGCCGATTATTTCCGAATTAACATGCAAGAGCTTTGGTGTGAAAAGGACGGTATTTATCTCAATAAAAGAACCGACACCGGTGAATTTAGTTCCCGACTTTCACCGACCTTATTTTATGCAATGTTGGCCAAAGCACCAACACAAGAACAGGCTGAACGAATGATAAACGAGCATTTTATGAACACTGAAGAGTTTATGGGTGAATTCATCTTACCTTCAATTGCCAAAAATGATTCTACATATAACGAGCAGGGTTATTGGCGAGGACGGATTTGGGGACCGATGAATTTCTTGGTTTATTTAGGCTTAAAGAATTATGATTTACCTGAAGCAACTAAAATTATGGTCGAAAAATCAAATAATTTATTGATGAAGACGTGGAAAGTGAATCGTAAAGTACACGAGAATTACAATGGTATCAGTGGTAATGGAAGGGAAGATAACGAATCAATTAATTTAAGTGATTCATATTATCATTGGGGTGCATTGCTCAGTTTTATGTCCATTATCGAATCTGGAAAAGTAATTAATCCTGCCAAACCAATCTTATAAATTACTAACACTTAATAATCGACAAGCAATGGTGAAAATCACAGTTTATGTTATTAGCTGTTTTCTGTTTACGGTGTTATCGTATGCAAAGCCATTTCAAAATACTTCTTGTTATGTCGATCCATACATTGGAAGCGATAATGGTGGAAACGTATTTGTAGGCCCATGCGTGCCATTCGGAATGGTAAAACTCGGACCGGACATCCGGGAATTTCACGAAGGAGAAGGTTATCATCATAGTAACTCAGGCTATTCGGTTGCTGGTGATTTGCTATACGGTTTTAGTCATGTACATGTATCAGGAACAGGGGGTGGCGGAAAATATGGTAATATATTGATGGCACCTTTTACGGGTGATTTTAACACAAAAGACTATGGAAGTTCACGAAGTGATGAAGTTGCACAAGTTGGTTATTACGCCGTAACATCGTCAAAATATAAAGTTCGCTCAGAACTAACAGCAACGCATAGTGTTGGTTTTCATCAATACACATTTCCGGCATCCGATAAATCGGGTATTTTTATTGATGCGGGTCATTTCATTGTACAAGGTGTAAGTTATGGTGAAGCACAACAACTGGTTGGTTCAGAAATCCGCATTATTTCGCCGACAGAAATTGAAGGTTATAGCCGTGTTCGTTGGGGGTGGAATGCAGGTGCTGCTTACACGGTTTATTTTCATGCTGTTTTTGATACACCAGCTGTTAGTTTCTCAACATGGAAAAAGGATATAATTCACACAGGCTCTTCTGAGGAATTTGATTCTGGAGAAAAAACGGGAGCTCTATTTTATTATAAAACAACTGATAAACAAGCCGTAAAAGTGAAAGTTGGAATTTCATTTGTCAGCTCTGCAAAAGCAAAAAATAACATTCAAAAAGAACTTGCAAGTTGGGATTTCCAACAAGCCCGACAAGCCACTGTCGATACTTGGAATGGATATTTAAGTCGAATTAATGTGGAATCAAAAGATGAAAATCTTAAGAAATTGTTTTATACAGGTATTTATCATTCCTTGTTAATGCCAACCAATCGCACAGGAGAAAATCCACTGTGGAAATCGGATGCACCCTATTACGATGATTTTTATGCAATTTGGGATACGTATCGAACACTTCATCCATTATTGACTTTGGTTTGGGAAAAGCGTCAGGTTGATATAGTTAATTCCTTGGTTGATATTTATAAATTTGATAAGTACATGCCCGATGCCCGCAGTGGAAATGATAATGGACGAACACAAGGCAGCAGTAATTGCGATATTTTAATAGCTGATGCTTTTGTAAAAGGCTTAACCGGAATTGACTACGAAACAGCTTTTAAAGCCATGATTAAAAATGCTGAAGTGTCGCCCGGAGATAATGAGCGTAAGGAAGGTCGGATAGGCATTCGCGATTATAATACAATTGGTTATGTATCAACAAATCACGAACGATCGGCATCTTGCACCATCGAGCATGGAAATTGCGACTGGGCTATTGCTCAAGTTGCTCAAGGATTAGGAAAAATAACCGATTTTGAAAAATACAAAAATCGTGCTGGCAACTGGCAAAATCTTTGGAATGCCGAAAAAAGTCATAAAGGATTCAACGGTTTCATTTGGCCTAAAAGCTTTGATGGAAAATGGGCAACCGACCTAGAAGTAACTACTTTTGGAAGTTGGGAAGGCTATTATTACGAAAGCAACCCTTGGGAATATTCACTTTCAGTTCCTCAAGACGTAAAAAAACTAATTGAAAAATGCGGTGGAAAAGATAAATTCATTGCCAGATTAGATACTACTTTTAAATCAATAAATGAAAATGTCTGGGGTTCAGGGCTATATAATGTGAGCAATGAACCTGGCTTTATGTCGCCCATGTTGTACATTTGGGCTGGACAGCCATATAAAACAGCCAGTTTAGTTAGACGTATTATTGAGCTAAATTACAACACTGGAAAAGGAGGTATCCCTGGAAATGATGATAGTGGCGCCATGTCATCGTGGCTGGCATTTCAGTTAATGGGCATTTATCCCAATGCAGGTCAGAATGTGTACTTAATCACATCGCCTCATTTTAGTAAAACAACTATTAAAATGGATAATAATCAGCTCTTTGAAATCACTGCAAAAAACCAATCTGCAAAAAACATATATATCCAATCTGCACTTTTAAACGGGAAACCACTCGAACAAGCTTGGTTTAAACATACAGACATAAAAGAAGGTGGAAAATTAGAATTAGTTATGGGCACCAAACCTTCTAAATGGGGAACAAGCAATCCTCCACCATCAATATCAGAATAATTTTAAAATAATATAACAAGATATAATCATGATCAGAAGTTTCTTTTTCTTTTTTAATGCTGCTTTGAGCATTATTTATTCATTTTTGCCTGTGTATCTTAAAGCTTTGGGATACACAGCAACCCAAGTTGCCAATATAATGGTAATCGACGCTGTAGTTGGTCTTATTGGTGTTAATCTTCTTGGGGGTTGGATATCCGACAAGACACAAAAACCCGCATTAATGTTGAAGATACTGTCGTTTGGTGTAGCCTTCTCATTTATTCCTATACTTACTGGGCAGTATTGGATGATTTTTGTTGGATATATCCTTTTTGGACTTTTCAGTAACCCAATTAGCGGCATATCAGATTCGTTGGCAATTCTCAAAGCCAAAGAAATGGGTATAGATTATGGCAAAATAAGGGTCTGGGGGTCAATTGGTTGGTTAAGCGCCACGCTGCTCGTTGGCTTTTTTTTAGCCCTGAAAGCAGTCAGTATTCCCATCGAAAGTTCTGCTGATATAATTAAAGTACTTAAGTTTATGTTCGAAGGAAATGATATAAACTGGAACAATCCGATGGTAATTATGGTAATTATTGGAGGATTTGGAATGACATTTATTTCTGCTCTTGGGTTTAAAGAACGTAAACTAGAACAGAAATCGGACAAAGACAAAGTGAAACTTACAGATATTAAAGCGATATTTAAGAACTCTTATTTCTTGGTATTCCTTTTGGTGGTTATTTTTCATATCATTTGCCTTCGCTCCTACTATTTTTCCTATGGTATTCATATCCAGAGTTTAAAGCTTAGTCCAGCAATTTTGAGTATTGCATTTTCGGTTGGAACAATTGCTGAAATTATTGCATTTGCTTTTTTTGGCAAATTACGCAAACACTTTAAACTGGAAACAATTATTGGAGTTGCGCTATTTGTCAGTTTGCTGCGCTGGCTGTTGGTAGCAAATACAAGTTCACCATTGCTGGTTATTTCGCTACAAATACTTCAGGCTGCATCGTCAGGTTTATTTATAGCTGCTGCTGTATCTTTGGTTGCCGAAGCTGCCGAGTCAAAATTGCTTGTAACTTATCAGCAAGTTTATAATTACTCACTTGCTATCGGAAATCTTATAGGTACTTATGTGGCAGGTATTGTATTTGATCGTTATCAAAGTGCAGTGCCTGTGTTTTATGCTTTAAGTTTCTTTGAGTTTGTTGGAATTATTTTGGTGTTTGTTGTAATTGCACTAAAGAAAAAACGGACATTACAAACTGAAACAATATAAAATTGTCAATATTCAATAGCTGTGAATTCATTTTTAAAAGCGACTTTAATATTTGGTCAATTAAAAAAAAAGATAAACAAGCTTCGTACAACAAAACTAATTAATAGAAAATGAAAACATATTATATATCAAATAATGGTTCTGATAAAAATTCAGGAACCAGCATTGAGACACCGTGGTGCAGCATCGAAAAGGTAAATGCTACACATTTACATCCAGGCGACGAAATCCTCTTTCGTTCCGGTGACAGTTTTGCTGGAGAATTGAACTTAAAGTATTCTGGAACCAAAGAAAAGCCAATAATTATTAGCTCTTACGGAGAAAGAGAAAAGCCGAAATTGACTGGTGCAGTATTGATAAATAATTGGGTGAATAGTACCAATAATCGGTTTAGTACAAAAGTTGCTACGCCTGTGTATCAGGTTTTTGCCAACGATAAATTACTTGATTTAGCACGCATTCCTGCCAAAGGATTTTATGCAGTTGAGTCGGGCGATAAAAATACCTTGACCGACACTCAACACTTGCGGTTGAATTATGATTTAACTGGAGCAATACTTCGCATCCGAGCTGTGAATTGGCAATATGAAACCAACCGTGTGGCTTCACATGCAGATGGCACCATCACTTTTGCCGAAAGTATGATCTACCAAGCTAACCCACGTTATGGTTATTTGTTGGATAATAAGCTAGAATTCCTTACCGAACCAGGTCAATGGTTTTGGGATGAAGCTGATCAGCAACTATACACCATTCCTACTGACGCTTCAACTCCAAATAATGAGAAAATAGAACTTACCATTTATAAAAACGGTATCACAATTGCTGAAAATACCTCTTTCGTAGATATTTCTAACCTTCACTTAGAGAAATACGAAAATGCTGCGATTGTAGGGTTGGGGAATAGTTCACATATCACCGTTTCAGATTGTGATATTAATGATGTGAACATTTATGGAATCTGTTTAGAAATTAATTCGGATAGTTATACCATTAAGAATAACACCATTAAAGATATTCGTGGACGTGGAATTTCTACACTCGAAAGCAGTAACAATGTAATTATTGATAATGTGGTTTTGCGTGTAGGATTGTATCCTGGCTATGGATTTGATGGCGTGAACAATGGCATTAGCATAGCAGTGTTGAAAACGGAAGTACAGTTTAAAATAAGTGCGGCTACTTTTGCTGAACTACAAACGCAAAACATTCCAGTAGATATTTTGAATCAACTGGAAAATTTTATTGATTTGCCTTATGCTGATGAAAAATTTGTGATTGAAGCATTGGAATTAAGTTTAGGTGATTCCCTTGCTAAACAATATTTGCCAACTATTATGCCTTTGGTGAATGCCGAAGCTAAAGCGCAAAAATTAGAGTCAACCAATAACCGCGTAGCATATAATAAAGTTGATCAGGCTGCTTATGCTGGCATACGTTTGGATGGTAACAATAGCATTGCAGAATGTAACCTTATTGAAAACACACTCTTACACATGAACGATGGTGGTGCATTGTATTGTTGGGCACAAAATGACAACTATGTGCACCATAACATACTTAGAAACAACATTATTATCAATGCAGTAGGAAACTGCGTGGCTACTGCAAATGATTTGTCTTATGCCTATGGAATTTATATCGATAATAAATGTCACCATATAACGATTGAAAACAACACCGTAGTGGGCACTACCGGAGGTATACTTATTAACGATGAGGCGCATCATCAAACAATTATCGGAAACACTTTGTATGACAATCAGATGGGCTTGGTGTTTTCTGAATATTTTATGCCCGACACCTTGGTTGGATGCAAAGCTTATGATAATATTTTATTTGCAAAAAAGCGTGATCAGAGGGCTTTATTCGTAGAATGTAGAATTCGTGAAAATTTTGTACCGGGTTTACTCAATCGAAATTTATATGCTAATCCATATTACCCTTTCCCTATTTTAGCACTTACATTTAAGGATGATGTTCGCAGCTTTAAGGAATACACATTGTCATCTTGGAAAATGCACTATGGACAAGATGCAGATTCGACAACTATTGCTACTGCAAATCATGATGCTGGGGGACAGCATTCCGAAATATTGATAAATGAAACTAAAGAAGCGAAAAGTTTTGATTTGCCAACTGAATTATTGTATACCGATGTTTGGGGCAAAGAGCTAAATGGAAAAGTAACAGTTGAGCCTTTTTCATCTGTCATTATTTTACAAAAATAAAAATCATACAAACACAATAAATGCAAGTAAAAGGAATAAAAATATTATTTATAGCAATGTTTACACTTCTATGTCAAACTAATTCAGCTCAAACCAAATTGAACAAAAGTATCGAAAAAAGAGCTAAAATGTTGGTTTCGAAAATGACTATAGACGAAAAACTTGCTTATATCGGTGGTTATAATGAATTTTATATCCGCAACATCGATAGGCTTGGTATTCCAATAGTGAAACTTTCCGACGGACCGCAAGGGCTACGAAATGATGGAAAAACGAATGCATTGCCCTGTGGAATTATGCTTGCAGCTACATGGAACAAAGCTATCGCATATGAATATGGGAAAACATTGGGTCAGGATTCCAGAGCAAGAGGTGTTGATATATTACTTGCACCAGGTGTTAATATTTATAGAGCACCTATGTGTGGCCGAAATTTTGAGTATTTTGGAGAGGATCCATATTTAATTTCGAATACTGCTAATCAGTACATTATTGGAGTTCAATCCGAAGGTGTTATTGCTACAATCAAACATTTTGTAGCAAATAATCAAGAATGGGACAGGCACTCAATAAGCTCCGATGTCGATGTACGAACTTTACAAGAGATCTATTTCCCAGCTTTTAAATCGGCAATTCAGAAAGCAGATGTAGGAGCTGTTATGTCAAGCTATAATTTATTAAATGGTATTCCGACAACTCAAAACGCATGGCTTTTAAAGGATATTTTACGCAAGGAATGGGATTTTAAAGGACTGTTGATGTCCGATTGGATGTCTGCTCAGAGCCCCTTGGAGACTGTAAATAACGGATTGAGTCTAGAGATGCCATCTGGAGCACAAATGAATGCCGTAGCAATTAAAAAATATATTGCTTCTAAGGAAATTGATGTAAAAACGATTGATGAGAAAGTATTTAGGATATTAACTACTATCATTCGCTTTGGATTGATGGACGTTAAACAAGAAAGAGCTGATGTCCCTCTTGAAAATCCAAACAGCAAAAAGGT
>Ga0136636_10002414_pt1 | contig 11110 bp, 10 predicted proteins | sample AntDrymUQ8522106_2_FD_104653 | JGI IMG/M metagenome (GOLD analysis project Ga0136636, IMG submission 104653) | Polar desert sand microbial communities from Dry Valleys, Antarctica - metaG UQ852 (21.06) | ecosystem: Environmental > Terrestrial > Soil > Desert | place: Antarctica: Dry Valley... | reverse complement strand
TCGGAATCAGTCAATTCGGCACTTTCAGCCTCAACAAAATCTTATTCTATTTTAAGTAAAGGCGAACTGGAAACCGACCCATTAGTAGCAACTATTGATCCTGAGAAATGTACATGGTGTGGTGCATGCCAAGCTGCATGCCCGTTTGATGCAATTTTGAAAGTGGAGAAAGATGGCAAAACAATAGCCGAAATCAACAATACAGTTTGTAAAGGTTGCGGCATGTGTGCTCCAGTGTGTGACCCGGATGCGGTGAATCTGATTGCCTGTTCGAGTGCTGAGATAATGAGTATGATTGATGCACTTGTCTAATTGATAATTAATAATTCACAATTCATAATTTGTTGACATGGAAGATATTCAAAACAAAATACAAAATGATACTAACTCCAGTTCCCCTTTAGGGGTTGGGGGCAGTGAAGTTAAGAAGGGTTCAACAGCAAAATACCTGCGCGAAAAGCTGGGCGGAATTCCGGAGCAGGCAAAAGAAAATTTAAAAACGTTCAACGCCATCAAGAGACAAATTCTTGAAGCGTTGAAAGATGAAGATTTGACGATTAAGCAACTAACCGAAAAGCTGAGTATGCCTTCTGATGAGGTGGTTTATTATCTGATGTCGCTGGTGAAGTACGGCTTTGTGAAAACGGGTGATGTTGACGATATGGATGAATATTATACCTATAAATTGAACAAGTAATGGCAAAGATAAATCCTGCATTTGGAAAAGAATTGAACAAGTACGGCGCTGTGAATTTCAACGCTTGCTACAATTGCGGAAACTGCACAGCGGTATGTTCATTGTCCACCGAAGATGATTCATTCCCGCGCGAAATGGTGCGATTGAGTGCTCTTGGCCTAGAGGATGATATCAAGGCATCACTCAAACCTTGGGAATGTTACTACTGTGGCGAGTGCTCCACGCTCTGTCCGCAAGAGGCTAATCCGGGTGAGTTGATGATGTCTTTGCGTCGATACCTGACAGCAAAATACGATTGGACAGGTCTATCAGGGTTATTATATAAGTCACTGCCCATAAGCATTGTAGCCTTTATTCTGACTTTAGTGGGGGTAATTGCATTTGTTGTTTCGGTTGACTTTGACTTGGAGCGAATGGTTCATTTTGGTCACCAGTTCGAAATGATAGCAATTGCCACAGTTGGTGTTGTTGTCTTGTTGCCAAACGTAGCTCGAATGTGGTATTTTACTATTCTGAAGCCAAAAGTAAAAGTCTCGTTTGCAAAATATATAAAAAGCATGGGTGAGTTGTTCATTCACATGTTCACTCAAAAACGGGCATTGAGTTGCGACGATAACCAATTTCGCTGGTTTGAACATTTCATTCTGGTCATCGGATATCTATCATTGCTATTCACTACCGTTGTGTTAGACTGGTTTGCATCGCCCTATTTATTCGTCGTTATTTTAGGATACGTTATGAGTGCCATTGTTTTTGTGGTTACAGTAGATTTTGTATCTAGTCGTATGAAAAAGAACAAAGAGGTGAGCAAACACTCACAACCATCCGATTTGTTTTTTGTAATCTGGTTGTTCCTTATGGGACTTACCGCCTTTATGGTTCGCCTTTTTATCGATTTGGATTTGCTGGAAGCCAATAAATTGTTATACATTTTTCACCTCACCGTATTGGTTCAATGGGCGTTAATCATTGTTCCCTTCGGTAAATGGACGCACTTTTTGTATCGCTCTTTCGCCATGTATTTTGCTAAGCTGAAAGAGGCGTAAAGAAGCGGCTATTATCTTATCCATAGTTCTAAACTTTGGAAAAAATGTTTAAAAAAAACAACACCAGCTGAATTTCTGTAAAGAGATTCAGCTGGTGTTTTTATTATATGTTGTATCGTTTTTTTTATTTCGGAGCAGTGCGGTACAGATAAATGCCAATCAACACAAAAACCACATTGGGCATCCACACGGCTGCAAATGCCGACATAATGCCATTTACTGAAAATGTGGTGGACATGGTGATAAATAAAATGTAGATTGCGCTCAAAGCAAGCCCTATTCCCAAATGTAAGCCCATGCCCCCTCGCACTTTTCGCGACGACAATGACACGCCAATCAGCGTCATGATAAATGCCGCAAGTGGCATAGAAAACCGTTTGTAGTATTCATCCTCAAATGCCTGCGAGTTTCCGATACCTCTTTCTTTTTGCTTTATTAAGTAATTTCGCAGTTCGATTACATTCATTTGGGCGGCCTCTTTCGAGGTGATAAAGAACTCCTTAGGTTGTACATTTATCGTTGTATCCTTGGTTGTTCCTTTGGTAATACTTTCGCGCATACCGCGAAAATCGCGTTGCAGATAGTCATTCATTTTCCAACTGTGAGCAGAGTCCCATGTGATAGACTGGGCGGTAAGGCGCGATACTAGCGTTTTGCCTTTGAACTTTTCGAGCGAGAAACGATACCCTGTATTGTTCGTAATTTCAAACCGCTCGATGTACATGATAACCCCTTTTTCAACCTCCATCTGAAGGTTCGATGCATTTTCAGTTTTGAACTTATTGATATATTTGTCTTCGAAATCGAGCATTTTTACCTGTGCCGGTGGAATTATAAAACCACCCAGCACAAAAGAAATAAGTGCAATAAATGTTGCGGAAAGAAAGTAGGGAAGCATTAATCTTCTAAAACTGACTCCACTGGACAGGATGGCAATAATTTCCGTATTGGTTGCCATTTTGGAGGTAAAGAAAATAACGGCAATGAATGTGAACAGCGGACTGAACATATTCATATAAAACGGAATGAAATTAAGATAATAATCGAATACAATTGCTTTAAAGGGCGCATCGTGGTCATAAAAATTATCAAGTTTCTCAGTCAAATCAAATACCACCGAAATACTCAAGATGAGAATTAATGAGAAGAAATACGTTCCCAAAAATTTTTTCAATATGTAGGTGTCAATTCGCTTTAAGCCGAATTTGCGATAATCGATTTTCATGTGTTTCAATCGTCTATTAGTTATAATCTTCGTCCAACTTGTTCAACCATCGTTTTTTTCCATGTTGTAAAGTCGCCCATTTGTATGTGTTTGCGCGCCTCGCCTACCAACCATAGGTAAAAAGCCAGGTTGTGGATAGATGCAATTTGCATGGCCAATAACTCTTTACTCATAAAAAGGTGGCGCAAATAGGCTTTTGAATAGGCGCTGTCTACATACGAAGTTCCGTATTCGTCGAGGGGTGAAAAATCATTTTTCCATCGCTCATTCTTCATGTTCATAATACCCTGCGATGTAAACAGCATTCCGTTGCGTCCATTGCGTGTTGGCATTACGCAGTCGAACATATCCACCCCACGTTCAATTCCTTCTAAAATATTTTGAGGAGTACCAACTCCCATCAGGTAACGGGGCTTGTCTTTCGGTAGTATTTCATTCACCACCTCTATCATTTCGTACATTTTATCTGTTGGTTCTCCTACGGCTAATCCACCAATGGCATTTCCTTCACGGTTTTGAGACGCAATGAATTCGGCCGATTGACGGCGTAAATCGGGATAAACGCAGCCTTGTACGATAGGAAAATAAGTTTGCGAAAAGCCATATTTTGGTTCAGTCTGATCAAAATGCTTCAGACCTCTTTCCAACCAACGATGGGTCATTTCCATCGACTTTTTGGCATAATTATAATCGGCAGTTCCGGGCGTACATTCGTCGAAAGCCATGATAATGTCGGCTCCGATAGTACGTTGAATCTCCACCACATTCTCTGGGGTAAAAAGATGCTTGCTACCATCAATGTGCGAACGAAAAGTGGCGCCTTCTTCTTTTAGTTTTCTGTTTTCGGATAATGAAAAAACTTGAAAACCACCACTGTCAGTAAGTATGGGTCCGTCCCAACCATTGAATTTGTGCAAGCCACCTGCGCGTTCCAAAGTATCAATGCCCGGACGAAGGTAAAGGTGATAGGTGTTGCCAAGAATGATTTGAGCCTTGATATCTTCTTTCAGTTCGTGCTGATGTACGGCTTTTACCGAAGCAACTGTTCCTACAGGCATAAATATTGGGGTTTCAATAACACCATGGTCGGTGGTTATTTTGCCTGCTCTGGCATTTGATGTCGGATCGGTATGCTGAATTTCGAAGGTCATTCTTTTTTTTGGATTGCGAGTTGTAACTGTTTAAAGTTGTGATTCTTGAAGTAATAAGGAATGTCTATTCCTTAATAAATGCGATTTGTTAGCACACGAAATAAACGGAGTATACAGATAATCACTGTTTGTTGATCAAAAGATTTCGTGTTTTACCAACGGTGATATTCTGTTTCTTCAATGTGTTCAGTGTCCTAATTCATTATCTAAAACAACATTGATTCCCTAATTATATATTATTTATAAAATTCTCAAGGATTTTTTGTCCAAATTCACCCGATTTTTCAGGGTGAAACTGTACGGCGTAGAAGTTATTTTTGTTCAGTGCCGAGCTGTATTCCATCACGTAATTTGTTTTGGCAATGGCTTCTGCGCATGACTCTACGTAATAACTGTGTACAAAATACATGTATGCTTCCTCGGGTACATCTTTAAATAAAGTAGTTTTGAGCGTTGTGATATTGTTCCATCCAATTTGCGGTATTTTGAATCCTTGTTGAGGGAACAATTTTACTTTCTCATCAAAGATACCAAGGCAAGGCGTGTCATTTTCTTCAGAGTGGGCGCACATGAGTTGCATTCCCAAGCAGATGCCTAAAACCGGTTGGGTTAGTGACACAATTAATTTGTCCAATCTATTTTCTTGCAAATATTTCATGGCCGACGATGCTTCGCCTACACCAGGGAAAATCACTTTGTCGGCTGCCCTGATTTCATCGTGATCGTCAGTAACAACTGCATTCACACCAATCCGCTCCAGCGCAAAAAGCACCGATCTGATATTGCCGGCATTGTATTTTATGATTACTACTTTCATATTCTGTTTATTTACAAAGTGATAGTCAGGCATGCAAAAGCCGGCTACATTGATAGCTGACAGCCGAAGATCATCTCTATCAAATTATTTTGTTGGTGGCAGTGTCCGGAAAAACAATGGCAGGTTTAAATACTCTTGCTTCTTCCATTTCCATCATAGCAAATGCCATAATAATAACAATGTCACCTGGTTGAAATTTACGAGCCGCTGCACCATTTAGGCATATCACGCCAGAACCGCGCTCGCCTGGGATAACGTAAGTTTCTATTCGTTCGCCATTATTGTTATTTACAATGCTTACTTTTTCATTGGCAATAATGTTGGCTGCATCCATCAAATCGGTATCAATGGTGATGCTTCCTATATAATTCAGATTAGCCTCTGTTACAGAAACTCTATGAATTTTTGATTTTACAACGTGAACTAACATGTTATTCCAGTTTACAGTGAAATCTTTAGCAAGTGATTGCTTACTAATTATTTACTAATTATAAATTGTATCTTATATTGTCAATTAATCTTACTTCTCCGCAGAATACAGCAACGCATCCTACCGCTTCATTACACCAAGTATTAATGGTTTGAAGCGTGTGAGCATCGACTATATCAAAGTATTCTACTTCAAGATCTTCGGTGCTATTTATCTTGTCAATAACCCATTTCGAAACTTCACCGGGAGCTAATTGGGCTGCAAAGTTACGACTTTCAAACAACACTTTCGATATTTCGATCGCATTTTTGCGTTGTTCGGTTGTTAGCCGTTGGTTTCTACTGCTCAATGCAAGTCCAGATGGCTTGCGCACTATCGAACAATCAATAATTTCGACGGTCATCTTAAGCACTTCCACCATGCGATGAATGATGGCTAGTTGCTGAAAATCTTTCTCCCCAAAATAAGCCTTTGTAGGCTCTACCAATTGAAAAAGTTTACTTACAATTTGCACTACTCCATTAAAATGACCCGGACGAAAACGACCCTCCATGACGGTGTCGAGCCCGCCGAAGTCGAATTCAAAACGGTTATTTAGTTCTTCATGATTGTAAATGTCTTCGGCATTTGGAGCAAAAATAAAATCACAACCTACGCTCTCCAGCATGGCCGCATCGGCTTTCAAATCTCTAGGATATTTTTCTAGATCAGTGACGTTGTTAAACTGTGTGGGATTTACAAATATACTTACGATACTTAAATCATTCTCTGATACAGAACGGCTTACAAGGGTTTTATGCCCATCGTGTAACGCCCCCATTGTGGGAACAAACCCAAGGGTTTTACCACTTCGTTTAATCGCTTCAATTTCGGTTTGAAGTTCTTGTTTTGAACCTATTATTTTCATTGTTCCAAGAGTTCTGCTAATGCAAATTGTATACTTTTTTATTTGTCAAAAAAACGCTTGCAAAAGTACTAAAACTTATTTGCATATTCATTCAATAATCCCACATTAACCACAAACAATTATTTCCCTTTCTTGGTTCAATAGAAGTTGTGGTTCCCTAATTTTCAACTACTTGTTTTGTTTTGTTTATGTTTTATTAAAATTCATTCTTGGTTAAACTTCTATAAATTGGTGTGAGCTGGAAAAGGTGCTCAATTCGACTTGGTCGATATATATTCTTGATTTTTAGATATATAGATAAAACTGTTCTGTCATTTATTTTTGTATAAGATAATTATCTTATAAGTCTACTTAACATTAAGGCTTTTGCATCTTGTTTATATCCGATTTTTTTTATATATCTTTGCATACCGAAAAATTTCTTATAAGCATCGGATAATTAAAGCATGAAAAAAGTTACAAAAGTTTTGTATATTTCGCAAGAAATTTATCCTTATTTACCAGAGTCTGAATTAGCAAACATGGGGAGGTATTTACCTCAAGCAGTACAAGATCGAGGGCGCGAAACCCGAACATTCATGCCTAAATTTGGTGCCGTAAACGAACGTCGCAATCAACTACACGAAGTAATCCGGTTATCAGGTATGAATTTGATAATTGACGATACTGATCACCCTCTTATTATTAAGGTCGCATCCATTCAAGCTGCGCGCATGCAGGTGTATTTTATTGATAACGATGATTATTTTCACCGCAAAAACACTATTGCCGACGAAAAAGGAGAGGAGTACGATGACAATGATGAGCGTACAATTTTCTTTGTCAGAGGAGTAATGGAAACGGTTAAGAAACTTCGCTGGACACCAGATGTTATTCATTGTCAGGGTTGGATGACTGCTTTGGCACCTTTATATATCAAGAAAGCATTCAACGATGATCCGTTTTTTAAACATTCGAAAGTAGTTTACTCTATTTTTAAAGATGATTTTAAAAAACCTTTCAGAAATTTATTTGCAGAACGACTGCTGCTGGAAGGTATTGAAAATAAGCATGTTGTGCAGGTGAAGGATAAAATTATCGACTATGTCGCTCTTTCAAAACTTGCAATTGACTATTCCGACGGAGTGATTCAATCAAGTCCAGAGGTTAATGCAGATGTTCTTAAGTATGTGGAAGAGAAGAAAATTAAATTCTTACCTTTTCAATCAGAAGAGGATTATGCTGATGCTTATGTAAGTTTTTATGACAGTCTTTTGTAGTTTGTATTTATCAATTAGTCATTTTTTTCAATATCTCACATGAAACGAGCATGAACGCTACAGTTCACTAAAGTCCATAAAAATTGACCTGCGAGTTCCATACGACCATTAAAAAATAATTATTTACGTATGAAATATAATTCATTTTTTCTGTTTTTTGTTCTGTCACTTCTGACTGTTTCGTGTACCGATAACCTTGTAGATGTAGGTGCCGGAATTCAACCGCTGGCAGATGGCATTCTAGTTGGTGCTGACACATTTCACATTGTAACCCAAAACGTTGACATAAAATCAATGTCTACAAAGCCTGATTCATTCTTACTAGGTTCATTTTACAACGAGAAGTATGGTTCGACTCAAGCTGATATTTTGGCACAAGTAGAAGGCCCAATCGGGTTTAAGTACCCTCAGGGCGCAGTTGCCGATTCTACAATTCTAGTAATGAAATGTTTAAGCTGGTTTGGAGATAAATATGCTCCATTAGACATAAATGTTTATGAAATGAACAAGAAAACATTTGGGTTTAATGATAATATCCCGACGGATTTAGAACCCTCAGAATATGCTGATCTTACTCAAGATAATTTGCTTGGGCATAATGTGGTTACTGCAAGAAATGCCAGCGTAGCTCAAGCTGATTCTATATGGAAAACAGTTCGACTTTCTAATTCGTTCACAAAAAAGTTTTTTAATGATACGAAGTATACCAGCGAGAAAACTTTTTCCGATTTTTTTGGAGGTGTATATATTAAAGCTAATTTTGGTTCATCTACATTGTTAGGCATAAAAAATCTTTATTTGGAAAGTTATTATAGTTATCCTGCATTTAGAAATGGAAAAGATACAACGTTGACTAGTACACGTTTGTTTCCAGCTAATATGATTGTCCGTCAGGTAAACAAAATCTCGCATCCTGATAAAGCTGCGATAATGACAAAATTGAATATGCAAGATACAGTCAATTATGTATCGGCTCCGGCCAATATCCAAACGCGGGTTATTTTACCTTTGGGAAGAATGAAAGTGCAAATGGATACGAAAATGGCAACTAAAAAACTGGTGCTCAATGTTGCACAGTTAACGGTGCAGGTATTCGAAGCCGATTCTTCCACTTATCCTTTGCCGGTAGTAACGAACATGTTGCTTATTAAAGAATCTGAGATAGCCGATTTTTTCACTAATGATAAATTGCCTACAGGATCAAATGCTGTTTTGGCTACATATACTTCATCAGCAACGTCTAAGTATTATTCGTTTGACATAGCCAAACTTTTAGCCACTGAAATTAAGAATGCATCAGCCAACAACACTTTGTCTTCTTCGGATTTTACTAATTTTAAAATGAGATTGGTGCCAGTAACTGTATCTTACAATTCGAATAGAACTGCTACTGGTGTTAAGCAACAAAGCACGATGGGGGCAATAACGATTTGTGGTGGAAAGAAGAAAGTATCGCCAATGAAAATACAAATGATTTATAGCGGTTTTTGATATAGTTCAATCAAACATAAAAGAGGCGCAGAAATTTATTTCTGCGCCTCTTTTATGTTTTGTAATTATCGGTTTATTTCTGACGAATAAAAATCTGTATAGGTGTTCCCGTAAAATCATACTTAGCTCTGATTTTATTCTCCAAAAAACGACGGTATGGATCTTTTACATACTGAGGCAAGTTGGCAAAGAATAAAAAGGTTGGTATTGAAGTATTTGGAAGTTGTGTTACATATTTTATTTTGATGTATTTCCCTTTCAGCGCAGGCGGCGGATAATTTTCGATAGCCGGCAGCATGTATTCGTTCAACTTGGCGGTAGCTACTTTGCGTTGCTTGTTTTCAAAGACCTCCACAGCTGTTTCTACAACCTTCAAAATGCGTTGTTTGGTGATAACTGACGTGAATATGATAGGAAAGTCTACAAACGGAGCCAAACGCTCACGTATGCCCATTTCGTACTTCTTTATATCGTTTGATTCTTTGTTTTCAATCAAATCCCATTTGTTGATACAAACAACCAATCCTTTTTTATTTTTTTGAATAAGTGAGAATATATTCAAATCCTGACTTTCGATACCACGGGTGGCGTCTATCATCAAAATACAGACATCACAGTTTTCAATGGCACGGATTGCACGAACGACCGAATAGTATTCCAAGTCTTCATTCACCTTGGCTTTTTTACGGATACCCGCTGTGTCTACCAAATAGAAGTCGTGACCAAATTTATTGAAACGTGTATATATCGAGTCCCGAGTAGTTCCGGGAATATCCGTTACTATGGTGCGATCCTCACCAATAAAAGCGTTGATGATGGATGATTTTCCTGCATTTGGACGACCAACTACTGCAAAACGAGGCAATTCAGCTTCTATTTCTTCAGTAACGTCAGGATTGAAGTGAGTGAGTAATCTGTCTAGAAAATCGCCAGACCCTAGTCCGTTTATAGCCGAAATCATTTGTGGCTCACCAAGTCCTAGTTTGTAGAATTCTGGCATTTGATATTGCCATTCAAAAGTGTCTGCTTTATTGGCTACTAAAATAATTGGTTTAGTGCATTTTCTCAGAATTTGTGCTACTTCTAAGTCGTAATCGGTAATTCCATTTTGCACATCCACTAAAAAGATAACTACGTCCGATTCGTCAATAGCCAGTGTTACATGTCTTTTAATCTCACCTTCAAATATATCGGAAGAGTTTATTACCCAACCACCGGTGTCGATTACTGAAAATTCACGGCCTTCCCATTCGCTTTTCCCATATTGGCGATCGCGTGTTGTTCCAGCTTCTTCGTTTACAATGGCTCTACGACTATTCGTGAGCCTGTTAAATAAGGTCGATTTTCCAACGTTTGGACGACCTACAATTGCTACAATATTTCCCATTGTTTTTTATTATATATCTAATGTGTTAGATATTTACATTCCATTTTTTTCGCTTCTGTTCTGGTTTTCTCAAATACGAACAGTGGGTGCAAATATTTCGGGTGCAAAGGTACGGTTTTTTTTCGGAAGGGTAAAACTGATTTTTTTCTTAGATTTTGGAAATGTAATAGTTGTGTAGTAAAATATTTCAATTCAACGTCATTGATTTTGAATGCGTTAATAGTGTGCTGTTTGTACTTTCGTGTTTTTTCTTCAAAATATCGTTGAAGAGAACTTGTGGGATTGAAAAAAAGCAGTATCTTTGCAACGCTTTTGGAGAAAGGTATTTTACAAACCGAATGCATATTCGGGCGTTTAGCTCAGCTGGTTCAGAGCATCTGCCTTACAAGCAGAGGGTCGGGGGTTCGAATCCCTCAACGCCCACGTATTTAATCTTTCTCCAATCTCATTTCGGGCGTTTAGCTCAGCTGGTTCAGAGCATCTGCCTTACAAGCAGAGGGTCGGGGGTTCGAATCCCTCAACGCCCACCTTAAAAAGGTCAATCATTCATTTGGTTGGCCTTTTTTGTTGGCGAAAATTGTTGTCCATTTGTAGAGATGAAAAAAGCCTTTCAAGATAACTTGAAAGGCTTTTTAAATTGTGATCCAGCTGGGGTTCGAACCCAGGACCCCATCCTTAAAAGGGATGTGCTCTACCAGCT
>Ga0136636_10002412_pt1 | contig 11117 bp, 10 predicted proteins | sample AntDrymUQ8522106_2_FD_104653 | JGI IMG/M metagenome (GOLD analysis project Ga0136636, IMG submission 104653) | Polar desert sand microbial communities from Dry Valleys, Antarctica - metaG UQ852 (21.06) | ecosystem: Environmental > Terrestrial > Soil > Desert | place: Antarctica: Dry Valley... | reverse complement strand
TTGCCAATCACTCCATCAGTCTCGGTTTCAACCACCAGTTGGGCCAGCGAAGCACTGGTGCCAACACCAGCATTGACTCCAAAGTCGAAAATAGATTCAGCTACTTTCTGTTTAGTGATATCATCACCTTTTACCTTATTCCAGCAGTTTAAACGGAAGAAATCTTCAACATCATGCTGAAGTTCGACGTCATTATCGAGGTTTCCGGGAAAGCCAGACTGACGCTTTAACAGATCGATCTTAGTCCAGCCATCCCATTTACTGAAGATTTTGCGTGCGACCCCTTTATAGGTTTCGCCACCCGGATCATCCGGGTCGTTGACATAGCCACCTTCATGGACTATCATCAACTGAAATGCTTTTGAAAAATCAGCCATAAGAATTGTGTTTTAGATGGAAAAAATTGTCGCCTTAAATTCAATAAAAGACGACCAGGTCTTTATCTCTGTTTATTCATTTAAAATTGAAAAGGTTACCCTGTTTTTAGATTTATTTTTCAGGAGTATTGTTTTTCGCTAATTTGGAGGAGATTATAATACTTTTCAGAACGCGCTGAAACGAAAAAGACCCGCTCCGCAATTGCGAAACGAGTCTTTTTTCGAATGTCTAATGTATTTTCCCTACTTGAGTCCCCGGCGTTTCAGCAACGGTTCGATGGATGGTTCCTGACCACGAAAGTTTTTGTAGATAACCATTCCTTCATCTGAACCACACTGGGTTAACAGGGTACGAAATTTGGCTGCATATTCAGGATTGAAAAGGTCTCCACTTTGTTTGAAGGCATCGAATGCATCGGCATCCAATACAGCTGCCCAGATATAAACGTAATATCCTGAAGAATAACCTCCGGAGAAAATATGCGAAAAATAGGTGCTGCGATAGCGTGGAACAATTTCATTTATCAAACCGATTCCGTCCATAGAAGCTTTTTCAAATGCTTCAACATCTCCGTTAAAAGGTTTAGTGTGCCAATCCATATCGAGCAGGGATGCTGCCAGATATTCAACCGTTTCGAATCCCTGATTGAACTGTGCACTTTTGCTGAGTTTGGAAATAAGCTCTTCGGGAATTACTTTCCCGGTTTGGTAATGTTTGGCATAAACGCGAAGTACCTCAGGCTCTTTTGCCCAGTTTTCCATGATTTGCGATGGAAGTTCGACAAAATCTCGGGCAACATTTCCGGCAGTTCGGCGGTAGGGTCCATCTGCAAACAATGCGTGAAGCGCATGACCTGCTTCGTGGAATAATGTGGTTACTTCTTCGAAAGTAATGAGTGCCGGAACATCGCCGGCCGGACGTGTAAAATTGCAGGTTATTGAAACTACCGGCGTTATCCGAACTCCGTTCTTATAAGATTGCGAACGGTATTCAGTTTGCCAGGCACCATTTCTTTTTCCGGCACGCGGGTGGAAATCCATGTAGAATATACCAATGTGTTTTCCATTGGCCTCCTGAACTTCGTAAGCTGTTACTTCTTCGTTATAAACCGGAATATCAGTGCGTTTAATGAATTTAATTCCATACAACTTGTTTGCGACATAAATCATTCCATCAACCACATTGTCGAGCTTGAAGTAAGGTTTCAATTGAGCTTCGTCCAAATCGTATTTCGCTTTCCTTACTTTTTCAGAATAATACCACCAATCCCACATTTCGAGCTTGAATTTACCACCTTCCCGATCAATCATGGCCTGCATGTCGGTACGTTCAGTTTTTGCCCTTTCGAGTGCCGGAGTCCAGAGTTTCATCAGGAATTCGTTAATATTCTCCGGAGTTTTAGCCATGTTAACAGCTACGGTATAAGCAGCATGGTTTGGATAGCCAAGCAGTTTGGCCCGTTGATCGCGCAAGGTTACAATCTTTCCGATGTTTTCCTTGTTATCGTTGGCATTGTTGTTATTACCGCGATTGGTATATCCTTTGTAAAGTTTTTCGCGAAGCGACCTGTTTTCGGCAAACTGGAGGAATGGGATCATGCTGGGTTTTTGCAAGGTAAATATCCATTTCCCTTCCATGTTATTGTCTTTTGCATCCTGGGCTGCTCCCGCGATTATATCCGAAGGCAAACCTTTCAGATCGGATTCTTTATCGATGACCAACTTGAAATTTTTGTTAGTTTCGGCCAATGCATTTTCACCGAATTTAAGTTCAAGCATCGAAAGTTCGTCGTTCAGTTTACGCAATTCTACCTGTTTTTCGTCCGAAAGGTTAGCTCCATTACGTTCAAAATCCTGATAGTATTTTTCAACCACCAGCAACTGCTCCGCATTCAGGCTTGATGATTTGCGTTTATCGTAAACTGCTTTTACCCGCCTGAATAAATCCTTATTCAACATGATATTGTCCTGATGAGTCGATAATTTTGGAGTCAATTCACGAGCCAGAACTTGCATTTCGTCGGTGGTATTGGCCGAATTCAGGTTGAAAAATATACTTGCTTTAGTCAGCAATTCGCCCGATTGATCAAAAGGAAGAATGGTATTGTCGAAAGTTGGTACTTTGTTGTTGTCGGTAATGGCTTTTATTTCAGCCTGTTGTTCTACAATTCCTTTTTCAATCGCCGGCAGAAAATCGCCAAGCTGTATCTCGTTGAATGGTGGAACCTGAAAAGGTGTTTTATACTCGCTGAAGAAGGGATTTTTCATGTCATTATTTTGTGCATTAATTGTACTAAACGAACTAAGCATTAATGCCATAGCAATAAACGATACTCCGACTGTTTTCATTCTGACTTGATTTTGGTTTTAATTTGGGTGGAAATATAGAGCTTATGTGTTGTTTCAAACCTGATAAATGTCGTGAAATGGTCAGAATCACGATTTATTTCAGGAAACAAGGCAAGTTCGACACTCCGAAACATACAACACAACCGTTATCTCTATGTCATTTTTGCATAACTTTTTTGTTCCCTCACCCCAAATTTTATTTACTTTTGCCGATCATTGAAATTCAGAAGTAAAAGACGCAAATTATGAATATATCATACCGCTGGTTAAAAGAATACATCGATTTGGATTATTCACCTGAAGAAGTATCGGCTTTTCTGACTCAAATTGGGTTGGAAGTGGGAAGCATGGAAGAAATGGAAACTGTTAAAGGTGGACTGAAAGGCCTGGTAATTGGTGAAGTTTTAACCTGTGAGAAACATCCTGATTCGGATCACCTGAGCAAAACTACAGTGAATGTGGGTACCGGTGAAATCCTGCCCATTGTTTGCGGTGCCCCGAATGTGGCCGCCGGTCAAAAAGTGGTGGTAGCAACCGTCGGAACAACCTTGTATGATGGCGATAATGAATTTAAAATCAAAAAATCAAAAATACGCGGCGAAGCCTCGGAAGGGATGATTTGTGCCGAAGACGAAATCGGTTTTGGAACCAGTCATGACGGTATCATGATCCTCGATTCGTCAGCTGTTCCGGGAACTGCGGCCAGCCAGTTTTTTAAAATTGAATCGGATTATGTGCTCGAGGTAGATTTAACGCCCAACCGCATCGACAGCGCTTCACACATTGGCATTGCACGCGATCTGGCTGCGTATATCAAGCAAAAACATCCAATCAGCTATCATCGTCCATCGGTTGAAGCGTTTAAAGTCGATAATCATTCGCTTGTCATTCCGGTTGAAGTATTGAATCAGGATGCTTGTCCCCGTTATTCAGGAGTTACCGTCTCGAATGTGACGGTTAAAGAATCTCCGGAATGGCTGAAAAATAAACTGAAACTCATTGGACTGAAACCCATCAATAATATTGTTGACGTCACCAATTTTGTGCTTTTCGAAACCGGTCAACCCTTACATGCCTTCGATGCTGTAGAAATTAAAGGGGGTAAAATGGTGGTTCGCACTGCTGGTGTTGGTTCAAAATTTGTCACTTTAGATGGCAACGAACGTGAAATGAATCCCGACGATCTGATGATTTGCAATGCATCGGATTCCATGTGTATCGCAGGAGTTTTCGGAGGCTTGCATTCAGGAGTGAAAGATACAACAACAAGTATTTTCCTCGAGAGTGCCTGGTTCGATTCGGTTTATATTCGCAAAACAGCACGTCGCCATACCTTGAGCACCGATGCTTCGTTCCGTTTTGAGCGTGGTACCGATCCAAATGGAACCATTTATGCGCTGAAACGTGCGGCATTGCTCATTAAAGAAGTGGCCGGTGGTGAAATATCTTCGGAAATCGTTGACGTTTATCCAAATCCGGTTGCCGATTTTAAAGTCGATGTGACATTTGCAAATATCAAACGATTGATTGGTGTTGATTTGGGAAAAGAGCGCATAAAAAGTATTCTCGATGCCCTCGAAATCAGAATTGAGACTGAGACTGAGACTGGTCTTTCTTTGCTGGTTCCTCCATATCGTGTGGATGTGAAACGTGAATGTGATGTGATTGAAGAAATTCTGCGCATTTACGGTTACAACAACATTGAATTGCCTACGAATGTCAACTCATCGTTGCAGTATTCGGTGAAACCAAATCCAACAAAATTACGCAACCTGATTGCCGAAATGCTTACAGCACAAGGTTTCAACGAGATATGGTCAAATTCGCTCACAAAATCATCGTATTACGAAAACAATTCAGTGCATCCGATCGAAAGTACAGTGAAACTCTTTAATCCGTTGAGCAACGATTTGGGAAGTATGCGTCAAACCTTGTTGTATGGCGGTTTAGAGTCAGTTGCACACAATGCCAACCGCAAAAATCCTGATCTGCGTTTGTATGAATTCGGCAATTGTTATTTTTTCAATGGCAGTAGCCTGAAGGAAAATCCACTCCGGAATTACCGCGAAGAAGAACATTTAGCTTTGTTTGTAACTGGCGATAAAGAGGCCGCTAACTGGTCGAATCCGGCGAATAGAACTTCGTTTTTTCTCCTGAAATCGTATGCTGAAAATATCCTGAAGCGTCTTGGTTTTGAGGTTCTCAATCTGAAATCAGAAGGCTTTTCGAATGAACTTATCAGCGAAGGAATTCAGTATTTTGTGAACGGAAAAAAACTTGTTGAGTTTGGCGCTATTTCAGTAAAAACGATGAAATCTTTCGGTATCGATAACCCGGTTTATTTTGCCGATTTCTTTATGGATGTTTTGTTTATTGAACTGAAAAACAACAAGGTATTGTTTGCCGAATTGCCTAAATACCCGGAAGTTCGCCGCGATTTAGCTTTGCTGCTTGACAAAACCGTTCAATTCAGTCAACTGCGCGATTGGGCTTTCCGCTCAGAACGAAAACTGTTGCAATCGGTTGATTTGTTCGATGTTTATGAAGGTAAAGGCATTCCGGAAGGCAAGAAATCGTATGCCATCAGTTACATTCTTCGCGACGACGAAAAAACGCTGAACGACGTCCAGATTGAAAAAATAATGAAAAAACTTGTTTCAACTTACGAACGTGAACTGGGCGCGCAGTTGAGATAGTGATAAAAATGACCAATCAGGCAAAAGGAATACTTTACACACTAATCACAGTTTCATTGTGGGGCGTTTTGGCCATTGCGCTAAAAATTGCCTCCAAGGTGATCGATTCGCCCACCATTGTTTGGTTTCGTTTTTCGTTGGCCTTTTCAGGAATGTTTGTTTGGTTGCTCATTCAAAATCCGAAAGAGCTTAAAATATTGTATAAACCTACCTGGCTGATCGTAATTTCGTCATTGGCACTGGCTTGGAATTACATTGGATTTATGCTTGGAATTCAATACACAAGTCCAAGTAATGCTCAGGTTGCCATTCAATCAGGACCGGTATTGCTGGCTGTTTTTGGGATACTTTTCTTTAAAGAGAAGATTTCTGGAATTCAAATAATCGGTTTTATATTGGCAATTCTGGGTTTCTGGATTTTCTATCAACAACATGTAGGCGCGGTTCCGGAAGGACAGGAAGGACAATACACCAAAGGAATGTTGCTTACTTTAACGGGTGCAGTTACCTGGGCAATTTATGCCGCGCTGCAAAAGAAACTGGTTCTGAACTATTCGGTAGGAACGCTTAATGTATTTATTTTTGGATTGCCGGTATTAATTTATCTGCCATTTGTCAATTTTGCCAGCCTTGCACATCTCAGCTTTGGATATTGGGCATTACTGGTGTTTCTGGGCGCCAATACACTGATTTCCTATGCTTGTTTATCACTTGCACTCAAATACCTTGAAGCCGGGAAAGTGAGCATCATCATTGTTTTAAATCCGATCATCACCTTTATTCTGATGGGAATTCTGACCTGGATGCAGGTGGACTGGATTGCCGGCGAACATTTCTCGGTACTCTCTATTGCTGGAGCTTTGGTGGCACTGGCCGGAGCTATATTGGTAGTCAGAAAAAAGAAAAATCCATAAACCAAAACTTCGAACACAACTCGAAACTCTTCTATGTGGGTAATTTTAGCACTGGCTTCTGCGGTTTTATTGGGTATTTACGAAGTTTTCAAAAAGCTTTCGGTCCATAAAAATGCTGTGATTCCGGTGCTTTTTATCTCTACTTTAACCAGTTCAGCTATCTTTTTACCAATAACTTTAGGTTCAGTTATTTATCCTGAATTTTTTAAATCAATTCAACTTTTTGTACCCGAAATTAACCTTGAGCAACATGTTTTAATTTTCCTGAAATCGATGTTGGTGGTTTCGAGCTGGATTCTAGCCTTTTATGCGGTTAAGAATCTTCCGATAACCATCGTCGCACCCATTCGGGCAACAGGGCCAATCTGGACATTGCTGGGTGCTATCCTGATTTTCAGCGAACATCTGAATTTTTACCAGTGGGTCGGGGTGATTATTACCTTGTTGTTTTTTTACATGTTATCAACTACCGGGAAATCGGAGGGAATTAGTTTTTCCACCAATAAATGGGTGCTTTTTATTGTGCTGGCCACATTTCTGGGTGCAGCCAGTGGTTTATACGATAAATTTCTGATGCGCCGCATCGATCGGTTGGCCGTGCAGGCGTGGTTTTCGTTTTATCAGGTGGCTATTTTATTGCCGATTTTAGCCGTCAACCGCTGGCGTTTGTCAAAAGGAGAACGAACTCCATTTTACTGGCGGTGGTCGATTCCGCTGATTGGAGTATTTCTGGTATTGGCCGATTACCTGTATTTTAATTCGCTGAGTTACCAAGATTCTATGATTTCGATTGTTTCAGCTATTCGGCGTGGGGGAGTGGTTATTTCGTTTGTCGTTGGCGCGGTTGTATTTCGCGAGAAAAATATTCGTCGAAAAGCTATCTATTTAGCAGGAATTTTAATCGGTATTTTATTAATTTCGCTCGGATCGAAATAGTTTCAAGTTTCAAATTCCAAATTTCAGGCTAATTGATACATTGGGTGTACGACAAAATTCCCTTCCTTCATTTTCACTCACCCCCGGTGCGCTTCGCTTACCTCGCCCCTCGCTACTCGTAGAGAGGGGAAAAGCCCTGCTTGCGGGGCTTGGGGGTGAGTGGGAAAAATTATAAACCACAAACTATCCTGATCAAAAATCAAGGTTAGGTACAAAAAGGGAAAAACGTCGTACACCCATTTTTATTTTGTTTTCCTGTTCCGAAAAGAAATACATCGCCAATACTGGAAATCAGGAATTGTCAGCCAAATAACAAATTTTCTCTTCCTGATCTTTTACTCCTCAAATAACTCGTTCAGTCCTTTGAAATAGTCTTCTTCCCAGCCTTCAGCGATATTACGGTAGGCATCTTCCGGAATATTGGTTTGCACTACTTCCATGATGGTTCCTTTCTTGTCTGGATGCAATTTAATGGTCACAATCGACTTTTTATCTTCGTCCTCTTCTCCAAAATACCATTCCTGAACAATTTTGTGATCTTGTTCAAATTCAAGGTTCAAGCCATTGATGCTTTCTTCCCAAAGCGAGAATTCGGTACCGGCAATGGGCTCCATTTCGGCATCTTCTCCTGTCCAGATTTCAAGCATTTTTTTGTTGGTTAATGCATTGTAAACATCAGCAGGTAAAGCGGTTATCTTGAAATATTTTTTGTATGTTTTCATCTTTTCTATTGGTGTAATATTCAGTTCAAATGTTAAATCATTTTTGTCAAAGATAAATTTAATAAGTCATTGTCAGTCATTCTTAATTCAACTTCTTTCGCGAATAAACGTGCTTGTTTATTTTGTACGAAAACCCGACAGTCATCAATTCCTTGGTTTGCAATTTTGCTTTGTAAATTTCTTTTCCTCCTGAATCCATTTTTCCAGTGGGGAAGGTCACATTATCATCGTACAGTAAATACAACATGAAGGTCATGTTGATCCGGTCAGTGAGTTGCGCAAATACTGTATTTTCCCAGTTTACGTCAAATTTCTTAAACGGACTATGGTAATTGATGAACATCTTATATTTGGTCTCGTAGGTAATTGTTGGAGTGAGGTTTATTTTATATCTGAGATCGGCATTCAAACCAGGATCCCAAAAGCTTCGGCTATCGGCCGGAACTCCGTAATTGGTCTGGTCGACACGGGCTGTATCTCGCACAAAAATATACTTGGCAGTAAAGGGAGAAAGGAACAATGAGAAGTTTTTATTTGGTTTATAATCAAATCCAAGCTTGAACATTGTTTTGGCCGGAGACATGAAGGATGAAATCAAGACCGTTTTGTCGGGATAGTTATACCCATTGAAAAACTGAGTCAGAAAATCGACTTCGGCACTGTAATACCATTTTTTGTAAGCAATTAAGCCAAGCCGTGTTATCAATTCAAATTTATCGTCATTTTTTTGAGTCTGATCAATATCATCTCCCTGTCTGATCCATCCATTCCTGATTTCGCCATAGTTTTCCCATTTGATTTTACTGTCAGAATAATTGGCATATCCTTTCAGAACCATCAGGAATGAAATAGAAGATTTTCCCCCTGCTTTCCAGTTACTCAGGTAGGTTTGGGCAAATCCGAGGTTCCCGTTTCCACCATAATCCCACGGTGCAATTACATTGTATTTCTTTTGTACGGTATTTAATTTCTGATCTGGTTTCATTTTCTCGAACTCAAATTTTCGACCTTTCTGCTGAGCAATCCGGTTGAAGGTTACATTGTCTTCAATAGCAATTCCCAGCGCATATTTATCAAGGTTCATTAGTTGAATGCCAAGGGAATCGTTTTGCTCATTTTTGATGTACATCCTGTTTATAGAGTGCTGGTTATTTCGTAACCAAACTTGAGTTGGCATACCAGTCAGAGTGTGTATCCATATTGGGATGGAGTCGTTTTGTGCGTATCGTTGCAACGTCAGTACAAATTGATTTATCGAATCGTTGACCGAACGAACTATCGAATCGTTATAATGAATCAAAATCTGTTGGTTTTGTGTTTTTAGCGAATCACGTAACTGGTTTTGCAGCGAATCTGAGTATACTCTGACAGCATATTTTCGGAATGCGACAATGGCCGAATCGAGGTTTATTTGCCCCAAACGGTTATTGTATTGCTGGCGGACCTGTTCAAGCAGCATGGTTCGCAATTCCTGCCGCTTCCTGATGCGGTTAAAATTATTGGGAACTTTCGAAAGTGAATCAGGATTGGCATTTACATTCACCAAACTATCAGGCAATACAATTCCAGTTCGCCTGATAATCGCTGATTCATTACCTTCAGGTATTGGTAAAATTCGATTGCCCGCTGTTTGTGACAGATTCTCGGGAAGTGGAATCGTACTCATATCCACTCCATTCCAGATTGCACGGTCGAGTTTTTTCATTTTCTCCTGAATGGTTGGATACGGAAGGTAGCCGTGAAGATTAAGTGAATCTTTTACCTTTGAAGGAGCTCTGTTAATGTATTTAAAATCAATATTTTGTTGAAATTTTCCCAGTTTTAAAAGAATACTGTCAATTCGTTCGTCTTGGGCAAAATGAATTAATCCGGTTAATGTGCGGTATATTTCAGGATTGTCTATCTGCCAATCCTGATGGCTCTGAGTGTGTTTTTTGAGGTAATCAATGCTGATTGTGATGGAATCGACTGGTAGGTTTTTTTTCTCTATTTTCCGGTTTATAGGATTCGTTTCTGAAAGCACCGAAAGACTAATTAAAATTAGAAATCCTGCAAAGAGTTTTTTGAACTGCATATATTATTGGTTAATTGGCTATCGTAAAACGATTATTTATTGTTGATGTTGTCTGGCATTTCAAAAATCACGCCACATTGTTTCACCATTCAGTAAAAGGACATCCCGAAAGATAAGAATTGTAGTATCTGCCATCGGCTGAAACTTCTTCCAGTAGCCAGTCAGGCTGCGAAAATTCCTGATTTTCAGATTCCAACTCGATTTCGGCCATGACTAATCCACTATTTTTTCCTGAAAAAACATCAATCTCCCATAGAAAACCTTCATACATTACCTCGTAGCGAATTTTTTCAACCGGATTCGAAATGGCTAGTTTCAACATTTCATGTGCATCGTCAACCGGCACCTTATATTCAAATTCAGGTCGGGAGATGGTTTGCGATCGGCCTTTTATGGTAAGAAAGGCTTTATCACCTGCTATCCTGACTCGAACAGTCGGGTAGGGTGCAAGCCCCAAATAGGCCTGAATGAGTTTTGTCCCCCGATCGACTGGAGACCATTTGGTAGTATCAACTAAGAATTTTCGTTCAATTTCGAGAGCCATCAGTTTTTGTTTTGTTTTTACTATTTTGCAGCTGCAAAAATAGAACTACTCTAATGATTTCACGTGAAAATGCCCTAAAACTTTTAAATCAGCATGTTAAAAGCGTCAATATTATCAAACAATCACTGGTTTGATAATGGCGACTGCTATGGTATACCCCGATAAAAAGCTGGCGTCTGTAAAAACTAAATTGATCACCAAACGCATGAAGGAAAAAGCCTTTGCCGCCTCTGTAAAACGCGAAAATATTCTGGAATGTGAACTGATTGGTATTCCGATTGATGAATTTGCAGAACTATCGTTGGCAGCCATGCAGGGTTAGCGGTGTTCTGGGATTTTAATAGCCTCCCCCGACCCCACCGAGGGAGGGGAGAAAGAATCTAAATTCGGTTGCTTCCTATTTTGAAATCTGGAAAATGTATGGCTAATAAATTTGATAACCTATCGGATTAAAGATTACCTGATTCCCTTCTCCTTTGGAGAAGGGCTGGGGATGAGGCTTCGC
>Ga0136636_10002410_pt1 | contig 11123 bp, 7 predicted proteins | sample AntDrymUQ8522106_2_FD_104653 | JGI IMG/M metagenome (GOLD analysis project Ga0136636, IMG submission 104653) | Polar desert sand microbial communities from Dry Valleys, Antarctica - metaG UQ852 (21.06) | ecosystem: Environmental > Terrestrial > Soil > Desert | place: Antarctica: Dry Valley... | reverse complement strand
TGATGAGTTTGGTGAGATTGATGAGATTGATGGGATTGATGGGTTTGATGAGTTTAGAGAGTTTAGTGAGTTTGGTGAGTTTGGTGAGATTGATGGGATTGATGAGATTGATGAGATTGATGGGATTGAAGGGATTGATGGATTTGATGAGTTTGGTGAGATTGAAGTGATTAAGGTGATTGATGCGATTGATGCGATTGAATGGTTTGTTTAATAATGGCATTTGGCACAATCAATTCCTCCGAGGCGTTCGGCAGTAATCTTTTTACCGGCTTTGGCCTCGTCGTGTAAGGCTTTGAAGCTTTCGTAGTATTTATTTGTGGTTGCCTGAATTCCTGTGCTGCGGTGACAGTTTACACACCAACCCATCGAAAGATCCGAAACCTGTTTTATAAGATCCATTGTTTCAACCGGCCCGTGGCAGGTCTGGCACTCAACTTTCCCGGCTGCTACGTGCTGTGCATGGCTGAAGAAAGCATGGTCAGGAAGTTTGTGTACACGAACCCATTCAATCGGTTTACCTGATTCAATTGCCCTGTATATTTTTTTGATTTCAAATTTCCCTGATCGTGTGCCGGCAATAACCACTTTATGGCAGTTCATGCATAGGCTTGCCGAAGGAATTCCTGCTGATTTGCTGTATGATGCAATGGAATGGCAGTATTGACATTGAATCTTGTTTTGACCGGCATGTACTTTATGCGAGAATTTGATCGGCTGATCAGGCATATAATCCTTGGTGCGGCCAAGTTTAATGCCTTCCTGTATAACAAGCGTTCCGTGAATGCCTAAACCGGCAATAATTACCAAAACATGAACTATACGGTATTTAACCTTCTTAAACCAGATAAGGTCAGCCAGGGCTAGCGCCATAAGCAAACCCATGAAAAGGAAAAGTAACATCCTTGCAGGAAATGTCTTTTCCCAGGTCATACCATCTTTGCCCACTTTCGACAGATAAGCTGAAATATCATAAATTTCTTTATCTGATAAATCAAGTCCTTTGTGAACTTCAGTCATTTTGGCTGAGGTTGGCTCCCTGAGTACCTGGTAAAGATTGGTGCCATTCGGCTCCTGCCAGGCTTTGGCAAGATCAACCGCAGAAGGATTGAAGTTAAGTGAGTCGGTAGCAATAATGGCATGACATGAAACACAATTAAGTGTCGTGCCTTTTTCGAAAGGAATTACGCCTGAAAACAATCTTTCACCACGCACAATTTCATCGCGCCAGAAACCGTCTTTTTTAGTGATATCTACTGAAACCTTAATCGCTTCGGCTGGTTTGAAAGTTTCAATGTAAGTGATGAGTTGATCCAGATCATCACTTGACAGAAATTTATGATCGGGCATAGGGATTTTCATGTTTTCGTTGAAAACCTGAACAGCAAGTTTATCCCCGGCTTTCACCATGTCCTGTGAAGCAGGGATAAATTTCTTTAGCCATGCTTTGTCACGCCGCTTGGTAATATCCTTAAGACCGGGGCCAACCAGTTTTTCTTCTGTGAGTTTATGGCAAATGGCGCAGTTCTTCTCATAAATCTCCTTGCCTTTATTTTGTGCTTTCGAAACTGAACTGAACAGGAGTCCGGCCAGGAGCAAAATCAATGGCGCTGTCAGTTTAATTGTTATCAGTTTCCGTTTGTTGAATGCTTGTAGGTGCATACTTTTTTACTGATTTATATGGTATATAAAATGACAATTTCGGCACGCAGCAAAGCCGAGTACCTGCATGTCGTTTATGATTTATTGATGTAAGAAAATGATCGGAAATGTAGTTTTTTCAACATGCTTAAACTGTAGGTTCTTATTCATATAGAAGCACAGCGAATTTAGATAATTCGTTTGCTCGTAGCATCACTATTTTTTTTGTTTTTTTAACATTTAAGTAATTTAGAGTGTTTCTAAATAAGGAATTGAATTTAAAGCGATCATTAAAATGCAGGAATACAAATAAATATGAGGCTTGTTCGTGGTTGATATGGAATTAGTTATTTTCAGATTTAAGTATATAAATACTGAAATAAAATATTTATATAATAATAAATAGTAAGTACATGTCAAATAAAGTATTTGATTTAAATAGGGAAGTACTCCTTTAATTCTATACGTTTCAGATAAAACTTTACAATTTATGTGTTTCTAACGGGCTAAGAAAGTGGACTTTTTACTTTGCCTAATTTAATTCAGAGGATATCGAAATTTAATTACAAATTCATATTCACTCTTTACATTTTCAGAACTCCTGACCTGGTTCTTCAGGCTCAATCAATTGTGAAAATATAGGAGCAAATTGAATGTACGGAATTTTCGGATGAATAAATTAACATGCACGTTTGCTAATTCATTTTTATCATATGCGGAAAATTAATTCATTATTTTTCATGTACACAAGTGGATTTGAAGGAGAGAACCGGAAACTATTTCGGTGCGCTTCACCTTTGTATTCATTTGATATTCAAAACTATAAATATTTCGCCGCTCTGCGGATTTTAAAGAAAAGTCATTGTGAAAACCAAGTGCAGCGCACCGGAATATTTATAGCAGAGTAATACAGGATTCTCGAAAAGGTGCAGCGCACCGAAATATGGATTGCTATTTATGAATGACATATATAAACTGGGTTTTCACTTTGAGAGAAGTCAGGGTTTCTGAATTTACTCCTTACTCCTTACTCCTTACCACTTATATCTTACAACTTATACCTACTAACCCCCCACACCCGCCCTGATCCCATATTTCCCAAACTTTTTAATTGCCTTCACAAGAATTGCTTTATCCGGTTCCTTAAGGGTTTCAAAATTCTGCAATTTACCCAATTTCATATACTTGTTTTGAGCAATAGCATGATAGGGCAGGAGGTGAACCTCTTTTTTATCACCGGCTAATTCCGAAATAAATTTAGCAGTCAGCTCAATATTCTCATCTGTATCATTTACTCCACCGATAAGAGGAATGCGGATGATAATATGAACACCGGTTTTGGCAATTGCAATCAGGTTTTGAAGAATTAGTTCATTGCCTGCACCAATCCATTTCCTGTGCAAATCTGAAGCCATTATTTTGAGATCATACAGAAAAAGATCAGCCTTTTGGGCAATTTTCAGAATAGTTTCCGTACTCACATTTCCAGCTGTATCAATAGCTGTATGAATATCTCTTTTTCGGCATTCATCAAGTAATTCAGTCAGCATTTTTGTGTGAACCAATGGCTCGCCACCCGAAAATGTTACACCGCCGCCTGACTGATCGAAAAATATCCGCTCTTTTTCAATAATGTCCATGATTTCGGAAACTGTCATCATTTTGCCTGACATTTCAATGGCTTTGGTCGGGCATACTTCTGCACACTTGCTGCACATTTTACATAGGTCAGCATCGGTTATAATTCCATCAGGAGTAAGAGTAATGGCATTTTCAGGACAAGCCTCAACACAGGTTCCGCATTTGATGCACTTTGCCTGGGCATACATCTTTTCCACTTTTGGTGAAATGCTTTCCGGATTATGGCACCACGCGCAGTGCAGGTTGCAACCCTTAAAAAAGATCACCACGCGTATGCCTGGACCATCATTGATGGCGTAGCGTTTTATATCAAAAATCAGACTTTCGGACATTAGTTTGGAATACCAATATTACATATATGTGCTTAGTGCTCAGTGCTCGGTGCTAGGTGCATAGTGTTTAGATAATGACATATTCTCCATTTTGATACCAGGCTCCAGGCACTATGCACCATGCACAACCTAAAACGAATCATTCTCTGTCCTCTCAATCACTTCCTGCTGCAGGTCGGCATTCATATCGTTGAAATAATCGCTGTAACCGGCCATGCGCACCAGCAGATCCTTGTAATCTTCAGGACAAGCCTGTGCCGCAAGTAAGGTGGCTGTATCAACCACATTGAATTGTATATGGTGACCGCCAAGTGTAAAATAGCTGCGGATAAGATGCCCCAGTTTTTTGATATCCTCTTCCTTTCGCATCATACTCGGCAGAAAGCGCTGGTTCAACAAGGTGCCGCCCGATTTAACATGATCAAACTTAGTCAGCGATTTCACTACTGCTCCCGGGCCATGTGTATCAGCACCATGTGAAGGTGAAGTGCCATCGGAAATTGATTTTCCTGCCAGCCGGCCGTTTGGTGAAGCTCCCATTACTTTGCCGAAATATACATGACAAGTGGTTGAAAGCATATTCAAATGGTATTTTCCTCCCGGTTTGATGTTTGGCTTGCCATCAATGGTTTCAACCAGGTCGTTGTATACTTTTACCGCGATAGTGTCAGCATATTCATCGTCGTTGCCAAAAAACGGAGTCCGGTTAATTATGGTTTGACGCAGTAATTCCTCGCCTTCAAAATTTTTCAACACTGCCTTCAAAACCCTTTCCATACTGAAAGTTTTATCTTCGAATACATGCTTTTTCAGGGCAGAAAGGCTATCAGTAACTGTTCCAAGACCGCAACACTGAATGTAACTTGTGTTGTAACGTGGTCCGCCATCGTAATAGTCGCGGCCTTTGCTGATGCAGTCTTCAATAACCACCGAAAGGAATGGCGCAGGTGCATATTTGGCAAACATGCGGTCGATATAATTGCTCACGCGCATTTTCTGATCTACTACAAATTGCAGCTGTTTCAGGAAAGCATCGTAAAGTTCTTCATAGGTTTTAAACGTACGGGGATCGCCGGTTTGAATTCCGACCATTTTCCCGGTCATAGGATTAATGCCATTATTGAGCGTTACTTCAAATATTTTAGGAACATTCAGGTAGCCGGTGAGCAGGTAAGCTTCTTTTCCAAACGCACCAACTTCGATACAGCCGCTGCAGCCTCCTTCGCGTGCATCCTGCAGCGATTTGCCCTGGCGAAGCATCTCCAGAATATAGATATCCGGGTTAAATACCGATGGATAACCATGGCCCTGCCGGATCACATGTGCAGCTGCATGCAGAAATTTGTCGGGTGTTTTAGCGCTGATATGCACCGAGTTGCCCGGCTGAAGAATATGAAGTTCCTCAACGACTTCCAGCATTATGTATGAAACCTCGCTTGTACCATCGGTGCCATCGGATTTTACGCCACCAAGATTGATATTAGTGAAATCATTATAGGTTCCGCTCTCGCGGGCTGTAATCCCTACTTTTGGCGGTGCAGGATGGTTGTTCACTTTTATCCAGAAACAGGATATCAGTTCCTTTGCTTCATCCCGGGTAAGTGTTCCTACAGCTATTTCCTTGTAATAAAAAGGTGCCAGGTGCTGGTCGAAATGACCTGGGTTCATAGCATCCCATCCGTTCAGTTCGGTAATGGTTCCAAGATGAACAAACCAGTACATCTGAATGGCTTCCCAAAGATTTCGCGGTGCATGGGCCGGAACCCAGCGGCATACTTCGGCAATCTTCCGGAGTTCGGCAGTTCGTTCCGGATCACTTTCTTCGGCAGCAAGTTTTTCGGCGAGTTCAGCATGTCGCTCAGCAAAAACAATAACCGCGTCGCACGAAATATGCATTGCTTTCCATTGTTCTGCCTTGTCGGTAGCTTCGGCATCGTTCAGGTAATCCAAAGCAGATAGGTTTGCAGCAATTTCGTCTTTGAAATCCAGCATTCCTTTTTGGTATATTTTACCATCGAGGGCGGTATGGCCCGGAGCCCGCTGCTCCATGAACTCGGTGAACAGACCGGCCTCATAAGCAGCACGCCATTCGTCGGGAACATGGCTAAAAATACGCTCGCGCTGGGTTTTCCCCTGCCAGTATGGAATAACCTCTTTTTCATACGTGTCAATATCTTCCTGGCTGATGGTATAGCGCTGCATATCGCGCGTATTCAGCACATGAAAATCCTCCACGCTATGGCACGTAAGCTCAGGAAAAGTAGATACGCATTTTGGCTTTGGACCTCGTTCGCCCACAATAAGTTCATATTCGCCCAGGTAAATGGTTTTCTTTTGGCAATGATCAAGGAAATTCATTGCCCTCAACACCGGAATGGAATACTTCCCGAAATTCTCTTTGTAAAATGCCGTTTCGTGCAAAGCGCGTTCAATCGACAGGGATGGTTCAGTCTCAAAACTTAGCATGCGGAGTTTCTGAATCCGTTCGTTCATGCCCGGGCCAATCCTGTCTGATTTTGGTTCATAGAAATTGCCTTCTGCCGTTGCAGGCCTCTCGGGTGTGGCGGTATGGGGATTTATTTTTTCAAACATGGTTGCTTCATTTAAATGATGATAGTTGAAATGTTTATTCGCGTAAGCCGAAAGCTTCGCATACTAAAAATACGAAACATTCTTCGTTGCAGAAAGTAATATAGGAAAGGTAAGTTTAATTATAAAACATCAGGCACTCGAACAAGCGTCTATAGTTTTTCAGCAGGGCCGGAATAAAAAGTGTTATTTCCATCGATTCCACTGTGTTTTGATAAAATCATTAAAGCAAGGAGCTTTAGTATTGTTATGACAAAATTACGCAAAACTGTGAAACATCAGTATGAAATCCTGAAATTTAGATTTGATCTAAATGCTCAATTAATTTTTTTGGCGTGCCCGGCGAAAAGCCGGTCGGGCTTTACGTTGCAAGTCCTCGTCGCTCGTGCCTCACAGTTGCGGGCTTTCCGCTTCAATCCCTCACGCGGGCCGCAATTTGTTTTCACCTGTCGTTTTTTTATTTAAGTTCAAGTTTTTCAATTTTGTTGCCAATAATAAATTCTTTCATTTCCTGCTCCAGCTCGTTGAAATGGTCTTTAAACACTTTTTTAATAAGCACACCTTCTCTGAGCAGGTGTATTTCGTCGCAGGTCTCGGCCAGGGTTGAAAATATATGTGATGAAATTATCACTGTTTTGCCTAACTCTTTCAACTTGTGAATAATGCCGGTAATAATGATATTACTGTGAATGTCAACTCCATTGAAAGGCTCATCCAGAATAATGATATCGTTTTCCTGAATCAGGATCGCTGTCAGGGCCAGTTTCTTCTTCATACCTGTTGAGTAATTTACTGCATATTGGTCAAGCGGAAGCTCAAAAATATTCCTGTTCCGAAAGTCAGCAACTTTGTTGTTTCGCGCTATGCTTATAAGCTGTAGGTATTCGCGCCCTGTTATCTTTGAGAAAAAATAAGGCTCAGTTTGTAGAAAACCAAGGTGATTTTTCAGTATATCATAACTGCTGTTAACGATTCCGCTGTATTTTTCGAGTCCTGCAATACATCTGAAAAGAGTAGTCTTTCCTGATCCGTTTTCGCCTACAATACCGTACACATTCCCTTTCTCAAGCGCGAGATTGATGTTTCGCAGAACTTCTTTGGTTCCGAAGGATTTGGATAAATTATTAATTTCGATCATCTTAAAATTTCATTGAGTTTTTGCACCGACTTCAGATAAAAAAAAGGAATAACGCCAATCAGTAAGGGCGGAAAAGATATACTGAATGCAATAACCAGTACCTGTGGTAAATTAATTTTATTCGGGAAGTCAGCGTATTTTGCAAGTACCACGGTTATAAGGTATAGATAACCTAAGCATTGGAAGCCAGCTAGTACGCCGATGTTTCCGGGAAAAAACACACTCAATCCGGTGAAAACCGGCAGGCATAAAAGTGTTGAAAACAGGATGGCGGTTTGGATCTTGTGTATCAGGAATCTGTTCGGACTGAGCGAAAATATCCAGACATAAAATTCATTTTCCATTTCAGCATAATATGTCATACAAACAAACAGTATCAGGATAAGTGTGAATATTCCAAGATTAAAATTGCCTGCGATAACAGCCATTACAGTAATAAAGTAGGCGAAAAATATCACATAAAAGGTATTTCTGAATCCGATGTTAAATTCAAAAGGGCGCTTTAAAAAAGGAGTCGGTATTGCAAAATTTAGAGCGCTTTTAGAATTGAAAATTACCAGTATACCGGAAATAATCATTAATGAAGCAGCAGTCAGGAAAGCTAGGTTAAACAACAAAAAAAATGTAAAAGGCAAAGCCATCAACAGGTTTTCAATCATTCGGATTTTATAGTAATCATAAGCGTTGAAACATGTTTTCATGAAACCGTTCCTGCCGGTTTCGCTTAACTTCATCACAAAGCTGATGGCTATCACTAAATAAATGTACGCAGCAAATTCAGTTTTTGAAAAGAGATAAACTGAAAGCCCTGCATAGATCAGAACTAACAAGAAATAACCTGCTACAGGATGAAGTCCGAAGTCGGTTAGTTGCCTGTTAAGCATTCTTAATTGCAGGCTGAAATAGTATTTCATTGAATACTTTCTAAAAATGAAAAAACCAAAAATCAAAATGCTTTGCGCCCTTTTTTATCCTTCGCCGCCCTGCGGTAAAAAGCCTTTGAATGGCCCATCTCCAATGTGTCGTCCTGAAATTTGTTTACAGTTTTGCATACGATTTTACCCCTCTGTCCTTCGGACATCTCTCCTTGAAAAAAGGGGAGAACCTCCTGACTAAATCTTATTTTTTATTGTAAGTCAAGGTTCAATCTGGCCTTTTCTTTCGCATTGACACCCTTTCTCCCCATCTCTATCCCTCAGTCGCTAGTCTCCCAGTCCATCAGTACTGCATCTCATCATCTCTGTCCCTAAGTCTCCAAGTCTCTTAGTCCCTCCGTCTCTATGTCGCTAGGTCTCCCCATCACCCCATTTCTCCCTCGCCCAACTCCCCATCACCCCTTCTCCCCCTCGCCTAAAGCCCCTTCGCCCATTCAGCCTCTACATCCTCAATACTCTTTGGCTTCGGCTTACCAAGCAGTTCGCACCCGGTTTCGGTTATCAGGAAATTCTCCTCATTCCTGAGTCCGCCAAAGGTTCTGTATTGTTCTACTTTATCAAAATTAATATAGTCGCTGTTATGGTTTTTCATTTTCCAGTTGTCAATCAGTTCGTGGATAAAATAAATTCCAGGTTCGATGGTAAATACAAAACCTGGCTCCATTTTACGGCCAAGACGTAACGATTTTAATCCGAACTGAGTGCTTTTCGGCTCGCCTCCATATCCAACATAAACTTCACCCAGGTCTTCCATATCATGAACATCGAGGCCCATCATGTGCCCTAATCCACACGGAAAAAATAAGGCATGGGCGCCATTTGCAATTGCATCATCCACATTACCTTTCATTAGCCCGAGGTCTTTTAGTCCGCGAACAATTACCCTGGCTGACTCAAAATAAACTTCTCTGAAATGTATTCCTGGTTTCAGCATGCTTATCGAAGTATTATGGCTATCGAGGCAAATTGAATAAATATCCCTTTGACGGGAAGTGAATTTCCCATTTACAGGCATTGTGCTCGAAAGATCACCGGCATATCCCATGGCTGTTTCGGCCCCGGCATCCAGCAGGAACATATCACCATCTTTAAGGATATTTCCGTGATAATGATTATGAAGCGTTTGCCCGTTGATGGTGGCAATTATCGGGAAGGAAATCTGACCCCCGGCAGCCAATGCAACTTCATAAACAGCGGCTGCAATTTTAGCTTCCGAAATGCCCGGTTTTGCCATCCGCATCGAGAGTGTATGCATATCAACACTTAGATCACAGGCATTCCTTATCTCCAAAATTTCTTCGGGTGACTTGTAATTCCGCTGGTTAACTACGCCTAAAATTAATCTAACCGAAGCGCTGGCTTTTGCCTCATTCGGATGTATGCCAAGCCATTCATAAAGTTTTATTTTGTTTTCAGGGCGATAGGGTGGCAGAAAATGAATCTTCCTTCCCTTTGCTTTTGCTTCTTTCAATAAAACCACAAGTGATGCAATATCCCCTGTTTTTGTAACGCCAACCTGTAATGCCTGTTTCGCAATTGTTGGCTTGGGACCCATCCAAACAAAATCTTCGACTGTGAGATCATTTCCAAATACAGTGTACTCCCAATTGTCGCAATCTATAATACCTGCCAATGAAGGCTGATTTAATCCGAAAAAATAGAGGAAATTGCTGTCCTGCCTGAAATGATAACCGTTATCGGCATAATTCATAGGGCTTTCGTCGTTGCCTAAAAGTAGTATCAGTCCCGAACCTACTGATTTTCTGAGTTTTTCGCGCCTTTGGATGTAGATTTCTTTTGGGAACATAAAATGGATTTTATGATTATTTAAGTTTTAAACGTGTTTGAGAAGAAAAGAAGTTGCGGGATGTATAAAAGCAGATGATCAATCTCACCCGGATGGCAAACATCGTGCTTCAGGACTTCAAAGTTAGTGAATAGGGAATTAAGACAAATTTTAAATTACAGTAAAATCCAGCGAGCATTAATTTGTAGTAGTGCTGCCATAAGAATCACCTTTTGCTTCCCCAAATCTGAACAATTACTATCCCTGCCAGCATCAGCAGGCAACCCAGTATGTTGCGTAAACTCAAGATTTCATTTAGCAGAAGCCAGCCCCCGATAACGGCAAAAACGGTTTCGAAGCTTAATATTATGGACGCATAGGCAGGGTGAACATGTTGCTGAGCTACTACCTGCATGGTGTATGCAATCCCGACCGACATAAATCCGCCGTAAAGCAAAGGCCAGATAGCCTGATTTATAGTAGTGATACTAATTGTTTCAAAAATAGAAGCTGTTAACAGGCTGAGTATACCACAAATAGCAAATTGAAATGCAGAAAGTGGCAATGCAGCATGTGTATCTACAAGTTTGTTGATTATTTGCACGTGCGCAGCCCAGAAAAATGCACTGAGCAAAATCAGGAAATCTCCTTTTTGTAATACAAAAGGCCCATTAATAGTAAGCAGGTACAAACCTGCCAGTGCAATAAACGCACCTGCCCATAAAAGCTTTGTAATGTACTGGCCGATAAAAACACCGATCAATGGAACCAGAATTACATAAAAACCTGTGATAAACCCGGCTTTACCGGCTTCGGTGTAAACCATACCCGCTTGCTGAAGTGAAGCGCCGATAAAAAGCACCAATCCGGCTAATAACCCGCCTTTAAGTATATTTTTTTGTTTCGCCGCCGGACTTTGCTGTTTATATTTCATCCAGAATATCAACGGAATTAATGATGCACTTCCCAACAAAAAACGTATGCCGTTAAAAGTGAAAGGTCCTATAAATTCCATTCCGGCGCGTTGTGCCACAAATGCAAATCCCCAGATAGCTGAAGTT
>Ga0136636_10002409_pt1 | contig 11125 bp, 11 predicted proteins | sample AntDrymUQ8522106_2_FD_104653 | JGI IMG/M metagenome (GOLD analysis project Ga0136636, IMG submission 104653) | Polar desert sand microbial communities from Dry Valleys, Antarctica - metaG UQ852 (21.06) | ecosystem: Environmental > Terrestrial > Soil > Desert | place: Antarctica: Dry Valley... | reverse complement strand
TGACGATGCGCACCGCCTCCAGCACGTTCAATGCGCCAACGCCGTCAACCTGGGCGGTGAGGAGCGGCTGCTGCCAGGAGGTGCCGACGAAGCTCTGCGCACCGAGGTTGTAGACCTCGTCAGCTCGGGAGGACTCCATCGCGCGGATCAGGGAAGACAGATCGGTGAGGTCGCCGTCGACCAAGCGCACCTGGTCGGCGACGCCGAGCTCGCGCAGGCGCCACAGCGTGTCGGTGCTGCGCCGCGCCAGCAGGCCGTGCACCTCGTAGCCCTTCTCGAGCAGCAGCTTCGCGAGGTAGGCGCCGTCTTGGCCGGTGACACCAGTAATAAGCGCGTGTTTGGTCATGGGATATTCCTTGCTTCTTCCAGAATGTCGAGCAACGTTTGTTGCAGTGAGAGGGTTGGCGCCCAGCCGGTGTCCTGGCGAAGACGTGTGGCGTCGGCGACCATGCGCCGCTGTTCGGCAGGACGCATGCGGGCCGCGTCCTGGCGTATTTCAGGTGAGATGCCCGCCAACTGGCACAGCTCGGCCAGCAGGTCGCGCACGCGTCGTTCGATGCCGGAGCCGACCACATAGGTCCGGCCCGGCACGCCGGCGCTCAGAAGCGCGGCATAGGCGGCGACAACGTCGCGCACGTCGCTGAAGTCGCGGGTGGTATCAATGTCTCCGACCTCGATCACCGCCGCATGCCGGCCCGCCGCGATAGCCGCCACTTGGCGCGCGAACGCGGGCAGCACGAACTGCGCGTCCTGCCCCGGCCCGACGTGGTTGAAAGGCCGCGCCACCACCACATCCAAGCCTTCGCTGCGGTGCCACTGCAGGCACAGCTGCTCGGCGGCGAACTTGCTGACACCATAGGGACTGCGAGGCTCCGGCATCCGGGACTCGTCCACCGGAAGCGCCTCGTCGGGAACCTTGCCGTAGATGTCACCCGAGCTGACGTAGAGCAGTCGCCCCGTGAAGTCCGCGGACTTGAGCGCCTGCAGCAGGTTCAAGGTTCCCAGCAGGTTGATCTCGAACGTCTCACGTGGCGCTTGGAAGGAGCGCGGCACGAAGCTCTGCGCGGCCAAGTGCAGCACCGCCGCAGGCCGCAGTTCGTCCACCAGCCCCTGCACGGCAGCGGCGTCGCGCAGGTCCCATCCCAACGGTGCAGGGCAGAATTGAAGGTCGCCGAACACCCCGGCGCTCACGGCCGTGGCGACGTGGCCCCCGACGAAGCCGCTGGCGCCGGTGACGAGCAGGCGTGGCAAGGCGGCGCTCATGGACGGCGGGCCACGATGGCGTAATCGGGCGCTGTGTGCAGCCGCTGCAGCAGCGCGTTCATGGACGCCGCGCCGGGCGCATCAGCCTCGACCAGGGGCGGGGCGTCCAGGTAGCGCGCCTGGGTCAGGCGTTCGATCTGGACTGCCTCGAAGCCCTGCGACTGCACCAGCCACGCCAGCAGGTCCGGCGGCAACGGATTGCGGTGGGTCGGGTCCATGTAGAAACCGTGTGTCGCAACCAGCAGGTTCTCCGGATTGGGCGTCTCAAGCAGCAGCAACCCTCCGGGGACCACGACGCGATAGGCTTCGGCAAGCAGCAGCATCAAGGCCTCGAACGGGAGGTGCTCCACCAGGTGCATGGAGGTCAGGCCCGCGACCGAGGTATCGGGCTGCGCCTTGAGCCACGCAACGGCGTCCGCCTCCACCACGTCAAGGCCGCGTTCACGGCAATGCCGCAGGAAGACCTGGTTGGTATCCACCCCGGTCGCGCGCACACCGTGCTCGCGCATCAACTGCAGCCACTCGCCGCGCCCACAGCCCAGGTCCACGACGAGACCCTCCGGCCCAAGCGCGGCGACATTGGGCAGGAACTGGCTCACACGCTCGCGCACCAGCGCCTCGCTGCCGCGGAATCGCTCTTCAAACCGGGCATAAAGCGCGTCAAGATCGTTGGCCCGGCCGGCGGCTGCATCACGTTCGGCATGCAGGGCCTGCAGCGATGCGTCCACGCGGCCAACCAGCGATGCAGTTGCCGCGGACGCCTCCGAAAGACGCTGCATGTCGCTTCCAAGTTCACCGCTGCGCGCGGTAAGGGCCTGCAGTTCCTCCTGCGCGCCACGCCGCGCTACGTCTACTTCGTCAAGAGCGGTCTGGGCGCCATTCAGGGCGGCGGCCGTGATGGCAAGCTCGTCCTGCGTTAGAAGCAGCGCGGCGTGCGTTGCGGCCAGTGTGGTGATGACGGACGCCAGTTCCGCGTCCGTACGAGACTGCGCCGCCTGCGTTTGTGCGAGCGTCGCGGCGAGCTCGGCTTGGGTGCCCTGCAGCGCGGCGGCCTTGGCGGCAAGATCGTGTTGGGTCAGGAGCAGGGAGCCCTGCGCGGCAACCACCGCCGCTGCGAGCGTCGTCATCTCGTGCTGCGTGTCCGATTGGGCGGCTTCCGTCTGGGCAAGCGCGGCGACAAGCAAAGCCACCTCGGCCTGGGTGCGCGCGAGTTCCGCCTCAGTACAAGACTGGGCGGCTGCCGCTTCGCTGAGGGTGGCTTCGGCCTGCTCGAATTGGCCAGCGAGCAGGGCCATGCCGGCCTCGAGCCGCGCGAAGTTCTGCTCGGCCTGCGCCGAAACCGTGTTGACGTGCCGGCCCAGTTCCTGCGACTCACGCGCATGGCGCAGACCCTCGCGGGACTGACGATCGAGCATCGCCGGCAACCTGATCCAAGCGTGCAGCCAGCGGATCACGCGGCCGATCACCGGCTTGCGCTGCCACTTGTGCAAGGTATAGGGCAGCAGCAGGCCGTCCACATGTACGCCGCGCGCCTCGCCCTCGGGCGACCAGCGCAGCGCGGCAAGAATCTCCACCTTGCTCAGTTCCGATTCGCGCAATGCGCTCAGGTAGTGGCGGAAGCCGGCCTCGTCGGGTGGGCGCCGCAGAACGGCGCGATACGCCGCTTCAACGAAGGCGGAGTCGTCCAGCGCCAAGAATTCGCCCAGCACATACTCGCTCTGCGCTGCCAGCTCAGGCGCGGCAGCCTGCCAGCGCGGCAGCCTGCCAGCGGGATCAATGGCTAGGTCGTCATGACCCAGGGAGCCGGTGCCCCGTCGCAGCGCCACTTCGTGCCGCACGCGGCGCATGACTTCGTCCACCGACGGTCCTGGCGGAGACGGTGAGAGTTCGGCGCGGATCCCGGCGATCAGCGCATCTACGTCCGGGCTTGGCTTGGACTGGCTCATGAAGAACGTCCCGCAGCGATGTCGCGGTTGGTCGCGAAGTTGGCCTTCGCAACCTGGGTGCAAAGGCCCATCAGGGCATCGGCGCTGTCGCTCCATTGCCGCCAGCGGCGCACGTCCGGTCGCGCACGTGCGCCAGGCGCATCACGCCCGGACTGGAGCGCGTCAGCGAGTTCGACGGGCGAATCACCGTGGAAGTAGTCGGCGCTGTCGGCGCCGACTTCCTTGAAGACCGCCAGGTCGCGCAGCAGCAGCGTACAGCAAGCTCGACCCGCCTTGGCGATCGGCAGGCCGTAGCCCTCTCCGCGCGAGGCGTGCAGCAGCAGGTCGCACTGGCGATAGAGGGCCATCAGCGCGCGATCATCGAGGCTCTTGAACCAGTGAAGCCTCTTGCCGACCTCGGCATGGACGCGCAGCCGGTCGGCGAGCTCCTTCGTCATCCACCCCGCATGGCCCACCAGCACAATTTCGAAGGCTTGAGAGCACCGCCACAGCAGTTCCATCGCCGCCAGCGCCTGTTCGTAGCCCTTGTGCGGCTCAAGCGTGCCCACCATCAACACGCGTGTGCTGCCCGCGGACTGGGCCGGAAGCGGTAAAGTGCCGGCGGCAGGAAACGGGTCGGAACCCAGCGGGAATACGTGGGCGCCGTGCGGCGGATGCGGCAGTGCCTTGGCATCTAACTGGGCCAGCACCGCGTCACGGGTTGCCGAGCAAATGCACAGCACCGCATCGGCGCAGCGCGAGAGCATCGCCAGCCAGCGGCCGTCGTCATCGGCCACGCTGGCCGGCAGCCATTCCGGATGCGTTGCCGGAAGTGCATCGTGCGCGATAAAGCAGGTGGCCACGCCGCGGGCGCGCAACGCGGCCACGGCATCACCCACGACCTCGGCGTGCTCGCGATGGAAATCCAGCGCCAGCAGCACGTGGCCGGGACCGGCGTCGAAGGGAGCATCCTCGCCCAGGCAGCACGAGGGCAATCCCATCATCGTGGTCAGGAAGTCCCGAGCCAGCACATAGCCTCGATGGCTCGACAGGCGCACCGGCGCGATGACCAAGGTGGGCTGCGGCGTCGCAAGCAGGGCGACGAGCACGCGGCGGGTGACGCGCTGCACGCCAGCGCCCAAGTCCTCGAGCGCCAGTTCGCTGACGTCCACGAACAGGCGGAAAGCGACCGGCCCGGCCTCGGCGGCGGGCATCCATCCAGGAGCCAAGCCACGGTGCGCGGCTTCGGCCAGCGTTGCGGGCAACCAGCGCACCGGCGCAACCGGGGCGGGCGCCGGCTGCAACATCGGGCGATGCAAGTCGCCGCCCGCGCCGAGCCGGCGCAGCAAGGCGCGCAACGGGGCGGTGATGCGCCAACTGCGGCTGGCATGGGTGGCATACAGCTGCGCCTGCAGTGCGTCGGCGCGGGAGGCCTGTTCCACCATCGCCATCCACAGCCGCCAGGTTCGCTGGTCGGCCGCCGTATCGCGTTCAGGGCTCATTAGGCAGCTCCTGAATGCGGATCAACGGCGGCAGCCAGGCGCTGCCCGTGAACCGATCGTGGTCCATGTTGGCGACCGTGAACACCAGCATGAGGTCGCGCCACTCGTAGTTCTCAACCAGGTGGGTGTCGGTGCTAGAGAGGGCCACCGAGACCGAATAGGTGCCGGGCCCGAGGTTGACTTGGAACCGAGCACGAAATTCGCGGCGGGCGCCTGCCGGCACGTCGTCCAGCGCTTGATCGGAATAGTCGGTGTTCACGCCGTACATCACCTGGCCCAGCCGGTCGCGCAGGGCATAGCCGAACACCAGCCGCTGCACGCCTGCCTCGGCGCGCACGCGAGCCACCAGATCCACCACCTGCCCGACGCTGATGTACTCGACGGACTGACCCGCGGCATCTTCCAGGTGCACGTGTTCAAACACGACCTTGCCATTGCCCGAGCGCGTGGCGACCTGCCCACCGTCCTGACGGTCGGTGCGTACAGTCTGATTCTCTTTCTCTGCGATCAGGGCGTTGTAGTAGTCGAAGACCTGCTGCGGATCGCCGTCCAGGATCATACGGCCTGCATTAAGCAGGATGGCGCGGTCACACAGCGACTGGATCGCCGATGAATCGTGCGAGACGATCAGCAGCGTGGTGCCCGACTCGCGGAACTCGCGGATACGCTTGAAGCATTTGTGCACGAAATAGGCGTCCCCGACCGCCAGCGCCTCGTCCACAATCAAAACGTCGGGGCGCACCACAGTGGCCACGCTGAAGGCCACGCGCATTTGCATGCCGCTGGAATAAGTACGCATGGGTTGGTCAAAGTAATCGCCAATCTCGGCGAAGTCCCGGATGGCCGGGACCAACGCGTCTATCTGCACTTGGGACAAGCCCATCATCCCGGCGCCGTGTACGGCGTTCTCGCGACCCGTCAACTCCTGGTTGAAACCCAGGCCCAACTCCAGCAAGGCGGCGATCCGGCCGCGAGTTCGCACGGTGCCTTCGCTGGGTTGGGCGGTACCGGCCAGCAGCTTGAGCAGCGTGCTCTTGCCGGCGCCATTCTGCCCGATCAGCCCTACCGACTCGCCGGGAAGAACGCGGAACGTCGCATGGCGAAGCACCCAGGTCTCGTCTTGCGGTCGGTTGTCGGCGCCGAACCATCCGGCGAAACGCCGCAGCTCGTTGGAATATCGGCGGTATGCCTTGCCAACATCGCGGACTTCAATCACCGGCGTGCTCACAGGACGTCCACTATCTCGGCCGAGGCGCGCCGGAACACCAGCCACGAAAGCGCCAACAGCACCGCGGACACGAACGCCACCCAGAGCAGCCCCTCGCCCGGCATGCGCCCGAAGACCATTACGTCGTGGTAGCCACCCACCAGCGGCACCACCGGATTGAAGGCCAGCGTGGCGCGAAAAGCTTCGGGCACGATGCTGATCGGATACACGATCGGCGTCACCCAGAACCAGAACTGCAGGACCACGGCCATCACTTGGCCGATGTCCCGGGCAAAGACGTTCAAGGTGCCAAGCAGCAGACCAAAACCGCTGGCGAGCGCCACCGTGAGCAGCACCAGGACGGGAAGCCAAAGCAGCTCCACGCCCGGGACGAAGCCAAGCAGGGGCATGATCAACAGGGCGGCAAGCAGTAGTGCCAGGTTGGCCACGAGGGCAATACCAATGGCAATCAGCGGCAGGCAGATCCGCGGGAACTGCACGCGCTTGAGAAGCGACGCGTTGTCAATAAACACCGTGAGGCAGCGCTGCACGATCTCGGAAAAAAGCGCCCAGCAGGCAATGCCGGAGACCAGGTACATGGCGTAGGCGTAGCGATTGTCGACCCCGTCAAGCTTGGCCGCGAGGACATTCGAGAGGATCGTCGCGAAGATGAGCACCTGGGCCAACGGGTGGATGACAACCCAAGCCAGGCCGAACCGGCTGCGCGCCAGCCGCGACCTAAACTCGTTGACTATCGAGGATACGACGAATCCTCGGTACATCCATCCGGCTGAAAGCATTTTCCACAACTTCATAAAAACGCCTCATCCGCAAGGGGCGCCAAGGCATTAAGTGCAGTGATCTTGCACATCAGTTCAGCCGCAACCCGGCGCGGTGATAGTTTCTCCTCGACGTCAGCTGCAGCGCGCTCCCCGATCTTGCGTGCAAATTCCGGATCAGATACCAGTTTCCGCATCCAATCGGCAGCCACTCGCACGTCCGGCTCTGCCCACACCGAACCCGGCGGAGCGTCCTGATACTGCCCTACGATTACGGGGATAGTTACTGCATCCACAAGGCAGGAGTTTTCATCATTCATGAATTCCATGTTTCCAGACCAGGCGGTGCCGATCACCGGTTTTGCCAACTCCATGCATTCGGCCAGACCCAGTCCGAACCCTTCGGATCTGTGAAGCGAAACGTACGCATCGCAGCAGCGCTGTAACGCGCGCATGTGTGGTGCGGCGATAGCCTGGTCGCGAATCAACACTCTTTGATCCGCCTTGGCAGCCTCGATCAGTTCGGCAAATTGCGCTGGATAATAAGTCCCGTTTATGGACTTGATAATGACTTGCACATTCTCGTCCCTGCGCGGAAACGCTTGGCAGAAGGCGGAGATAACAGCACTTGGATTCTTCCTGTATATAGAGGAATGAAAATCAAGGCTACATAGGAATATGAACGCTTCCCGGGACAACCCAAATGCTTCGCGACCCAAACCACTGTCCACACGTGGGCGTAACGGCAAAGGAACCCGGAGTATAGGCTTGTCCGTGACCTTGGCCACCGCTCTCTCAATGAACTCGGAAGAAACCAGAATCGCATCGATATGCCTCAATGCGCCGTGCCAGCGATCGGGGACAGTATCCAGCTCCCAAAACCAGCAGCCGACACGCATTCGGCGATCCTTGCCCAATGCGTCGATTTGCGGAAGCGCACGATCCAGATAATCCGGATTTACTACCACCAGATCAACCGCGTCAATACATGGATTCGGCGCCCCATAGCGTTGATAGGCTTGACGGGAATGTGGTAATCCAAGGTCGACATCTAGAACGGCAATGGACACGCCTGAATCCGCCAACGCTGATGCATACAGCCTAGCGCTTTCACCAAGCCCGAATTGACCGCCAAAGAATCCGAAAACATTCACGCGCGACCGTGCGTGGCGCCCTACTTCTCCAGGCGACGTCGCTGCCACAGAACATTCGGGCAGCGCGGGGAAGCGCATTCCCGCCCAGAGCTTTCGCCAAGCGACCACGCCAAGAAACTCACGGAGCGCGCGCGGAAGAAGCCCGTACGCTGCGGCGACAAAATTGTTGCGCCTAAGTGCGAGTGCGCTTTCAAGCAGACGCCTGTGAATCGTGGTGGAAAAAGTAGCAAATGTTTTTGACATCTTTCCCTTGATAACCTAATTCGCGTCGTACAAGAGGGCGTTCGCGCGGCACTTGTGTAAGCCATCAAGTGCTTCTGTGCCCGCACTCAACCTGACCAATCCACAGAACGTCCCACGCTGCTGCTTGCGCTGCGTCGGAATTGAAGCATTCGTCGTCACTGCCGGACGGTTGATCAATCTCCCCAACGCGCCAAGCGATTCGGTCAAAGTAAAGACCGTGGCGTTCTCGAAATGATGCTTGTGCGACTTCAATCCGGGATAGACAACCGTTTTTATTGCCACGCGCGATTCCGGATGCTCAGCTAGCGCCTGCGCATTTTCGCGATGCGCCTTAATGCGCAGAAGCGCCGCCTTTAATCCGCGCAAGGCCAGAAAGGAGTCGAACGATCCATGTACCGCGTCTCGCGAGTTCTCTGGGAAAGCCATATGCCCGACCGGCCCCTCATCATCACGGACCACCCCCTTCCCGCCACTGATGTCAGTGTGCCCGGCGAAGCGGGTCGGGTTGTGGGTGCGCGGGTAATCGAAGGCCTGGTGTAAGCCGGAACGGCGCTGGACGTAGGTTGAGGTTGGATCTGTGGGCGGCATGACCTCAACGCTGCTGGGGTCCGGGGACTGGCCGCCTTGCATCGCCAGGGTGCCGAGCCCCAACTGGGACCCGTCTGCTGCTGCGGCGCTGGAATCGAACATCATCCATCCTCTCGAAATAGCCGGGAATATTAGCAGTGTTGGCTGGACGGCTGGGGAGAAAAAGTCTGGATAGCGTGAGGCGGTGGGAGTAGCGCCCCAGGGGCTCACGCCCATGGGGCGCTCCTGCGGGGAACAGGGCCGGTAGCCTGCTGCACCGGCCTGTGCAGGTAGTCGTGCAGGTCGATCCCCGTGATGAGGCCCGGAAACCCTTTCCCGTCCATCACGATCTTCATCTGGCCGCCGCCGCCGGGTCGCGAAAGTGACCCTCATTGCCGTACCTGTGCGGCAGTAAGTCGCCCTCGTCAAGAATGCTTGCCAGCCGCTTACCGTCCGTGCCTGGCAGCTGCGAACCCTGCTCTTCCTGTCGGCCGGCCGCAGGATCGGGTCGGCCGGTCGCCGTGCTGCGGGCTCTGGATGAAACCGCTATCCCGCATCCAGTAGTCACTGTACCTCCTGGACAGGTAGTCGTTGGCGGTGCCGCAGACGCACGCCATCACCTACTTCCGCGTTGTCTGCTCCCTGCAGTACTGCCAGCAGCATGCCGGAGGACGAGGGGCTGCCAACGCTGGCTTCAGGCTCCGAACCACCGTAGCCCTAGGCGGCAAGCCTGCGCACGGCCTGCCGGCCCTGGCCTACTTTCGCACGGTAATGATTCTGCGGTCGATGAATCGGCACGTTTTCATGTACGTCTTGGACGTGAAAACCATATCAGAATTTTCAACCGTCGGTTTGTTTGTCGGACAGTGTAGCTTACGAACGCGCGGTTTCACTATGCAAGCAGGTTCAGCATGTTCCAACCGCTTAGCCCGCGCATTCAACAGATGTTCAAGGGCTTACTAGCGTGTAGCTCTAAAAATTATCGGAAGCACCACCCCATCATCGCCATACCGGTAATTGCTGCTCAAGTATCCCCTGAAAGCGTCGTGCGCCAGTCCAATCTCTACTTTTCCAAAACCAGCCTCCCGAATCGAATCAATAAAGTCCAGGCCGAAATGGTAAAAAGTGTAGATACCTTCGTTGGTTACCCCATCGCCGTGGTACTCGGGCGGCTCGATGTGCTCAATGGCCCCGCCAGCATCCAGTCTTCCGCGCACCTGTGTTGTGGGCAGGAAAGGGAAGAAAGGCATGGCGAACACAGCGGATGCGCCCGAACGAAGAACCCGCATCGACTCCCTAAGCGCCGGACTGAAGTCATATACATGCTCCAGAACATCGTTGTGACAGATGAAATCCAGGCTTTGATCTGCGTAACTTAGATTGAGCAAAGATTCATGCCTGACTTCAACACCGCGCAGGAGCCTTGTGGTCCCGCTGTCAATGTCAGGGCCAAGGTACTCGGACAGGGTGATGGAGGGATACTTTCTTAGCAGCATTGTTGCCAGTGGCGTGATTGATTCCAGCAACGCGCCCTTCACCACCGAGGTTCCCCGCAAAGTATCCTCTACTGCTTCGTAGAGGAGGCGACTGCGTGAAGAGACGCCACACTCGCTGCAGATCATCCCTTCACGCAGCGAGACATGCTCGCCCATCATTACGCCAGCTGAAACCCTGAAGGTCACTATTTGACTGCAGATAGTACAGTAACCGTCAATGGTTTCCCTTGACTCAACATAATCCTCGATCGCATCCATGCCCTGTCGCAACCTGCAGGCTGCGCTGTAGAACACGGAGGTATTGGTGTACCAGTTGATCATGGACTGCTCGATTGTTCCGAAAAATGAGGCCAGCTCAGTTGTCCACCGCCACTACGAAACCGGATCCTTTACATCCTCCTTCAGATCGAAGCGTCGGCGATGTGCGAGGTGATCCGTCGTTGATGCAATCTGCAGGCGACCGGCCAAACTGTTTAAGCGAACTGTGCGTATGCAGGACAGATCTTTCCAAGTCGAATTCCCGCTACGGCCATACCGGCCAGCCGGTATGCGCTTTCCACGCCATGCAGCGCGGCCGCAGAATCCAGCATGCGCATCGACATACTCATGGCTGCAGTTCGTCCGTCTGCACATCCCTCAACCCGAGGTAGCCGTGAACCCAGTCTGCATACGCGGCGGCGGCTTCCACTGTTCTTGCGTCCAGCTTGAACATGGCCTGCGCCGCGGCTTGCCCGCGGACCACTTCAGCGTAGTGCAGCTGCGCCGCGGAACCCAAGGTCACGCTAGAAGAATGCCGGCGGTGCTGGTTGTAGGCATTGGATACGAATACCAGCTTCCCATGCTGCAGGATCTTCAGATAAACCAGCCAATCACCCGCGATGTGGTAGCTGGCGATCTCATCCATATTTTCACTGAGCACTTGCAGCAACGGCTTGCGCCTGAATAATACGGCGCTTACGTTGGGTACAGTATTCTTGATGGCAAGGGCG
>Ga0136636_10002407_pt1 | contig 11130 bp, 11 predicted proteins | sample AntDrymUQ8522106_2_FD_104653 | JGI IMG/M metagenome (GOLD analysis project Ga0136636, IMG submission 104653) | Polar desert sand microbial communities from Dry Valleys, Antarctica - metaG UQ852 (21.06) | ecosystem: Environmental > Terrestrial > Soil > Desert | place: Antarctica: Dry Valley... | reverse complement strand
GTAAAAAAAATCAATGATGTAGAAAGTATTTTTAATGCCGGCGCATCTATGGTAACCATTGGCAGCCTTGCAGTAAAACAACCCAATTTGTTAGAAGAGTGGCTGATGGAATTTGGTGCAGAAAACTTTTTAATAGGAGCAGATGTACTACACGAAAATATAAAAATAAGTGGCTGGCTGCAGGATGGGGGCACCAATGTTTTTGATTTTATTGGTAAAATGATCAGCATTGGAGTAACCAATATCTTTTGTACTGATATTTCAAAAGATGGTGCCATGGAAGGTCCTTCTGTTGATTTGTATAAACGAATAATGGCAGAACATCCGGAAGTTAATTTGGCAGCAAGTGGCGGTGTTACCAGCCTCGATGATCTATACCAGCTAAAGGCCATTGGTTGCAGTGCTGCCATAGTTGGTAAGGCTATTTACGAAGGGCAGATAACATTGGAGCAACTAGCTGCCCTAAACCCTAAACCCTAAACCTTACAATTTCAAACATACATCTTGCTTACAAAAAGAATTATACCATGCCTTGATATCAAAGACGGCCGCACTGTAAAAGGTATCAACTTCGAAAGCATCCGTGATGCCGGCGACCCGGTTGAATTGGCCATCTTGTATTCGCAGCAAGGTGCAGATGAACTGGTTTTTTTGGATATTACCGCAACTGTGGAAAAGAGAAAAACGCTGGTAGAATTAGTAAAAAAAATTGCTGCAAATATCAATATTCCATTTACCGTTGGTGGAGGCATAAGTACCGTTGAAGATGTGGCATTACTTTTACAAAACGGTGCTGATAAAGTATCTGTAAATACGGCTGCATTTAAAAATCCGCAACTGATTAAAAACCTCAGTGATCGCTTTGGCAGCCAGTGTGTGGTACTGGCCATTGATACCAAAAAAGAAGCCGATGGGTTATGGTATGTGTACCTGAATGGTGGCAGAACAAAAACCGATATGCTTACCATTGATTGGGCTAAAAAAGCAGTTGCATTGGGTGCAGGAGAAATACTGCTAACCTCTATGAATAATGATGGTACAAAAAATGGTTTTGCGCTAGATATAACAGCAACTTTGGCTAACATATTGCCCGTGCCAGTAATAGCTTCCGGCGGCGCTGGTACAATGGAACATTTTAAAGAAGTATTTGAAGCCGCAAATGCCGATGCTGCACTAGCGGCAAGTATCTTTCATTACAAAGAAATTGGAATAAAAGATTTGAAGCAATATTTGGCAACCAATAAAATTTCAGTGAGGTTATAAATTTATGGTGACACTTGTAAAAATACTATTGTAATGACTGAGCCCGATACTATTAACCAACAGTTATTTTCAGCAATAAAAAATATTGTTGAACAGGCTAAAAAAGTTGCTTACCGCAGCAACAATGTTATCCTGTTAAATATGTATTGGGAGATTGGGAAACTCATTGTAGAGGATGAGCAGGGAGTAAATGCTAAAGCAGCTTATGGTAAGGCCGTTTTAAAAAATCTCAGCAAGCAGCTTACACTCGAGTTTGGAAAAGGCTTTGATGATAGTAACCTGAGAAATATCAGACAATTTTATCTTTCTTTTCAAATTCGTGACGCAGTGCGTCACGAATTGAGCTGGACACATTACCGCATTATCAGCAGGGTAGAAAAGGAGAGCCTAAGGTTACAATATATTAAATATTGTATTGAAGGCAATTGGGATACCCGAACACTTCAACGCAACATTAATACGCACTATATCACCCGGATAGTAAATAATCATGCACAACAAATTAGTACTGCCGGCGATATTGTTAAAGACCCTTACCTGGTAGAGTTTATAGCAGCAACCCTTTGTACACCTTACAACGAAAGAAAGCTTGAAGATGCCTTGATTGTTCATTTACAATCCTTTTTAATGGAGTTGGGAAAAGGCTTTGCTTTTGTAGCCCGGCAACAGCACATTGTAACAGATACCGCAGATTTTTTCATTGATCTCGTATTTTATAATTACTACCTTAAATGTTTTTGTGTTAATAGATTTAAAAACGAATCAGCTTACCCATGTGGCCATAGGGCAAATGGATATGCATGTTCGTATGTACAACGATTTAAAGAAAGGTAAAGATGACAGTCCCACAATCGGAATCATTCTTTGCACAGAAAAAGATGAAACTATGGTGAAGTACAGTGTGATGGCTGAGAATAAAAAGCTGTTTGCCAGCAGGTATCGCTTGTATTTACCAACCGAAGAAGAATTAATGATGCTTATTGATACAAATAAAATACATTGGCAATTGAATCAACAGGAGAATGAATAGCTCCTTTTTATTTAAAAATTAACCTATTTCTTATAATGACAATCGACTTTACAAAATATGCTGATGGGCTTGTACCTGCCATCATACAAGATGCTGCAACTAACAAAGTATTAATGCTGGGTTTTATGAACGAAGCTGCCGTAGAAAAAACAAAGGAGTTGCAGAAAGTAACATTCTTTAGTCGTAGTAAAAACAGGCTGTGGACAAAGGGGGAGGAGAGTGGTAATTTTTTATTGTTACAAGAAATTGCAGCCGATTGTGATAATGATACGTTGCTAATAAAGGTAAATCCGGTTGGCCCTGTTTGCCACACAGGAACCGATACTTGCTGGGGCGAAAAAAACAACCTTACTAATTTTTTACAGGAGCTGGAAAATATTATTGCAGATAGAAAAAATAACCCTTCTGATAAATCGTACACGAGTTCTTTATTTGCCAAAGGCATTAATAAAATTGCACAAAAGGTAGGGGAGGAAGCAGTAGAAATAGTAATTGAAGCAAAGGATAACAATGATGAATTGTTTTTAGATGAGGGGGCAGATTTATTGTTTCATTATCTGATACTGTTGCAGGCAAAGGGATTTAAATTGCAGGATGTAATTGAAATATTAAAGCAACGGCACTCCAAATAATTACACTTTTATTAATTTACTTTTTTGCAGTTGGTATTCCTCCTGCGTAATGGCACCTTGCTGATACAGGCTGAATAATTTTTGGAGCTCATCTGCAATCATTTGATCGGTTGGTTTGGCTGCCCCGGTAGATTTTGCAATTGCTTCTGCCAGTAGTGTGGCCTGTTTGTTTAATTGTGTTTTCTTGTATTCTTCCTGTGCATGGGTAATGGTATCTTTCAATAGTTTGGGGCGCTGTATTAACTCATACGTAGTTTCACCTAACTCCGCCGCCGTTTGTATATCTACATTTCCAAAGCCAAATATCCTGCCCCAAATGTTTTGGTCGTATTCAACATTGTTTATTTTATCGAGTGGACTTTCCTTTGAGTATCTGTTAAAAAATCCGCTTTCATCCACCACCCTCAAATTGGTAACACACCATAAATTATTTTTCCAGTTAAAATATTCTATCATTGGGTATAAAGCAGCTAGCAGTGCTATTATAAAGCCGGTAGTGCTGGCAAATACAATCAATAATACTGCAGCTAGTATCCAAATAAAAAATGGCAATGCCAGCCTTATCCAATGCTGCCGGATAATGAGTATTATTGTTTCTTCACTTTTTAATTTAGTACGCATACTCAGGTTGCTATTGAAAGGGTTAAAAGTATTAATTATTTGTGTGCTTGTTTTTCATTTGCCTTTTCGCCACATTAGCATAACTGGTTTTACAAAATATTTCAGTCCATATTTTTTAGTTGGAAGTATAGCTGGATTTTCAACTGCAAAATCTGGTTTAAAACGTATTTTGCGTTTTTACAAAATTATACTCCAGCAATGGGTAAATATTCTATTTCACACAATCATATTGCTTTTATAGCCTGCAAAGCTTTTACTATACTTTCATACATTACGTCATCGCTACTATCCTGTGGCACAAATTTTTCGCCAATTACCTTTTCGTACAACTCAATATAGCGCTTGCTAATAGTATCAATCCATTCATCGCTCATGTATGGCATTGTTTGTCCTTCTTTACCCATAAAATTATTTTCAATTAGCCACTCTCTAACAAACTCTTTGCTCAATTGCTTTTGTCTTTCACCCTTTGCCTGCCGCTCTTCATAGCCATCTGCATAAAAATATCTTGACGAGTCGGGAGTATGTATCTCATCCATCAGGTAAATTTCATTGCCAATTTTACCAAATTCGTATTTGGTATCTACCAAAATTAATCCCTGTTTTGCAGCCAACGCTTTCCCTTTTTCAAAAAGTAAATAGGTGTATTTTTCAATTACTTCATAATCTTCGGCAGAAACAATATTTTTATCAATGATGTCTTCTTTGCTAATATCTTCATCGTGCCCAACAGCAGCTTTTGTACTTGGTGTAATAATAGGGTGGGGGAAAAAATCATTTTCCTTCATCCCATCCGGCATAATTACGCCACAAAGCAAACGATCTCCATTTTGATAAGTACGCCAGGCATGTCCTGTAAGGTTACCTCTTATCACCATTTCAACCTTAAAAGGCTCACATTTTTTACCCAATGCGCTGTTGGCAGTGGGCGTTGCTACAAGCCAATTATTACAAATACTTTTGGTAGCATCAAGCATATAAGCAGCAATAAGGTTCAATACTTGTCCTTTGTATGGGATAGGTTTTGGAAGTATTACATCAAAAGCAGATATACGGTTACTGGCAACCATTACCAGCCATTTTTCGCCAATAGTATATACATCTCTTACCTTTCCACTATAAAAATTTGTTTGTTGAGGAAAATTTAAACTTGTCATGCTGCTAAATTACTTGCTAACAGGCTATCTACCCAATATCCGTAGAGCAAATATTTCCTTATTAATAAAACAAATTTTCTTTAAGCAATTAACATTTATTACATTGCTCTCTTTTTACCTAAACACTGCTATATGAAAGGACCTAAAATTTATCTATTTGCACTATTAATGGCAACTATGTTGTCTGTTGCTGTAAAAGCTCAGTCAATTACAATTGCTGGAAAAGTTGAAAACGTTGCTACTAAAGAAAAGGTAGCTGCTGCCAGTATTACAGTAAAAGGATCTGGACTTGGTACATTTACAGACGACAGGGGCAACTTTAAAATTGCTGTCCCCAATTTGCCTGTTACAATTTTAATTTCATCAGTTGGGTACCAACTGCAGGAAATGGTTGTAAAAAGTGCCAACGATCCATTGGTAATATCTTTTGTGCCAAGTAATTCGCTTGGGCAGGAGGTGGTGATATCTGCAACTAAAACAGCACAAAAAATCTTAGAGTCGCCGGTTTCTATCGAAAGGATAAGTGCGGCTACTATCCGTAATTCACCTGCTGTAAATTATTACGACATCATCGGCAATTTAAAGGGCGTAGATATTGTATCTTCTTCCCTAACCTTTAAAACACCTACTACCCGTGGCTTTAGTGGTAGTGGTAATCTTAGGGTTAATCAAATTGTAGATGGTATGGATAACCAGGCACCAGGGTTAAATTTTTCCGTTGGTAGTTTTATTGGCCTGTCAGAATTAGATGTGGATAATATTGAATTGTTACCCGGTGCCTCCTCTGCCTTATACGGTTCGGGTGGTATGAATGGAACTATTTTAATCAATAGTAAAAACCCATTTAAATACCAGGGTGTTTCTGCACAGGTAAAGCAAGGTGTAATGAACACCGGCCACCGGTTTAGAGATGCATCCGGATTTACCAACGCTGCTATTCGCATTGCAAAAAAGGTAAATGAAAAATTTGCATTTAAAGTAGGTGCAGAAATTACTTATGCCAAAGATTGGTTAGGGTACGATAAAAGAAATTATGCCAGAGTAGGTACCAACGGTTTTTTAAAGGGCGGCGATAGAGCTACAGACCCTAATTATGATGGTGTTAATGTTTATGGTGATGAAACCACAGCAGATATCAGGGCAAATGTGCTTAATCCAATAGGTGCTAGTGCTGCTCCGTTTTTAAAAAACTTTATTGATACGCTCAACAACGGTCGTGCTATCAATGTAAGCCGTACAGGTTACGATGAAGCAAAAGTAGTAAATGAAAATACCTACAATATAAAATTATCCGGAGCATTGCATTATAAAATTACTCCTGGTATTGAAGCTGTTTTATCTGGCTATTGGGGTAAAGGAAATACGGTGTACACAGGTAGTGACAGGTACAGCTTAAGAAATTTATACATGGGGCAGTATAAATTAGAGTTGAATAGCAAAAACTGGATGATTAGAGGTTATACTACACAGGAAAATGCAGGTGAAAGCTACAACGCAACAGTTACTACCCGCTTGCTAAATGAAGCATGGAGGCCTAGTGGCGGATCTACAGGATGGTTTTCTTCTTATGCACAAACATATCTTGGTGGAAGGCTCAATGGATTAACTGATAATAATTCTCATGCCCTTGCAAGGTCAACAGCAGATGCTGCAAGGCCAGATGCAAATTCACCTCAGTTTAAGAAAATATTTGATTCGCTCCGTGCTATCCCTATTAGTAAAGGTGGCGGATTGTTTATTGACAGAACCAATTTGTACCAGTTAGATGCTCAATACAATTTAAGTGACTATACCGGCAAATTTGCCGATATATTGATAGGTGGAAATTTTAAAAGATTCCTGCTTAACAGCGAAGGAACGTTGTTTGCAGATAGAACAGGTAAAATTGGCATCAACGAATATGGTGCTTATATACAAGCCACTAAAAGACTATTTGCCGATGTAGTAAAACTAACAGTAAGTGGCAGGTATGATAAAAATCAAAACTTTACTGGCCGTTTTACTCCAAGGTTTACTGCTTTATTTAAAGTAGCTGAAAATAATAATATAAGGGTAAGTTTTCAAACAGCTTATCGCTTTCCAAGCACACAGCAACAATGGATAGATTTGGATGTAGGCGGAAACACAAGGTTAATTGGAGGAAATCAGTTCTTTCAGTCAGATAAAGGTTTAAATACCAAACCAACTTTCTTTTTAGAAGAAAATGCAGCCAATATAAGGCCTTATGTTGCAGAGGAGTTTAAGCCAGAAACAGTAAATTCTTATGAAATTGGATATAAGGGATTGTTACTGCAAGATAAGTTGCTGATAGATGCGTATGGTTATTATGGACAATACCAGAATTTTATTACCCGCAGGCTTTTAATACAGCCTACTAGCGGTAATGTTAGTGATGTAATTACAGCAGTTAATAATGGCACATCACCCGCAACGGTTGGTAACATTTTATCGATACCTGTAAACACTACTTCAAAAGTAAAAACACTTGGCTTTGGTGTAAGTGTAGATTATCGTTTGCCGAGGGGTTACACCATTGGAGCTAATTTATCTTCTGATGAATTAAGAGATGTTCCGGTAGGCTTTAAAACTTATTTTAGTACACCTAAGTATAGAACGAATCTAAACTTTGGCAACAATGCATTTTTGTATAAAAAGCGTTTTGGATTTAATGTAGCTTATCGCTGGCAGGATTCGTTTTTCTACGAAAGTGACTTTACCAATGGAATTATAGATGCCATTCATACAGTAGACGCACAAATAAGTTACAAATTAACTGCCAGTAAATCAATCATTAAAATTGGTGCCACCAATTTAACAAATGAATACTATACCAATGGTGTGGGTAATGCTATTGTTGGTGGATTATATTACGTAAGCTTCGGCTATAATATATTTTAAACCATCCTATAAACTATTTAAATTTAATCAATATGAACTTATTTAAAAATATAAAAAATGCAGGGTGGGGTTTATTAACCGCTACGTTATTTCTTTCTGCCTGCAATAAATTAGAGCTGGCTGGCGTGCCAAATGCTGTGCCCGTACAAGGCACTACGCCTACCCTGGCAACTTTACTGGATGACCCTAGTTTCAGTATTTTAAAGGCAGCAGTAGAAAGAGCAGGACTTGCAGCACCTGCAGGTAGGCCAACATTGTTGCAACAATTGGGCAATCCTGCACAGCGTTTTACAGTGTTTGCTCCAGATGATGCTTCATTTATTGCCTCTGGCGTGCCAAGTGCAGCAGCAATTGGTACTTTACCTGTGGCAACAGTTTTTGGTATTGTTAGTTACCATGTAGTACCTCAAGAAATTAGGTCTGGTTCCATCGCTACCACGTTTCCTAATTTCCAATACCCAACTATTTTAAATCCTAACCCTGCGGCAAGTGCATTGTTAAGGTTAACTACTTTTCCAAGTGTACGCAGCAATGGTGCATGGGTAAATAATATTCCTATTACAGCAGTTAATATTAACGCTGTAAACGGGGTATTGCACAAAGTTGCAAGAATTGTAGCACCACCATCCGTTGATTTATGGGCGGCCATAAATGCAGATGCACAGTTAACTTACTTAAGAGCAGCTTTGCAAAGAGCTGATAGTGGTATTGCTGTTGGTGCTCGTTTACAAGATGCACTGTCTATTGCTGCAAATCCATCAGCTATTGGAAGTAACCTTACCATTTTTGCACCAACAGATGATGCTATGAAAGCATTTTTAACCAGGGCAATTACCGGTGCATTAATGGCACAGGGGTTAGACCAGGCTACAGCATTTGGCCAGGCTAGTTTTCTGGTAAATAGTGTTGGCACTTTATTGCTAACCAATCCGGGTGCAATCAGTCCGGCATTGGCAGTTGCCTTAAGCCCAACTACTGTTAGGGGGTTGTTGGCTTATCACGTTATTAGTTCTCAACGTGGCTCTTTTGCTCCTCCTGGTATAAGAATATTTTCTGTAAATATTCCTACTACAGCCACTTTGGTTAGAACATTGCTTAATTCAGTAGTAGCAGTACATCCGGGTGTAACGGTGCAGGCTACATTTGTGCCGGGTTTGCCTGTAGTTGGTGCAATTACAGTTAAAGGTGCGGCAAACGCTACGGCATCAAATGTATTAATTAGTTTTACCCCGCCTTTTACAAGCGATCTGCATCAGGTAAATGGCGTAATACATAAAATTGACCAGGTATTGATACCACAATAGTTTATCAAAAAATTTCCGTAGATGCACCGCTCTTTATCCTAAGGCGGTGCATCCTTTTTTTAAATACCTTCTTCATAACAAAACCCAGTTAATTTTGTATGCTTTTATTTCAATGCTGTTTTCTTTAAGTGGTAAAAAATTAACTTGCGCTCCTTTGCAGCTACCCCCGGTTGATACAATCTTTGCCAAAGGGGCAGATGTAGGCTGGTTAAGCCAAATAGAGTATGACGGTTTAAAATTTTACAACAGCAATGGTACGCAACAAGATTGCCTTCAAATTTTAGAAGAAAAAGGGTACTAATTCCATAAGGTTAAGGGTTTGGGTAAACCCTGTGGCTGGCTGGTGTAATACTGCCGATGTGGTGGCGCAGGCAGTACGTGCAAAAAATTTGGGCTGTAGGATTATGATAGATTTTCATTACAGCGATACATGGGCCGACCCTGGCAACAATACAACCCTGCTGCCTGGGCAACGATGCCACAATGGCTTCGAGGGCATTGCCAATCCTGGCCACCAATACAAACAACCCTGCTGCCTGGGCAACCCTTACTTTTAATGAACTTGTAACAGCAGTGGCCAGTCATACTACATAGATATTAACTGCATTAAAATTGAACGGAGTGTGCTCTGAATGGGTGCAGGTAAGTAACGAAACCAACGATGGCATGCTTTGGGAAGATGGCAGGCATCCCAACACATGAACCAGTTTGCCATGCTTGTTAAGGCAGGTTATTCCGCCGTAAAAGCCATTGATGCCAATTGTAAAGTAATTGTTCATATTTCTAATGGTAGCGATAATGGTCTTTTTAGATGGCTATTGGATGGATTGAAGAACAATGGTGCCGATTGGGATATTACTGCTATGTCTATTCACCCAACTGTAGCTAATTGGGCTACTACCAATAGCCAATGTTTAAATAATAGAATGATCTGATTGCCCGGTATGGAAAGTCAATAATGATATCTGAAGTTGGTATGCCAGCATCTCAGTCAGTAGCTTGCAAGGCATTTCTTACTGATATTATTGCCAAAACAAAATCACTGGCTAACGGTAATGGTCTGGGTGTATTTTATTGGGAGCCGCAATGCCATAATAACTGGGAGGGATATAGCCCTGGCGCTTTTGATAATTTTGGAAGAACAACCATTGCAATGGATGCATTTGGAAATTAGCGAATAACTTATGCCAGGTAAAATTAATCGGTGATATTATTTTTAACACTGCAAGAAAATATCTTTAAAATTAAATTTCCCTTTACTAAATTAATTTTCGCATAGTAAAGGATTCAATTTAAAAAGACTTACAATCGAAATACAGCAACTAAAAAACCAATGATTCGTTTTGTTTATAACTGCAAAAAATACAACTATAAAAGCCACCTGTTTACAAGCAGGTGGCTTTTATAGTTGTATGTACGCATGGGTTATAATTCAGGACGGATTATTCTGAATAAAAATGAATTGTTGGTTCTGAATTTCTGTATTTATTGATTCACTACTTCCACCCATTTTCCATTTACTCCTGCTGAAATACTATTGTCGTACATGGCTTCTGCAAAAGTGCCTGGTAAAAAAAAGCGGCCTAAATAGGAGGCATTTAATTGTACATAATAAGTAAGCGTTTCATTTTCTGCAATGTTAAAATAAGTATATACCCGGTCGTCTCTCACATCCTGATAAGTACTGGCAGATGATGCAAAAGCTCCCTCGCCACCCGTCATTCTTGCATTTAAAATTTCCCAGCCACTGGCAAAAATTTGTGACAATGCCATTTGAGAATAACTACCTCTTCTGCCATTGTTTTTAATTACTACTTTGGCTATAAAGTCGGTGCCCTGGCTCAGTTTGGTAACATCAAGTGCAGTACTATCCTGGCTAATATAGCTTACACTCATGCTAAGTACTGCAGGATTATTATTTACCTGTAAACTATCTCCACTGAGCGGCTGCCCCTGTGTAATAAGCCTTATGTACAATATGTTGCTGCCAGTGTTGGTAATTACTACATTACTGCTGCCTTTGGTTAGTATTACTGGTATTTGTGTAATGTAGCTAGCGGCATTAATATCGGTAGCCTTACCATTAATTACAGCCTTGGCAATAATTTTTGCGCCCGAAGGGTTTTTACCACAATACTTTGCAATCGCTATTAAACTGTAGGCAGTGGTTTGTGTGCTGTACCAATCATCTTTAGATAATTTGGCTGCAATAATGGTTAACAATT
>Ga0136636_10002406_pt1 | contig 11133 bp, 9 predicted proteins | sample AntDrymUQ8522106_2_FD_104653 | JGI IMG/M metagenome (GOLD analysis project Ga0136636, IMG submission 104653) | Polar desert sand microbial communities from Dry Valleys, Antarctica - metaG UQ852 (21.06) | ecosystem: Environmental > Terrestrial > Soil > Desert | place: Antarctica: Dry Valley... | reverse complement strand
TTGCGGAGGTAAAGGAGGAGACCGCGCAGCGGACGGGGGACACGTAGCAAAGCGCATCGCCCGACTGATTCACCCACCACAGTGATGTCAGCCAAAACCCAATTGAAGCACACACCACTTCAATCGCACCCCTGTCAGCGAATCCGAACAGGCCGTGATTGCGCGCGCCGATCAGGCGCTCTATCAGGCCAAAAACGGTGGTCGCAACCAGGTAGTTCTGAACGGCACTGAGCCAAATTTGGGCTGAGCCGTGACATGTGATGCTGACGCCAAGTCCAGTGCTTGTATGACGGCCCCATAAATAGTGCGCATATACTTTGCGCATCATTCATGGAGCCACATCATGTTGAATTTTGACAATTCCGCCAAAAAAGCCACCAACCTGTCGCTCAATGCCAAGGTGGTGGACGCAGCGCGGGACATGGGAATGAACCTGTCCCAAACAGTCGATGCGTTGCTGGCCGATGAAGTCAAGCGGCGCTACTGGATCAAGTGGAACGAAGATAACCAGGAAGCGATGGCGGCCTATAACGAACGCATTGCCACGCATGGTTTGCCATTGGCAAAATACCGCACATGGGGCAAATCGCTGGGTGACGGACGGCAAGGGGAAAAAAATGGCGCGCTTTGATGTTTACCCGAACCCTGACCACCATGAAGCCGAATTCATTCCCTATTTTCTGGATGTGCAAAACAACCACATCAAGGGTTTCAAAACCCGCGTACTGGTGCCGTTGTGGCGCGCCGACATGATGCCTTGCAGACTGAACGACTTGAACCCAGCATTCGAAGTCAAGGGGTCGCTGATGGTGATGGACACGCCCGCGCTGGGGGCTGTGGCCGTAAGTTCACTCAAGCCGTCCGTCACAAACTTGAGTGCGCATCAATTGGTGATCCAAAACGCGCTCGACACCCTGTTTGGAGGCTTTTGAAATTGATAACAAATGCCTGCCAATACGAAGACTTCCTGCGTCACGTGCACAGCAACGGCGTCTTCAAGCCTGACCGCACCGGCACTGGCACCACCAGTGTGTTTGGCTACCAGATGCGCTTCGATCTGACCCAGGGCTTTCCGCTGGTGACGACCAAGAAGGTGTTTTTAAAAGCCATCATCGTCGAGTTGCTGTGGTTTTTGCGTGGCGACGCCAACGTGAAGTGGCTGCAAGAAAATGGCTGCACGATTTGGGACGAATGGGCCCACCCCGAAACCGGTAATTTGGGCCCGGTGTACGGTGTGCAATGGCGCAGCTGGCCCACGCCAAACGGCGGCCACATTGACCAGATCCAGCAGGTGATCGACACGCTGAAGTCCAACCCGGACAGCCGGCGCATCATCGTCAGCGCCTGGAACGTAGCCGACTTGGACAAAATGGCGCTGATGCCATGCCACGCATTTTTCCAGTTTTACGTGGCGCCCCCCACAGAGCCGGGTGGCAAAGGCAAACTCAGCTGCCAGCTCTACCAGCGCAGTGCCGATACTTTTCTGGGCGTGCCCTTCAACATTGCCAGCTACGCGCTACTCACCCACATGGTGGCGCAGCAGTGTGACCTGGACGTGGGCGATTTCATCTGGACCGGTGGCGACTGCCACATCTACAGCAACCACACCGAGCAGGTCGCGCTGCAGCTCAGCCGCACGCCGTTTGCCTACCCGCAACTGGACATCAAGCGCCGGCCAGCGTCCATCTTTGACTATGTGTTTGAAGACTTCGCCGTCACCGGCTACCAGTGCCACCCCGCCATCAAGGCTCCGGTGGCGGTTTGACGGAATCAAAAAAATTTGGCCCTAGGGGCACCCTTAATGAAACTGAACTTGATATTTGCCCGCGCCCGAAATGGTGTGATTGGCCGCGACAACACCCTGCCCTGGCACTTGCCCGAGGACATGGCGCATTTCAAACGCACCACGCTGGGTTGCCCGGTGATCATGGGGCGCAAGACCTGGGACTCGTTGCCAGCAAAATTTCGCCCCCTGCCCGGCCGACTCAATGTGGTGCTGACGCGCCAGCCGGATTGGGCAGCCGACGGTGCCATGGTGGCACATTCGCTGCAGGCTGCCTGTGCCGCCTGCCCACCCGCAAGCACAGCCTGGGTCATGGGAGGCGCCGAGCTGTATGCCCAATCACTGGCGCTAGCCAGCAGTGCCGTGGTCACCGAAATTGATGCCGACTTTGAAGGCGATGCTTTTGCGCCTTGCTTTGGCCCGGCATGGATGGAGACGTCGCGCGACACACAGACCAGCAGCAATGGCTTGAGCTTCAGCTTTGTGACTTATAAAAATAATAGCTTCTCACGCATATAAATAGAGGGCTAGAGGCCAAAAATGTCATGAAACTTGTCACCTGGAACATCAATTCACTGACCGTGCGTCTGCCACAAGTGCTGGACTGGCTTAGCTCCAACCCGGTCGATGTGCTTGCATTGCAAGAACTCAAACTGACCGACGACAAATTTCCCCATGCTGCCTTCAAGGCGGCGGGTTATGAGTCGGTCTGCTTTGGCCAGAAAACCTACAACGGCGTGGCCCTGATCAGCCGCACAGCGGCACAAGATGTGGTGCGCAACATCCCGGGCTTTTCGGATGACCTGGCGCGTGTCATCAGCGGCACATTTACCCTGGATTCGGGCACGGCATCCGCCACCGGGGGCCAGCCAGAACAGGCGGTGCGTGTGGTGGGCGCCTATTTTCCCAACGGGCAGGAGCCCGGCAGCGACAAGTTTGAGTACAAACTGGCCTGGCTCAAGGGCCTGCGCAACTGGCTGCGTGCTGAGTTGCTGACCCACCCGAATCTGGTGCTGCTGGGTGACTACAACATCACCTTTGACGATGCCGATGTGTGGGACCCCGAGGGCATGCGCGACCAGATTCATTGCACCGATGAAGAGCGTTATGAACTCAACGCGCTGGTCGCCCTCGGATTGGTGGATGCACATCGGCTGTTCCCGCAAGCGCCAAAAAGTTACTCGTGGTGGGACTACCGCGACTTTGCCTTCCGGCGCAACCACGGCCTGCGCATTGACCATATTCTGGTCAGCCAGCCCCTCAAACCGCTGGTCACTGCCTGCCGGATTGACAAGGCACCTCGCAAGAATGAGCGCCCCAGCGACCACGCACCGGTGGTGCTGGAACTAGGCTAACCTGAAATTCATTCAATGATGCCACTGCAGCCAGCTCAACTGGGGGCGGCCCCGGCCAAGGCGTGATCCCGCAGGATTTCCAGCACCAGCCCGGGTGGTTTGCCAGCCAGCGCTTGGGTTGCGTGTGTCGTCCAGACCACTTTCGCCTGCCCGTGACGTGCGGCACCAAGGTGGCCGAGCATGGCCATGCCGAGCAGGTAACGCGAGCGCACTTCGGTGCTGCCCTGGCCACTGTTGAGCAAGGCCTCCGCGCTGCGGCCGATGCCGTCTGGGTTGCGGTTGGCGAGGTGCTGCAGCAGTTCAGTCCAGCCAGGCTTTGAAGATTCAGGGTTAACCAGACAGGCCAGTGACGCAGCCGACGCCAGAAACTCGCGCCCCTCCTGCTTCGAGAGAAAAGGCAGCACCCGAATCGCCAACCGAGAGGCGGCAAAGGCACGGTCCCCCATCGGCGGTGTGGCGCACTCGGCAATCATCGCGTCGGCTTGGCGGACTTGTGCCTCAGTGGCCCGAACGCCAGGGCTACATGCGGCGCCAGACCCGATTGCACCCGCCAGCCGTTGAAAGACGAGGCGCGCGAGAATGGCTGGCGACTCTTCGCCAAAGTGGCCATTGACAGAAATACAGGCCGGTTCGGGCAGCGCAGCGCGGATGCCAAGCACATCGGCGACCGGATAACCGGAGAATGCGAGCGAAAAAACGTCAAACCAGTTGGCGCCGATAAACCGGTCGCGGTCGGCATGGTTGTCCAAGTAAGGGTGAAAGTCAGAGTTGGCCGGAACTGACAGGCGCGCCAGCCAAGGATCAAACAGAGCCTTGTTACCGAGGACACGCAGCGCCAGGTCGGCCTGTGTGCCCACCTCGATCCGGCGCAGGCGCTGAGCCATGGTGGCGCTCAATTGCGCGAACGCGTCGGGGGGCAGTGCCACCGGGCCGTCCTTGCGCGCCACAATCAAAATGTCACCGTAGTCAAGGGCGATCACCAGGTAATCGTCAAAGGATTGGGCGACCGCCTTGATCACCGAGGCGGCGCGCTCGGGGTGGGTCTCATACACCTGCAGCCACTGCGCGAACAGTCCGCCGTCGGCCAGATAACGCCGCACATGCCGGTAAAACTCCACCGAAAACAGCCCAGCCACTCCACTCACCCAAGGGTTGGATGGCTCGGACACGATCAGGTCATAACGGCGCCCGCCTTCAGTGGCAAAAAAAGACTTGGCGTCGTCGATGTGAATGGCGCTGCGCGGGTCGGTGAACACGGCCTGGTTCTGCGACCCGAAATAGCGCGCAAGTTCGACCATGGCCGGCTCGATCTCAATGTTGTCAAGCTGTGTCACCCTTGGATCATCCAAGATGGTTGCCGCAGTGATGCCCGAACCAAAGCCGATGTTCGCGACCCGGCGCGGTGCCGGATGGAGCATCAAAGGAAATGCCCCGCTTAGGGTCATCGTCACCTCGTCCATGGCATAGGCCTGCGGTGAGTCAAGATAAGCGGAGGCATCCGGCTTGCCGTTGGTACGAATCACCACTTTCGCCGCGTCACGCTCCACCGAAATCGTGGCCGACTTGCCATGTTTGATGGCCATGACATCGCCTTCGACGGTGGTGCGCCCGGTGCGAAACACCCCGGAGACGAGCTTTTTAGGATCGAACGTGGTGGCCGCAAACGCCGTACCCACAACCGATAGGGCCGTGGCCGCCGCCACCAGCCGCAGCCGGCTTCGCCCGGCAAACACCGCCAGCAACAAGCCTCCCAGCAGCACATCGGTGATGGCACCGCTGGCCACCAGGTAATTCAGCCCCAGCACGGGTAAACCGATGTGCACCGCAAACGCAATGCCGGCAATGGCGCCGAGGGTGTTGGCAGCGTAAATCAGACCAATGGCCCGTTCACCTTGGCCGGGGGTGGCGTACAAGATGCGGGTGGCCAGCGGCAGCGTCATGCCGGCGCAAAACGCCGCCGGGAACATGATCAGCGAGGCAATCCCGTAACGTGCAAGATTGAACAGCGTATAGCCCTGATCCGACTTTGGCAACGTGTTGACCAGGTAAGCGGTGAGGTCGAAGGTCAGGGTGTGCAGCGGGATCGTGGCAATGGCGGCAAAACCCATCGCGATCTGAACATAACCCAGCAGGATTCCTGCACTAGACGCGGTGTCAATACGCTTGCGCACCCAGAAGCCACCCAGTGCCAGGCCGAAGATGAACGACGACAGCATCAACTCGAACGAATGGGTGGCGCTGCCCAGCGTCAGTGACAGCATGCGGATCCAGCCCACCTCATAGACGAAAGACGAGGCCCCGGTCAGGAACGACACCAGCAGCATCAGCAGCACCATGGGTGTCAGTCCGGGGGCCTGATCGCGTTGCGCCGGCTCGGGGAGGTGGACGGCCGGGCGCGACATCCATGCCACCAGCAGCGCGATTGTCAGGTTGATGCCACCTGCCGCGCCCATTGTGCCGGGCAAGCCAAGGGCGGGAATCAGGGCGAAACCAGAGGCCAACACGCCCAATGCGCCGCCCAGGCTGTTGGCAAAGTACAGGGTCGCGATGGAGCGGCCTTCGTGTGTCGGCAGCGCCCGCGTGGCGGCGGCGGCAAAAAGCGGGAAAGTGGCGCCGAGCAGCACCGACTGCGGCAGGATCAGCAGCGTCGCCAGCCCCCACTTGGCCACCGTGAAGCTGGTCCCAACGAACTGCTGCGACGCAACAAAACTGTAGAAGCCTTCGGTTGCACCCACAAAAACTGCGTCAAAGCTCAGCGCCAATAGGCCAATGAAGGCTTCAACCAGTGCATACAGCCGCAACGGGTTGGCAATGCGGGTGGTGTGGCGTGCTGCGAGTGCTGCACCCATCGCCATGCCGCCCATAAAAATCGCCAGTACCAGGGTCTGCGCATAGGCCGCATGGCCCAGAAAGAGCTTGAGGTAGTGCGTCCAGATGGACTCGTAGATCAGCCCGGCAAAGCCCGATGCAAAAAAGATCAGGCCCAGCGCGTGTGTGCGCGTGAGACCGGCACGCACGGACCATGTATTCAGTCCCATAGATCAGGCCACACGCACTTGGTTGCGGCCATTCTCTTTGGCGGCATACAAGGCGTCATCAGCCAGTTTGACCAGCGCCTCGCCGCTTGTCACCGCATGCCCCGGGCTACCCGCCACCCCTATGCTGACGGTGACTTGCAAGCCGTCAAGGACCAGCGCCGCGATCTGCAGGCGCAAACTGTCGGCCAGGACAGCAGCCTTGTCCTGCGTCAGGCCCGGCATCACGATGACCATTTCCTCGCCACCGTAACGACACGGGATCACTGCCGCACTTGCGGCCGCCTTGAGCACGCCACCGAGGGCGATCAGCACCCGGTCGCCGCAGTCATGGCCGTGTGTGTCGTTGAATTTCTTGAAATGGTCAATGTCGAGCATCATCACCGACAAGGGCTGGGCATAACGCTTCCAGCGCTTGAACTCGGCGTCAAGCACCTCGTCGAAATGACGACGGTTGTGCAGACCGGTCAGTGCGTCGGTGATCGACTGCTCCTTGAGCCGGGTTTCTAGCCGCTTCTCTTCTGTCACATCCCTGATCAACGCCGCAGAGCCAATCACTTTGGCATGCTCGTCACGAATGGTGGATGCCTGAATGCTGAGGACCTTGCCGTGCCACTCACGCAGGGTGGCACCACTTTCTTCGTTGGCCGCCATGAGCCGCGCCTGCATCCATTGCGGATCGTCAAACAGCATCAGGAACCCCCCTTGAATCACTTGGGCCGCGCTCTTGCCCAGCAAGCGTTCGGCGGCTTCATTGACCAGAACTACCTGTTGCCTGGCATCCGTGACCACAATGCCGGAATCAGCGCCCTGGATGATGGTGTTTAGTTTGTGCCGCTCGTCCTTCAGTCCGGCGTAGATTTCGATCAGTTCCTCGTTCATGTGATTGAAGGATTGCGCCATGTGGCCCAACTCATCACGCGACTTGGTTGGCAACCGCACCGTCAGATTACCCTCGGCCGCGGCCTCCATCGCCTTGGAAAAATCCACGATATGTGAGACTACGGTGCGACGGGCCGCCCAATAGATGAGGTAGACGATGGCAAACAGGGCAGCCAGAATCAGCGCAATCGACAACTGCCAGGTTTTTTTCACATCCTGGTCAATGTCTTTCAGCGACATCGTCAGCTTCAGCACGCCCAGCACCTTTTGCCCCGGCTCATGGCACTTCTCACAGACTGCCTCGGATTTGCTGGGGCCCAGGGCAGTCACCAGGCGCTCGCCACCCGGCAGCGTCTGGTAGACAAACACACGCTCCCCGGTGGTGCGCACACGCATCAGGTCAGGGTCGGTCTCGGCAATGACCTGCTCAGGCTCTACCGCTTTGGGACGCCCCATGAACTCGGTTTCGGCCAGTTTGGCATTGACTTTGTCCACGGTGAGGTTGTCGATGAACGCCTCGGTGCCGTTGGGCCGCAAGATGCGGTAGTCCACCACATTCGGGATGGTTTTCAGACGGGCTGCAAAATCCGCCGCGTCCTTCGCGTGGCCACCCACCAGCATCAAGGCGGCAAGCCCCTCTTCCACACTCTGGCTGGTCTTTGCGAGTGCTGCCTCGGTTTCCAGCGTCAAGACTTTTTCCTGACGGATCGCGTTGTTGATGACGATGCCGACCACACCCAAGACGACCACGCTGCCAACGGCAAAAATCAGGCGGTGGCCAATGCGCCGAAACTGCACACTCATGATGCCGCCACCGTCGCCAGTTCGACCCGATTGCGACCCGCTTCCTTGGCCCGGTAGAGCGCGGCATCGGCCAGTTCAATCAGGTTACCCGGCGACACAGCGCCGGTTTCATGCACCCCGGCGACACCAATGCTGACGGTCACCGCAAGTCCGTCCACGCGCATGGCCTCGACCCCTTGGCGAATGCGCTCGGCCAGAATTTGCCCACCGGTTTGTGATGTCTCACGGGCAATCACCATGAATTCCTCGCCGCCATAACGGCAAACGATGTCGAGAATTTCACGCACACAGGTGCGAAGGGTGACCGCAAAGGCCTGCAACACCCGGTCGCCTTGGTCATGGCCGTAGGTGTCATTGAATTTTTTGAAATGGTCCACGTCAAACATCAGGATCGACAGCGGACGCCCCTGGGCCTTGGAAAGGGTGAATTCGGTGAGCAGGCTTTCATCCAGGGCACGTCGGTTGCTCAGACCGGTCAGGGGGTCGGTGTTGGAGAGGTCACGCAGCTTTTGCTCCAGGCGTTTTTCTTTGGTCATGTCGCGGAGCACCGCCGCATGGCCGCGCACCGCGCCATCTGGCCCATGGATGGTGGTGGCATACAAGGCCAGAAAGCGTTCGTTATACAAAAACACATCGACCTGCCCCATGGTGTCCACGGGGCGCTCCAGAAAGTGATTCATCCGTGGCGGGTCGTCGAGCAGATGCAAGAGCCCTTCCTCGGTGATACGTTCAGCGGACTTGTCAAGCAGGCTCACCGCAGCAGGATTGACAAGCACAATGCGGCCGCTGCCGTCCGTGACCACAATGCCCTCTTCGGTCCCCATGATGATGGTTTCGAGCTTGTTGTGCTCGGAATTGAAACCGTCGTAGCTGGCCCGCAGTTCTTCCGTCATCCGGTTGAACATGGTCGCCATGGTGGCCAGTTCGTCACGCCCAAGCACTGGCACTGTTTGCGACAGGTTGCCGGTGGCGACCTGCTTCATGGCGGTCGATACATTTTCGATCGGGCGGATGATGTAGCGCTTGAGCACCAGTGAGGTCACCAACAGCACCGCCATCAGGGAAATGAACAACACCAGGCCAGCCTGCGTCCAGGTCTGCCGTACAGCAGCGTGCACCCCGTCTAGCGACGAAGTGAACTTGAGCACCCCCAGGACAGGAAACTCCTTGCCATGGCACCGATTGCACTTCTTGGCGTTCTTGATTGGCAGCAAAAAGGTCAAATGGTCTCGCTCGTGGTCCTTTTGGTAGTAATACACGTACTGCTGGGTCAGAATCGCTTTCTTCAAGTTGGGGTCATCAGTGGCCAAAACCTGGATCTTTTCTTCCTTGTCGCGCAGTTCAAAGTCAGCGGCCTTGCGAAACGTGTTGATCCAGAGGTTGGTTTCGTTGTCCTTGAAAGCCTCAAGCCCGTTGATGCGCAGAATGCGAAAATCATCGACATCCTTGACGCCCTTGAGCTTGGCCGCATACAACTCAGCCACGTCAGCAGAGCCGGTGATCATCACAGACTCCAGGCCCCGACTGACGCTGTCGAGCACTTGGTGAATGGCGCGTTCGTTTTGCAGCAGGGTGTTGTGCTGCTGCTGCTGGGCGTAAAAATAGACAATGACACCAAACCCGGCCGCAATGATCAAGCAGATGATGAGTGTCAACTTGCGACCAATGGACGTCATGCCGAAGCGGTTCATTGTTTGCTGCCTCGGGCAAAAAAGTCGGTCATTTTGTGCAGGTGAACTGATCAGGAAGGGCGGGGCACAAAGTTCGTCTTGCTAATCTGTCACCCCTATTCTGGGTGCGAATGATACTGCAGGCCATGCTTGGCAAAACCCGGCGCCTCTCTCCCCTTGGGGATGCATGCGACCCGGCACACATGGGAACTTGAAGTGACCTGCTGGTAATCGTTACGCCAGACAGGGTGCAGCCTGTCTGCGGCTCATCAGTGAGATTGCGGCTGCCAATCAGTGGTCAGTCAGCTGCAAAACAATAAAACAACCCGGCACCGCCTGAGCTTTTCAGCCCGTCCTGGCTGCAGCCGCGCGAACCGTGTGACGAGTTCCATGACTTCATGTGCCGAGTTTCTTTGAGGCCGATTCGGTCATGGTGACCCACAATCGCCGACCCGTCGGCGCTGCTGGTCCAGTTGTTGCAAGTGGTGTCACTGCCGGCGGTGGAGTAGTTGCCGCTGGGGTCGGAACCCGTCAGGATGTCATGCGTATTGACGGCATCTCCACGACCGGTGACGACGTCACCTTTTTCGGTCAAGGCGGTGACTTTGGTCACGTTGCTGGACGACGAGTGCAGGTCATCCACATTTTGCGCGACCACCACCCCCTTGACATTTTGCCAGGGGCCCTTGCCAATGCGATCGCGTGCATTGACGCCAGCATCACCCCCAGGCGCAGTGGTGCTCAGGTAGGCCCGCCAATTGCTCTTGCTGGAACCGGCCGCCTTGGCAAGTGCCTGGCAATGTGCATCAGCGCCGTCCAAGCCGCCGAGGTCAGCGCCTTTGCCCTTGCCTTCACTGGTGACAAAAAATGACATGGTCGCCGGAGTGGCCTGCGCCACCGATGTCACGGCAGCACCGCCGATGAGCAGGCTGATGAGAACACCTGCCGACGAATGTTGGAATTGGCGCATTTGAAAGTCTCCTGAAGAGTTGGGGAATGGATTTGTAGCATTTTTTCCCACACTTGTCGTAGGTCAAGTGAATTTTTTCAGGAAGTGCCAGTTAGGAATGTTTGGCAGATCCAGACTGCACGTTCATATTTTTTAAATTTACTATATTATCTATAGCTAATAACGATTATTATATAAGGGCTAGAGGCAAATTTTATTCAAGTCCAAGCTCTTGGATCTTGCGCGTGATGGTGTTGCGACCAATGCCAAGTTTTTGCGCCGCTTCGATGCGCCTTCCGCGTGTAGCGGCCAATGCGGCCAAAATCAGACGCGACTCGAAGCGCGCAGTCAACGCATCCCACACATCAGTGCGGTCGGTGGCCAGCAAGGCGCTGGCTTCCTGATCAAGCCCCTGCTCCCAGGCTTGCAGGCCACCACCGACCATGCGCCCTGGCGCCTCCGCCTGGCCCCTTGCCTCAAAGCCCGTACTGGCAACTGGCAAACCCGTGATCCCAGTCAAAGCAGCAGGCACATCGAGTGCGTGCTGTGAATACACGGCGCCCAAGGTCATGGGCGCGTCACCTGCAGCGACGGGTGATGAAACTGCACCGGCGCGTTCATCCACGACCACCTCGGGTGGCAAGTCCTTTGGCTC
>Ga0136636_10002404_pt1 | contig 11135 bp, 10 predicted proteins | sample AntDrymUQ8522106_2_FD_104653 | JGI IMG/M metagenome (GOLD analysis project Ga0136636, IMG submission 104653) | Polar desert sand microbial communities from Dry Valleys, Antarctica - metaG UQ852 (21.06) | ecosystem: Environmental > Terrestrial > Soil > Desert | place: Antarctica: Dry Valley... | reverse complement strand
TGGGGCCGACGCTCGGCAGGCGGGCGGCCCACAGCAGCCCCAGCACCGCCGCCAGCAGCAGCGCGGCGGCCAGCAGCACACACAGCACCACTGCCAGCAGCCGGTGCGCGCTGCGCAGTGCGTCGCGCAGCGCGTCGCCCGGCAAGCGCAGCGTGCGGCCACAGGCCTCGTCCATCAGCACCAGGCCGGCGGCGTTGGTGGTGTAGAACAAGGTGAAGAAGGCCGCAGCCAGCCACAGCGCTGCGGCGGTGCCGGATTCGCGTGCCAGTGCGCCCTGCGCCAGTGTCATCAGCAGGCCGGCGCTGGCAAAGGCCAGCAGCAGCAGGTACAGCGCACGTGCATTGCGCACCGATTCGATGCTCTGAAGCACCGCGTTGAGCGCCTGCAGCGCGCCGTTCTCGACCGGTTGTACCCGCATGACAACACTCATGATACGTCCGGGTTAGCACTTGCCCGCTGGCGCTGGGCGCGGCACGGGTTTTGCCACCATAATGATTCGAGAGGGCGTCCATGCCTTCGGCCCGTGTCTGGAGACGGCGCCTGCAGCTTGACTGGTTCATGCCGGGATGAAGCTCCACATGGTTTACTTTTCTTGAGAAGGAGCTTCCCCCCATGGGAAACAAGCTTTACGTCGGCAACCTGGCCTACTCGGTGCGCGACGAATCCCTGCAGCAGGCATTCGGGCAATTTGGCAGCGTCACGTCTGCCAAGGTGATGATGGACCGTGAAACCGGCCGCTCCAAGGGCTTCGGCTTCGTCGAGATGTCGTCGCCGGCCGAAGCACAGGCCGCCATGAACGCGATGAACGGCCAACCTCTCGAAGGCCGTGCGATCGTCGTCAACGAGGCCCGCCCGCGTGAAGAGCGCCCGGGTGGCTTCGGCGGCGGTGGGGGCACTGGTGGGGGTGGTGGCTACGGCGGCGGTGGTGGTGGCAGTCGCAGCGGTGGCGGCGGCGACGGTGGTGGCGCCGGCGGTGGTGGTGGTGGTTACGGCGGCGGCGGTGGTGGCGGCAGCCGCAGTGGTGGCGGCGGCGGCTACGGCGGCGGTGGTGGCGGCGCTGGCGGCGGCGGCGGTGGCCGCAGCCCTTACGGCACCGGCCGCGGCCCGCGTGGCGGTGGCGGCGGCAGCAGCGGTGGTGGTGGCGGCTACGGCGGCGGCAGCCAGGGCTATTGAGGCCGGGCGGCCTGGCCGCCAATCGACGAAGGGCGCCTCTCGGCGCCCTTTTTCATGGCGGGCTCTCATTCGTTCTGCCGGCGCTTGCGTGGCCGGCCGGCCAGCAGCCGGTCGAACAAGGCGTCGGGCAGCAACCGCAGCAGGCCGGCCACCACCCCCATCTGCCAGGGGATGAAACGCTTGCGCACGCCTGCAGCAATGTGGGCGAAGGCGCGGTCGGCAAAGGCGTCGGGCGCCATCAGAAAGGGCATGCGGTAGCGGTTGCGCTGCGTCAGCGGCGTGTCGATGTAGCCCGGCGCGATGGTGACCACCTGCACGCCGTGCGGCCGGCACTCGCCACGCAGGCTCTCGCAGTAGGTGAACACTGCGGCCTTGCTGGCACAGTAGGCGCCATGGCCGGGCAGGCCGCGGATGCCGGCCACGCTGGCGATGCCCACCAGCCTGCCGCTGCCGCGCGCGCACATCGGCGCGACGAACGGCTGGAAGGTGGCGGCCAGCCCCAGGTTGTTGGTCTCGAAGGTGGCGCGCATCACCGCCAGGTCGGCGAAGTCGGCGCTGTCCATGCCCACGCTGATGCCGGCGTTGGCGATCACCACGTCGGGCAGGCCCACCTCGGCGATGCAGCGGCGGCCGGCGCCGGTGATGGCATCGACGTCGCGCACGTCCGCGGCCAGCACCAGCAGGTCGGCTGCAGGGATGGCTTGCGCGGCGGCCCACTGCAGCACCGCGTCGGCGCGGCGCGCCACCAGCGCCAGGCGCCAGCCGGCGCGGTGGTAGCGCAGCGCCAGCGCCTGGCCGATGCCGCTGGACGCACCGGTGATGAAGACCAGCGGCCTGGCCGAAACCGTCACGGCCTGGCCCCGACAGCAGGCTGCACGCTCGACCGCGCGGCCGGCCGGCTGCCGGGCGGGGCCAGCGTGGCACGCACCGGTCCATTGAGGGTGAGCTGGCGCTGCAGGTTGTCGTAGTCGAGCCCGCCGGCGCGGGCCAGGGTGCTGCCGTGGCGCACCTGTACCGGCAGGTGCGAGCGCAGCCGCTCGAAGCGCAGGAAGGCATGCAGGAATTCGCCTTGCACCTCCAGCGTGTCGCCGCCGGCCAGCTGGCTGACGACCTGGGCGCCGCCGAGCAGCTGGATCTCGCTGCCGTCGCCATTGGCCAATGCGTGGCGGGCGGTGGCGTCGGTGGTGCGGCCATCGGGCCCGGTGGCCTGGATGCGCACGCCGTCGATCTCCAGCCGGTCGGTGGCAGGGAAGTGGCGCAGCACGTCGCCGGCGATGCGCAGCGATACCTGGCCATCGGGCGCGAAGCGGGTGATGGCGAAGTTGGTCATGGTGTAGTCGGGCGTCTGGCTGGGCGGGGCCTGGGCCCGCGCGCCCGGCGCCTGCGGCGTGTTGCGCACCAGCCACCAGGTGCCGGCCGCCAGGAATGCCATCAGCAGCAGCGGCAGGTAGGACGACAGGCCCTGCAGCAGCCGGTAGCGCCAGGGCTGCGGCGCACGCGCGGGCCGGCCGGCCGACATGGCGTCGACACCGTCCTCAACTGCGGCGGGCCGGCCCAGCTGCACCGGCACCTCGGGCAGGTCGGGCAGGTGCAGTGCGGGGCCGGTCATCGGCCGGCGTGGCGCGGGGCGGCTGCGCGCATCAGCGGCCGTCCAGCGTGCCCTGTTGGGCGGCCAGCAGCTCGCCATAGCGCCCGCTGGCGGCCAGCAGCAGGTCGCAGAACTCGCGCGCCGCGCCGTCGCCGCCGCCGGCGCTGGTGACGTGGTGGGCCAGCGCGCGCGCCTCGGCATGGGCGTTGGCCGGGGCGCAGGCGAAGCCGGCGCGGGCCAGCAGCGGCAGGTCGGGCCAGTCGTCGCCGATCACCGCCAGCCGCGGCCAGGCCCAGCCGCGCTCGGCCAGCAGGGCCTGCGCCACGGCCAGCTTGTCGGCCACGCCGTAGTGGGCGTCGGCCAGGCCCAGGTCGGCCACCCGGCGGCGCACGGCGGGTGAATCGCGCCCGGTGATGACGACCGGCGTGATGCCGACCCGGGCCAGCAGCTTCAGGCCATGGCCGTCTAGCACATGGAAGGCCTTGAACACCTCGCCCGCCTCGCCGATGTAGAGCCGGCCGTCGGTGAGCACGCCGTCGACGTCGAAGATGGCGGCCTGCATGCCGGTACCGGTGCCGTTGCCCGCGCCACACCCCGCGCCCAGGCCGCCGCCCTGGGCGCGCAGCAGCAGTTCGGGCGGGAAGTACAACGCGCTCACACGACCTTTGCGCGCATCAGGGCACCGATGGTGAGCAGGCCCACCAGCTTCTGCGCGCCGTCGAGCACCGCCACTGCGGTGATGCGGTGCTGTTCCATCAGCTCGGCGCCCTGCACGGCCAGCGCGTCGGCCGGCACGGTCCTGGGCTGCGGGTGCATCACCGCGCCGGCGCTCAGCGTGCGCAGGTCGGCGCCGCGCTCGACCTGGCGGCGCAGGTCGCCGTCGGTGAAGATGCCCAACAGCCGGCCGTCGGCGTCGACCACCAGGGCCGTGCCCAGGCCCTTGGCCGACATGGTGCGCATCATGTCGATGAACGGGGTGGCGGGCAGCACCAGCGGCAGCGCGTCGCCCTGCACCATCAGGTCGGAGACCAGCACCAGCAGCTTGCGGCCCAGCGCGCCGCCGGGGTGCGAGCGGGCGAAGTCCTCGGCCTGGAAGCCGCGCGCATCGAGCAGGGCCACCGCCAGCGCGTCGCCCAGCGCCATCTGCGCGGTGGTGCTGGCAGTGGGCGCCAGGTTCAGCGGGCAGGCCTCCTGGTCGACCGCGCTGCTGAGCACATGGTCGGCATGGCGGGCCAGCGTGGAATCGGGCTGGCCGGTCATCGCCACCAGGGTGGTGCCCAGGCGGCGCAGCGCGGGCAGCAGCGCGGCCAGCTCGTCGCTCTCGCCGCTGTTGCTGATGGCCAGCACCACGTCGCCGGGCTGCACCATGCCCAGGTCGCCATGGCTGGCCTCGGCCGGATGCACGAAGAACGCCGGCGTGCCGGTGGACGCCAGCGTGGCGGCGATCTTGCGGCCCACATGGCCGCTCTTGCCCATGCCCATCACGATGACGCGGCCGCGGCAGGCCAGCATGGCGGCCACCGCCGCAGCAAAGCCGTCGCCCTGGCGCGCCGCCAGGCCCAGCAGCGCACGGGCCTCGATCTCGAAGGTCTGCGCGGCCAGCTGCAGGGCGCGTCGGGCGGGGTCGCTGGCGGATGGTGGCGGGGGGGGGCTCACGGCGTTGCGGTGCAGCGGCAGCCGCCGCTGAGGGGCTGGCTTAGGATGAAGGACATCGACATCGGATTCTAGGCGCCCACCCCGGGCGGGCGCCCACCCAGCCCGGCATGGCCACCACCCTCGAACTCGTGTTGCTGTACCTGGTGGCCGCCGTGCTGGGCGTGGTGGTCTGCAGGCTGCTGAAACTGCCGCCGATGCTGGGCTACCTGGCCGTGGGCGTGCTGATCGGCCCCAACGCGCTGGCGCTGGCCAAGGACACCGCCGGGGTGAAGTACCTGGCCGAGTTCGGCGTGGTGTTCCTGATGTTCGTGATCGGGCTGGAGTTCAACCTGCCCAAGCTGCGCAGCATGCGCACCCTGGTGTTCGGGCTGGGCCTGTCGCAGGTGGTGCTGACCGTGCTGGGCGCGGTGGCGGGCAATGCGCTGCTGACGCTGGGCTTTGCCTGGGTGGGCGTGCAGTGGCAGCTGGGCTGGCAGGGCGCGATCGTGCTGGGCTCGGCGATGGCGATGTCGTCCACCGCCATCGTCGTCAAGCTGATGGCCGAGCGGCTGGAGATGGAGAGCGAGCATGGCCGCAGGGTCATGGGTGTGCTGCTGTTCCAGGACCTGGCGGTGGTGCCGCTGCTGGTGCTGATCCCGGCGCTGGGCAGCAGCGGCGAGGACATGGCCTGGGCGCTGGGCCTGGCGCTCGTCAAGGCGGTGGTGCTGTTGACGCTGCTGCTGGTGGGCGGCCAGCGGGTGATGCGCTGGTGGCTGACCATCGTGGCGCGGCGCAAGAGCGAAGAGCTGTTCGTGCTGAACCTGCTGCTCATCACCCTGGGCCTGGCCTGGCTGACCGAGCATGCCGGGCTGAGCCTGGCGCTGGGGGCCTTCGTCGCCGGCATGCTGGTGGCCGAGACCGAGTTCAAGCACCAGGTGGAGACCGACATCCGGCCGTTCCACGACGTGCTGCTGGGGCTGTTCTTCATCACCATCGGCATGAAGCTGGACTGGCGCCCGGTGATCGACCAGTGGGGTCTGGTGCTGTTGCTGAGCGTGGGCCCGCTGTTGGTCAAGGGCGTGCTGGTCGCGGTGCTGGCCTGGCTGTTTCGCGCATCACCAGGCGTGGCCATCCGCACCGGGCTGTACCTGGCGCAGGCGGGCGAGTTCGGCTTCGTGCTCTTGACGCTGGGCGCCGACAACGGCCTGGTGGAACCACAGTGGGTGAGCCCGGTGCTGGCCTGCATGGTGCTGAGCATGCTGGCCACGCCGTTCATCGTGATGCACAGCAACTGGGTGGTGATGAAGCTGTCCGCCAGTGAATGGCTGATGCAGTCGGTGCAGCTGACCAGCATCGCCAAGAAGGCGATCAAGACCGAATCGCATGTGATCATCGCCGGCTACGGCCGCAGCGGCCAGAATCTGGCGCGGCTGCTGACGCAGGAGGCCATCCCCTACATGGCACTCGACCTGGACCCCGACCGGGTGCGCCAGGCCGCCGCCGCCGGCCAGAGCGTGGTGTTCGGCGACGCCGCGCGCCTGGCCAGCCTGATGGCCGCCGGCCTGGGCCGCGCCAGCGCGGTGGTGGTGAGCTACCACGACACCCCGTCGGCGCTGAAGATCCTGCAGCTGGTGCGCGAACACGCGCCCAAGGTGCCGGTGATCGTGCGCACCATCGACGACACGGATCTGGAGCGCCTGCGCGACGCCGGCGCCACCGAGGTGGTGCCCGAGGCCATCGAAGGCAGCCTGATGCTGGCCGCGCAGGCCCTGGCGCTGGTGGGCGTGCCGATGCAGCGGGTGATCCGCATCACCCGCGACGCCCGCGACAAGCGCTACCACCTGCTGCGCGGCTACTTCCACGGCGCCGACGACGACACCGCCGAAGAGCGCAACCAGGCCCGCCTGGGCACGGTGGCGCTGCCGCTGGCGGCCGCCTGCATCGGCCAGCCGCTGGGGTACCAGGCACTGCATGCCATCGGCGTGCAGGTGGTCAACGTGCGCCAGGCCAGCGGCCGGGTGGTGGACGCCAGCGATGCGCTGCTGCTGTGCGCCGGTGACACACTCGTGCTGTCCGGCCTGCCCGAGCAGCTGCTGCTGGCCGAGGCCAAGTTGCTGAAAGGATGACCATGGCCGCAACCCCTGCCAGCACGCTGGCTTCGCCTTCTGCCAGTGCGCTGGCTTCGCCATCCGCCAGTGCGCTGGCTTCGCCATCCGCCAGCCTGCTGGCTTCGCCGTCCACCAACCCGCTGGCCATGCACACCGACTACATCCGCGCGCACATCCGCACCGTGCCCGACTGGCCGGCACCTGGCGTGCAGTTCCGCGACATCACGCCGCTGCTGCAGAACCCCAAGGTGTTCCGGGTGCTGATCGACGAGTTCGTGCACCGCTACTTCGACGTGAAGCCCGACGCCATCGCCGGGCTGGATGCGCGCGGCTTCATCATCGGCGCGGTGGTGGCCTACGAGCTGAACGTGGGCTTCGTGCCGGTCCGCAAGAAGGGCAAGCTGCCCTTCACCACCGTGGCCGAGAGCTACGAGCTGGAGTACGGCAGCGCGACGGTGGAGCTGCACACCGACGCGGTGAAGGCCGGCGACCGGGTGGTGCTGATCGACGACCTGATCGCCACCGGCGGCACCATGATGGCCGGCAAGCGCCTGCTGGAGAAGCTGGGCGCCCAGGTGATCGAGGGGGCGGCCATCGTCGACCTGCCCGAGCTGGGCGGATCGGCCAGGTTGAAGGCGGCCGGGCTGCCGCTGTTCACGCTGGTGGACTTCGCCGGGCACTGACCGCCGGGCGCTGGGTGCCGCGCGCTGGGTGCCCCGCCTCAGCGGAACTCGATGCGGATGCCGCCATCGGCGATGGTCACCACCGCACCCAGCACATCGCCGGCGGTGTTGATGCGCAAGCACAGCTGCCCGGTGGCCGGTGTGGCGGCGCCGGTGTCGGTGGTGGCCGTGCGCAGGCAGGCCAGGGCGTTGGACTGGCCGTCGGCGTCCAGCGACCAGGTGGTCACGCTGGTGGAATCGATGCGCGCCCTGGTGGCGTCGGCGTAGCTGGTGGTGGTGCTCAACGGGCCGGCGCTGCCGGTGCGCACGGCGGTGGGCAGGGTGCCGGTGGCGGCGGACACATCGATGCCTCCGTCTTCATCGACCGCACCGACATCCGCATAGGGCGACACGCCGAAGTACGACACGCCGCTGGTCGTGTCGGTGGTGCCACCGCCGGTGATGGTGAACGTCTGGCGCACCGCCTTGCGCGCGGCACCCTCGAACACCGCGTCGGCCAGCGGAATGAAGCGTACCGACAGGGTGAAGGCGACACCGTTCAGGCTGCCGGTCAGCCCGTCGATCTGCACGCCGTTGACCAGCGCCCGGGTAATGGCAGCGTCGAGGTTGTAGGCGCTGGTGTTGCCAGCGTCGCTGCCGCCGCCGCCACCGCAGGCCGACAGCAACAGGCCGGCGCAGGCGGCCAGCGCCAGGTGGCGCAAGCGGGCCGACAGCGGCCGGGGGGTGCGGGAGAACTGGATCATGGTCGATGGACGGGTTGGAATCGTCGGGATTGTGGCCTGGCGGCAGGGCTGTTTGCCGGACCAGAACCAGCAGATCGGGCTGCTGTCCGCAGGCCTGGCGGGCTTCCATTCGACCCGCATTGCACTTGGGCACGCCGATTGCATCAACATCGGCGATGTGATCCATTCCACACCGGAGCTGAACCATGACCGCTATCCAGGCGCCGTGCCCATGCCATGCCTACATCCATCTGGACCCGGAGAAGATCCTGGCCGAGCAGAAGGCCGGCATCGGCCACAACCGATGGCATCCCGACATCACGCCGGCGCTGCGCGTCGCATCCGGCTCCACCGTCGAGATGCACACGATCGACGGCCTCGACCGGCAGATCCAGCGCGGCACCACGGCCGCCGACCTGGCGTCGATCGACATGGGCCGCATCCATCCGCTGACCGGCCCGGTGTATGTGGAAGGCGCCGAACCCGGCGACCTGCTCGCGATCAAGATCGAGGCCGTCGACACCGCCGACCGCGGCTTCACGATGGTGATGCCGGGCTTCGGCTTCCTGCGCGAACAGTTCACCACGCCGTACCTGGTGCACTGGGAGATGTCGGGCGGCTTCGCTTATTCACGCGATCTGCCCGGCGTGCGCATTCCTGGTGCACCGTTCATGGGCGTGATGGGCGTCGCGCCCTCGCACGACCTGTTGCAGCGCATCAACATGCGTGAAGCCGACCTGCTCGGCCGCGGCGGCGCGGTGCTGCTGCCCGATCCCGCATCGGCCGTGCCCGGCGACCCCGCGATCGCAAACACCGCGTTGCGCACGATCGCGCCGCACGAGACCGGCGGCAACATCGACATCAAGCAGCTGACCGTCGGCGCCACGCTGTACCTGCCGGTGTACCAGCCGGGTGCGCTGTTTTCGGTCGGCGATGCGCACTTCGCGCAGGGCGACGGTGAGTCGTGCGGCACCGCGATCGAGACCAGCGCCAACTTCGTCGCCACCTTCGAGGTGCTGAAGGGCGAGGCGCGCCGGCGCGGCCAGCGCGATCCGTCGTTCGAGCACCCGGGGTACTTCACCACGCCCGAGATGGCCGCGCCGCGCCGCTTCTACGCGACCACCGGCACATCGGTCAGCCGCGACGGCAGCCGCAACGAATCAGAGAACCTGACGATGGCCGCGCAGAACGCGCTCTACAACATGATCGACTACCTGGTCGACACCCGCGGCCTCACCCGGGTGCAGGCCTACTGCCTCACCAGCGTCGCGGTCGACCTGAAAGTGAGCCAGGTGGTCGACGTGCCGAACCTGATCGTCAGCGCCGTGCTGCCGCTGGACATCTTCACCAGCTGACCCTGGCGCGCGCGCCCGACACTGTTCTCCACCAAGGATTGCAACCATGCAAACGATCGATTCGCCGCCAGGCGCCATGACCTCGACAGATGCCCTGCCCATCGACCTGACCACCTTGACGGTGGAGACAGTGCAGGAAGGCTTTCGCACCGGCGCGTTCACCGCCGAGAGCCTCGCCGAAGCCTGTTTCCGCCAGATCGACACCTTCAACGGCCACTACAACGCGGTCATCTTCCGGAACGACGCGGCGCTGGCCGATGCCCGTGCGATCGACGCGCGCCGCCGGGCTGGCGAGGCGCTCGGGCCGCTCGCCGGTGTGCCGGTGGTCATCAAGGACCCGATGGACATGGTCGGCTTCCCGACCACCGCCGGCTGGTCGCTGCTCTACAGCAAGACCGGCGGCGTCGACCTGATGCCGGCGACGGATTCACCCGTGGTGGCGCGCATGCGCGCGGCGGGCGCCATCCTGCTGGGCAAGACCAACGTGCCGGTGCTGAGCTGCTCGGGCACCCATGCCGACGACAGCTGGGCCGGGCCGACGCTGAACGTCGCGATGCCGTCCCGCGTGCCGGGTGGCAGCAGTGCCGGCACTGCGGCTGCGGTGGCTGCCAGCATGGCGGTCCTCGGGCTGGCAGAGGAAACCGGCGGTTCGATCCAGAACCCGGCCTCGGCGCAGGATCTGGTCGGCATCAAGCCGACCATCGGCCTGGTGCCGAACGCGGGGGTGGTGCCCTTGTCAGGCAACCGCGATGTGGTCGGGCCGATCGCGCGCTGTGTGCGCGACGCGGCGCTGTGCCTCGACGTGCTGGCGGGCTACACCGCCGAAGACCCGAAAACCCTCGCCGGGGTCGGCAAGAAGCCGCCACTCGGCTACACCGCCAAGCTGCACAAGGACGCGCTGAAGGGCGTGCGCCTCGGGCTTTACGGCCCCGGCTGGCGCACGCAGCCGCTGTCGGCAGAGACGCAGGCGCTGTACGCACGGGCAGCGGAAGAGCTGCAGGCGCAGGGCGCCATCCTGGTCGACGACCCGTTCGCCGGGTCGGGGTTTGCGGCACTGCGGCGGCCGGTGACAGCAGAGTCGAACTTCGACGCGCGCGGCATGGAGTCGGTGCCGTACGACCTGCACAAGTACCTGGAGCGGCTCGGGCCGGATGCGGCGCTGCAAACCTTTGCGGCGTTTGCCGCAGCCACCGCCAGCGAAGCGGCATTCGGGCCCGACGGCGTGCTGAGCTACCTGAACCACCTGCCGCAGTTCGTGGCCTGCCTGCAGGCCCCCACAGTGCCGCCGGACCTGTCCGACTTCATCACGCTGAAGGCGCGTTACCTGCAGATCGTCGACGCGGTGTTCCTGCGTGAGCGGCTCGACGGCCTGGTGTTTCCGCAGATGCGCGAGGAACTGCCCGCCGCCATGACGGGGCAGACGATCCAGGAAACCACCGTCGGCGAAATCAACATCGCCGGGCTGCCGGCCGTCACCCTGCCCGCTGGCTACTACGCGTCGGGTGCGCCGTTCGGGCTGCTGTTCGTCGGGCGACTCTGGAGCGAGGCGGATCTGCTGGCCTATGCCTATGGCTACGAGACCGCCACACAGCATCGCAGGATCCCGGTGCTGTCGCCCACCTGACGGCAGATGCGAGGGCGCCAGCGCCCGCATCGGGTTACAGCCATGTCGACGGCGAGGCGACGCCGGCCACTTCGCGTCGCCTCGGGCCGCGTCGGGCCGCCTGGGGCCAGAATCGAATCCGGCCTGCCTGCCGCTGTAGCTACTCGAAACCCACCACCGCATGCGGCAGGTAAGGCGCCTGCAGCGTGGCGATCTCGTCGGCCGTGAGCGTGATGGCCAGCGCCGCCACAGCATCGTCGAAGTGCCC
>Ga0136636_10002403_pt1 | contig 11135 bp, 7 predicted proteins | sample AntDrymUQ8522106_2_FD_104653 | JGI IMG/M metagenome (GOLD analysis project Ga0136636, IMG submission 104653) | Polar desert sand microbial communities from Dry Valleys, Antarctica - metaG UQ852 (21.06) | ecosystem: Environmental > Terrestrial > Soil > Desert | place: Antarctica: Dry Valley... | reverse complement strand
TTGTATTTGCTCCCGATTGTTTACATTTGTCTGGGCATTTGAATGATAGATTTGTTGCATATATTTTTATTTTGGTAGAACAAAAATAATCAACTTTTTTATCATTTCCTCTTCCGAGTACCGTTCGGACTACGTCCTTACTACACTCGGAAGAGGAATAATGCTATCAATAACGTTATGAAACTATACAATTAATAATGTATAATTTATGAAACAGAGAAGTTTAATTTCTAATTTTGCCATTCAATTCACATTAATATTTATTTCCTAAGTATTTGGCATATATTTATCCCTCAAACCAAAAAATTTCTTCCAACTGATTTCATAGATTCATTTCTAAAAGCATTAAATCTTTCGGTGTTTTTTTGTATTATCACTATTTAAGTAAAATGTAAATTACAGTATCAATTGATACATATAGGATAAATCGTAGAAAGACTGTTTTGTATATGGTTTTCATTCTATGGATATTGACTACTGGGTTTTAATATCTGAATCTTTGCTCAAACATGTAGAAGTCAGATGGCTTCGTTTTACCTTGGGTGGGTTATGCATGTCAATATTCACTATTTTAGTAGTGCATATCTCAGTAATATACTCTCTTTGGGTAAATCAAAAGACAAACAATAGAATAAATAATAATAACCTAAAATTGTGCTAAAATGAACATTAAACATTTCATCCTTGTATTTAGTCTGTCCATTTCCTTGTTTTCCAAGGGAGCAAACAGTGCCGACAACACCTTGGGGCAAACCATAATGGAGCGATTTGCCAACCAACTTCTGTACTTTCCGCAAGAGAAACTCTACCTTCAAACCGATAAACCTTATTATAGTGCGGGTGAAGAAATTTGGTTTAAAGGTTTTATGATGAACGCAGCCACTCATGAACCCTACCTATTCAGCCTGGCCGCCTCAATGGATCAAAACCAACTTGCAACGGCGGACAAAAAAACAGCTGTCATGGCACCTGCACCCGAAGTATGTAGCCAATTTATTTACGTAGAGCTAATTAATCAGTCCGACTCCGTTTGTAGCCGCGCAAAAATCAGAAAAGATGCATTTGGATTCTCGGGCAACATAAAACTCGGTGCGCAAATTAAGACAGGATTTTATGCCTTGCGCGCATACAGCACATGGATGCAAAACGTAAAACCCGACTTCTTCTTTACTAAAAATATATACATTGGTAACAGCATTGACGACCGCACCAATTGCCAAATTTCCTATGGTGAGATCTCCAATGGCAAAGTGCCGGTAAGCCTCACTTTTGTAAACGAAAACAAAAAGCCGATGGCTGGCAAAAAAGTGATAGTGCAACAAGACTGGACTTCCAACATCCAAAAACAGCTAACGGCTACAACCAACACTGAGGGAAAAATCAAGGTCAATATTTTGGTGGATACCCTCAATAGGGCAAAGCGAAACATGACCATCATGTTCGACGACCCTACACTTACATACTATAATCGAGTATGTTTACCTACTTTCATCACCAATTACGACTTACAATTCTTACCCGAAAGTGGCGTATTGCTCAGTGGCATTTCCCAATTTGTGGCATTTAAAGCTATTGGTGCCGATGGGTTATCGATTGATGTTTCGGGCAAAATATTTTCGAACAATAACGAAGAAATTACCGAATTTGAGACTTCGCACAAAGGCATGGGCAAATTCTTGCTCGAACCCAAAGCGGGCGAAACCTATTACGCACTTATCAAAGCTGGTGGCGGCTCAGAAAAACGTTTCAATCTCCCTGTGGCCCAAACTGAGGGAGTGGCAATGCACCTGCAAAACATAAGAGGAAAAATTATGTACCAAGTGTTCAACCAAACAAATCGCCCCAACGCATCGCTTTACCTGCTGATACATACACGTGGAAAAATAGTGGCGGTGCAGCCACTCAATTCTCTGAACGGACAAATAGTAGAAACGGCATTGCCCGTAGGGATTAATTCGTTTGCCGTAATAGATTCTGTGGGCAATACTTTTTGCGAACGGTTAATTTTTGCCAATAATTACTTATTGCCTACCATCAATATGCTTACCGACAAGGCTGAATATGGAAACCGAGAATTAGTAAACTTGAAATTCGACTTGCACACCAGTGCAGGAGAACCGCTTGTGGGTAATTTTTCGGTAAGTATTACCGATAGCAAAATGGTAGAAAGCGATTCGCTCAGCAACAATATTTTGAGCTATTTTCTGCTCACTTCGGATTTGAAAGGATATATTGAAAATCCGGGAGCGTATTTTGCAGACAGCCAGCTCACCACCCGCGAAAAACTGGATGTGCTATTGATGACCCAGGGATGGAGACGCTTTAACACCGCCGATGTTCTGAAAGGCATTTACCCAAAACCCAGCTACCTGGTAGAAGATGCACAAGCTATTAATGGAAAAGTAACAAACATTTGGGGGAAACCCGCCATTAATGGCAACGTGTATTGCATTGCCCCCAAAAGAAATGGATTTTTGAATACTACCACCGACAGCTTGGGCAGATATTCAATCCCAGTAGATTTCCCCGACAGTACCTGGTTTGTACTCAAAACCGAACGAAAGAAAAGTTTAACGGGCATTGCCATCAAGCCCGATGCGGATGTATTCCCCACGCCAAACTTATTTTTTCCTAACCCACGCACAGAAAATGCCAAAGCTGCACCAACTGATTACTTCCAGCAAAGCAAAGAGAAGTATTTTACAGAAGGAGGTATGCGGGTTATAAGCCTAAAGGAAGTTACCGTTACCAGCAAGCCAACCCAAACCCTTGCTGCGGAGGAAATGTACACTAAAATGGCCGACCGAAATTATGGAAGAAAAGAACTGGAAAGATACCGTAGCATGGGGCTATTGACTTACATAGGCACCATACCCGGCTTTACTGTTAGGGATGGAATTATTTCATTCAGAGGCGAATCGCCAATGCTAGTTATCGACAGCAGAGAAATAGCCAACCCCGATGATGTATCTATGGAATTATCGCTCTTAACTACCGAAGATGTGGCAAACATATCCATCATCACAGGAGCGGCGGCAGCATTTTTTGCCACAAAAGGCGCTAATGGCGTTATCGTATTAGGTATGAGGAAAGACATTAGTTACAAAAGAACTTCATCCATCAGTTTGGCAGTAACCCGCCCGCTGGGTTACCAGAAGCCTACAGAATTCTACGTTCCTAAATACGAAATAGACAGCATAAGGATGAGTCTAAAAGCCGATTTACGAACCACTATTTTTTGGAATCCGAACCTACAATCTGACAACGTGGGCATGGCAAGCACCCAATTTTTCACCGCCGATAAAGCCAACGATTACACTGTAACCCTCGAAGGCGTGGGCAACAAAGGTGAAATTTGCCGTTATGTGGGGAAAATAAAAAGGAAGTAGAATAATAGCTTGCACCGTTGAGCGTAGGTTGGTAAACGATTGACCAACAATGAAGGCTTACTAGCTGTTTGTGCCAGTGGGTTGACTAACTGGTCGGAGGATTTTGATCTGGGTCTCTCGCCTAACAGGGTGAAGTGTTGTTGTCGGTAGATCTTGCGCAGTGTAGTGTGGGTGGCAACAACAGTTGAGGATCTTATCTGCGCGAGCAATACTTACTAAAGCGAAAGAATACAGCTATTGTTTTGTGATCAAGCTACTGAAGTAGTTTCAACTATTTCTTCTTTACCAAAATGAAAATCTTAATGCCATCGGCATTCTATGTTTATAAAATGCCGATGGGTTTGTTGTTGTTCGACGCCTTTGGGGTCCCATATTTGATGGTATTTCGATTTCCTATAAATATATGTACCCTTTGGGTTCAAAATCATATGATTAATTTAAATTCGTAAAGAAGAACGACACTAAAAAATAAATGGCCGTAAAGCACTTATTTGCTTTACGGCCATTTATATATCCAAAAATAAGCTCGGTTATTTCATCATAAATTCATAGGTTACACCTGCGTAGGTCAATGTTGCTTTATTATCTTGCGTACCAGTACCATAATCAATTACTCCAGTGCTTTGTCCAATGGTTACGTCCACACTTCCTTTAGTGATGTATGGGTACAAAGTGCTGCCTGTAAGAGGATTTTTTTCTTTGATAGTAATAGTATAGGCTTTACCTTCTGCATTTGTTCCACTTGCCGAACCGGTCAGAACATAGTTTTCACCCCATATGTTTGTAGTTCTGGCAGTAAATTCGAGTCTGCGATTTGCTTTCCAGGTAATGGTTTTTTTGTCTAACAGCATAATTGTATTATCGCCTTCAATAGTCCAGTATGGATTTTGGGCGGTAAGAGTCCAACCTCCAAACGTAATTTTGTTAGTACCCGTTACACTTATTCCATTAATGGTGAAGCCCTCGTAGGTAATTGTTCTCGAGGATCCAATTATATTTGTCTTGATATCCAGCGTTACAATTAGTTTCCCCTTTAGGATGTTACCATGTCTGCCTGTGAATCCAGTGGTTCCAAAGTCGATGGTGGTTTTACTATTTGAGAACGTAACGATTGGATAAGGTATTGCAGTGCTTACCAACAATGGTTTTACTAATTGTGCACCTGCACTTACATAGGTATTCACTTCGCTCAATAGTTGATCGTTGATTGTTGAAGCTTGAGCTTCATCACCGGCCGTTGCGGTTAAGGATGTGGCACTTGCTGTTACATTCTCATCATTTTTACACGATGTAAAATTCATGAATACTGTGCATACAATTAATAGTGTTGCAAAAACGTTTTTATTTTTCATAACTTGCATTTTAGTTTGTAATTTAGATAGTTGACTATTTTTATCTGGCAAATTTAGAGTAAATATTTATATTGAGCAAGTAATTAGTACTAAATTTCTTATTTGTCAATTCAGGTTGCTTTTCACAGCTGCCTTTTAGTCAAAATATATGTTGTTTTTAAATCAGTTGGCTAAAGAATTTGTTCCTATTAGCACATTCTTTAGTATTATTTCTTTTATTCTTTCTGGTTCTTCAAAAATCGGACTATGAGCGGATTTTTTGAACGAATAAAACCCTTTAATAGGTGCTTGTAAATCTCCAAAATAGTCTTTTGCCAATGTGTAGGATACGGTATAATCGTAAACACCTTCAAAAAAATAAACTGGAATATCTAATTTTGGCACTTTAATCATCATGTTTGTTAACAGCATTTCTGTCCAAAGTGAGCTAACGCCCGAACGAGATTTTCCTGCCCACAGATTGTATTTTTCTCGCAATGTGTATTCTTTGCACAATAAAGACGGTACAAAGATTCCTGTGAATACCGATTTCATATTGTGCATTGTTCCAATTCCAAAACTGTGCATAGCCACATCTCGTAATTTGAGATAATTTTCTGGCGTGCTTTCTATCACAAGGGCATTCTCCAACTTCTGCATCATTTTTTTGTTCCCGCTCAACGTATATTGTTGGAGCATATATTCGTGTGCAAGTTGTTCGGATTTAAGTTGATCCGACATTTGCGAAACACCAATATAAGCAGAGTAAAGTTTAGGCGCTCTTGCTGCAACTTGTATTCCAATAAAACTTTCACCAGAATGAGCCATTAAGTAAATTTTATTTTTGTGGAAGCGGTTTCGTAAATAATTTGTTAGCACTACAGCATCAGCTATCATTTGCTCCGACGTTAAGGACGAAGGTGGCATCTTGGCGTTATAAGAAATTCCGGAGCCACGTTGTTCCTACCAAACTACTGTAAAATAGTCTTCCAATTCAGTAGGATAATTTCGACTTAGGAAATATTCGGGCATACCCCCATGAAGAATAAGCAACACAGGATGCTTATCATCTTTGCTTTTTATAAACATTCCTTGCTTTGTGCCATTAACATCAATGAATGTTTTTTCCGAAATGCTACCAATAATAGAATTTCCGGACTTATCGAGGTAGGGTTCAGATTTGCCAGGACTATATGCCAACAAGACAATGCCAAGTATTAAAATAACAGCAAAAAAAATTGTTAGTAGAATTATCGACATTTTTTTAAGTTTTAATTTAGTCATTGTCTTGTTTTTTTAGCGTTGTTGGTTACGACCAAGGCTAGCTTATAGCTGCCAACTGCCTTGCGCCAACTTGTCGGAATCTTTATTTAATACCAACTAATTTCAATCTTATTCATCTCCCTTTGGGGTTGTGTTCTTGTTCGTTATCCTTTTCCACGGGTAAAAAACTCGTGGCTATTCAAATTCAATCTCTTCAGGAATTTCCACATCAAAATTAAAGATATATTCTGTATTAATAAGCCTTTAGCTGTGATATTTTAATTATTGTTGTAGGGGATATAAAAAAGGGTCTAGCAGGTAGCTACCAGTTTGGTTAGTTTTTAGTTTATCGAGGGCTATTTAATACACACAGGGCATCCCAGCTCACCATCAGTCAGATGCGTTATCATTGGGTACGTGAGGTGTACATCCTTCTGCTAGTTGTGTTATCACCATTCCTCCTATGTCTTATCGTGTGGTCTCCTATGTATCATCACCTTTCCTTCTATGTTTTATCATTTGGTGCGTGAGGTGTACATCCTTCTGCAAGTTGTATTATCATCATTCCTCCTATGTCTTATCGTGTGGTTTCCTATGTATCATCACCTTTCCTCTTATGTCTTATCATTTGGTGCATGGGGTGTATATCCATCTGCCAGTGGTGTTATCATTGGGTATCAGATGTATTATCATTAGGTGTAAGGGGTGTATATCCATCTGCCAGTAGTGTTACCATTGGGTGTTAGATGTATTATCACTAGGTGTAAGGGTTGTACATCTGTCTGCCAGTAGTGTTATCATTGGGTGAGAGATAGCAATATTTTGGGGTTAAATGGCTTTTAAGGGGATAAAAGGGAGGCATATAGTGGGTATGTGACATCTAAAATTGCAATTTCGGATGAGTCATTTTACTATTTACGTTGTTAGATAGGCAGCCATTATCTTTCTATCTAATTAATTTTGCAGGGTGAGTGAGCGCTATTGGAACAATAAATTCATGTTACATATCTGCTCTTTTTGAATAAATATTCTATCTTTGCAACAATATTGCAGAGTATAAATGAATAAACAATATAGTTTCCAATAGTAACAAACGAAATAGCAAATATATGAATATCAATAAATTTTTCATTGCCTTCCTTTTTCTTGGGTTATCGTTTTTGCTCTCTGCCTATGATGCTGTAGGGCATCGTATTGTAGCCGACATTGCATACAATAATCTTACTAAAACTGCACAAACGCAATTGGATAAGATCCTTGGCAAACATGGAATTGTTTATGCTGCTACATGGCCCGATGATATTAAAAGTGATAAAAGCTATGCGTACAGCTATCAATGGCATTATCAAAATCTTAAAGACAGTATGTCTACGTCGGATTTGAAACATTTATTGTCCAATCCAAAATCGGAGGGGAATCACTTGTTTTATGCTATTGATACGTTGGGTATCCGCCTAAAAAAAGATAGAAACGATGTGGAGGCACTTAAATTTTTAATTCATTTTATTGGCGATTTGCACCAACCAATGCATCTAGGTAGGGTGGAAGATTTGGGTGGAAATAAAGTACAAACCAAGTGGTTTGGAAAAGGCATCAACCTTCATTCCTTGTGGGATGGTTATTTGATTGAAGGGCGTCAAATGTCGTACACCGAATTTAGTGAGTACTTGCAAGACCACTTTGCCGATAGAAATGCCGAATTCAAGAAGTGCAGCCTGCTTCAGTCGGTAGAAGCGAGTTATGCGGTGCGTAATCTTATTTATGGCTATGATACTTCCGACACGAGCAGTTACCATTACAGTTACTATTTTAACCCTAAATTGGATGAAATGCTATACCGCGGCGGCATCCAATTGGCCAATATCTTGAACGCTATTTATAAATAAGAAATCTTTGATATACTAAAAAAGGCTTGTCATTTACTTGATAAGCCTTTTTTTTTGTAAAATGATTGTCCGCATAATGTCCTAATGCTCTTTTACGCCTACCTTACAAAGGTTGCGTTTGTGTTGCTTTTATCCCCAGATTCGTTTCGCTTACTTCGGTTCATTCACAGTAAACTTCGGCTGGAGTTTTTCAGCAGACACTACTCACTTTTTTATTTTGGTTTTTTTTGTATCAAAATTATAGAAATAATACTTTTATTATTTGCAATTTAAATCTGAAAAATACATACATTTGTATAAGCTTACCAATAGGAGATAAACTTTGAATTGTTGCTTTGTAAAAGCTTACAGCAAATAAATGAGCACTAACCAAACACTCTCGTAACTAGTAACTTTGTAACTCGTAACTGAATATTATCATGCATAGAAAGTTTTTACTCATTTATACCGTTCTACTTGGGTTGCTCGTAAGTAGTTGTAATCAGGCTAACCAACGTAGTGGAAGCTCAGATACGAAGGCCAAAAGTGATGTTGTTAATGAAGACAGCGCTGTAGTTCATCAAAAAGCAAACACCGCTGCGCAGATTATGGCCAAACAGCAGGTGCCTGTTCTTTGTTATCATCGCCTTTCCGATGGCAATAAAGGCGATTATACGGTCAGTCCAGTTACCTTTTCGGCACATATGAAAGTGTTGGCCGATAGTGGTTATCACTCAGTTTCTCCGGCACAGTTGTACGACTATTTGGTGTATAACGCAACCTTGCCTGCAAAACCATTTGCGGTTACCTTCGACGATTCGAGAGTGGAGCATCGCACCATTGCTGCTCCTGTGCTGGAAAAGTATGGGTTCAGGGGCGCTTTCTTTATCATGACCATCACTTATAATAAAAAGAATTACATGACCAAGGATCAAATTGCCGAGCTGGCAAAAGCAGGTCATACTGTAGGGCTGCATAGTTGGGATCATACCATGGTAACCAAATACCTGGAGCCAACAGATTGGCAGAAACAGGTGGTTGAACCAAAGAAGAAGTTAGAAGCCATTGTAGGCAAACCGGTTGAGTATTGGGCGTACCCCAACGGTGTTTACAATCACAAGGGGGCTGAAGAGCTAAGCAAATACTTTAAAATTTCGTTCTCACTAGCTACCAAGCGCAATTCTATTCAACCTTTACAATCGGTACGTCGTATCATTGTTCCGGAATGCACTCCTCAAGGGCTGCTGAAATCGATGCGCCGGAGTTTCACCGGGAGGTGATTTAAGATATAAGAGACAAGAACCAAGAATCAAGAATCAATATCCAAGAATCAACCATTCAATTAATTATCCAATCAACCAATAACCCATGAATCCATCATCTACACGTTATCTACTATCGATTTTAGTGCTTACCATTTTACTATCGTTTAGTAGCTGCGGTCTTAAATCAGAATCTGGTAAAGAGAAGAAATCAGCAGACAAGTCCATAGTACAAGAACAGGAAACGAAGGTGGTGCCGATAGACACGCTGGCTTATCAAAAGAAATTGCAGTTGCTAGCCAATGGAGACACAACAGGATTATGGCCTCACCATCTTCGCTCGTATCCTCTAGATGGTGCTATTATGCCTTTCAAACGTATTGTGGCTTATTACGGAAACCTTTATTCGAAAAGAATGGGTATTCTGGGTGAATATCCTCCTAAGGAAGTGTGGAAAAGACTAAACATTGAAGTAAAAGCATGGGAAAAGGCCGACTCTGCTACGCCTGTACAACCGGCCATTCATTATATTGCTATCGTAGCTGCAGGCACGCCAGGTAAGGATGGAAAGTTCCGTACTCGTATGCCCGATCATCAGATTGATTCAGCATTAGCCATTGCTAAAATGGGAAACGCTATTGTGTTTCTAGACATACAAGTGGCCAAAAGCACCTTGCAACAAGAAGTTCCAACCCTCGAAAAATACTTGAAATTACCGCAAGTACACTTAGGTATAGATCCTGAGTTTTCGATGAAGGACGGAAGTAACCCCGGCAAAAGGATAGGAACAATGGATGCAACGGATATCAACTATTGCACTAGTTACCTTGCAAAACTGGTAAAAGACAATAATCTACCACCTAAAATCTTGATTGTACACCGTTTTACACAAGGCATGGTTCGCAATCATAAAAACATTAAGATGCATCCCGAAGTACAGGTGGTGATGAATATGGACGGATGGGGTGAACCTATTCTTAAGCGGAGTACCTACAAACTGTATATTTACAAAGAACCAGTTCAGTTTACAGGTTTTAAATTGTTCTATAAAAACGATTTGAAGAAGGCTCCTCACACTTTGATGACACCTGCCGACTTATTGAAACTGAAACCACAACCTATTTATATTCAATATCAGTAAATTGAACTTAAGTTATATTAATCGTGTTTTATCAGACATTCTCAAGCTGTCGCTAATAACTAAACTTAGCACCGGTTTGTGATAAGTATTTTAGCTATTAATATTTTTTGTACCATGAAAAATTTAATCCCTACATTTAAAGCAGAGGTATTGTTCCTCCTTCTTTTTCTCTTTTTATTTAATTCCTGTAAAAAGGATGAAGTTGTAGTTCCTGTATTAACTCAAGATCAAAAATGGAGCTCGGAGGTGTACTTGACCATGAAAGATATTTATTTATGGAATGATGCTTTGCCTGCTACCCTGGATCCTGCTAAATCTACTACTGCTGAAAAAACGCTCGAATATCTTTCAGGTTTGAAGATAAATGCTGCTACTAGTCAGGCTATTGATCATTATAGCTTTTTGGATAAGATAGGCAATCTGAGCGGTGAAATACAAGGAGGTACAGCCACTGGGGATTATGGTTTTATGGTACGAGCTGGGCGCAACTCTTTGAATGAAGTGTCTTTCTTTGTTACCTATGTGTATAAAAATTCTCCTGCAGGATTGGCCGGTTTAGCCCGATCGTACGAAATTACCAGTATTGATGGAAGTATCGATGTACATCCCGGCGTTGATGCCCGGGGTTATTTGGATCATACTTCGGTGGGCTATACCAAAATGGTGAATGCTCTTTTCAGCTCTACAAAGGCTTCATTTGGTTTAAAGAAGCCCGATGGGACTAACATCGCCGTTTCGCTTAATGCAGCATCTTATGCCATCAACAGTATATTGGCTGATACCATGTTTACGGTGGGATCGAAAAAAGTTGGATATGTGGTTTTTAATCAGTTTTTAGGCGTCAGCTCACAAACAGAGTGGACCAATACCATTACTAAGTTTGA
>Ga0136636_10002400_pt1 | contig 11140 bp, 9 predicted proteins | sample AntDrymUQ8522106_2_FD_104653 | JGI IMG/M metagenome (GOLD analysis project Ga0136636, IMG submission 104653) | Polar desert sand microbial communities from Dry Valleys, Antarctica - metaG UQ852 (21.06) | ecosystem: Environmental > Terrestrial > Soil > Desert | place: Antarctica: Dry Valley... | reverse complement strand
TTTTTCCTGAAAAATCTTAGCCCCGACCACTTTTTTGTACCCCCAGATCATGAGCCAAACAAAACCAGCATAAATAGCTAAACTAACTAGTTTGAACGGTAGCGACATAGAATCGAGCAGGGCACTCGGTGTTTTAAAATATGCTACAGCACGGTTGTTTAATGGGGTTTGCCATTCTTGGTAAAGGAAAACATTAGCCCCAAAAATGAAAATTAGAATACTGAAAATCAATATGTTAAACCAAAATATACTTTTTTCAAACTTAGGGTATGCTCGGCTTCCAAACGCAATACCCATTTGCCACATCAGCACAGGAATGGCCAGTAAATAAGCCGCAAAACTAAAATCCAAAGGCAGGGCATGCCAAAAGGAAAGCCAGGTTGAACCCGGATTTTCGGCAGACCAATCGTTGCGAAACCACAGGACGAACCACAGCCGGAACACTACAAAAAATAACAGCCAGAACGCCAGCAGACGGAATGGGAAAAGGATAGATTTTATATGATTCTGCATCGAAAAATGGACTGGGAAAGGGGCAAAGTTAAGTTTATGTAAAGCATAATTTATGTACCTTCCGTGGAAGCCTTCAAACAGCCCAATCTCAACTTAAAGGCATTTTTTATGAAATTCTCAATCCAAATGCCTTTTTTTGCGCACTCGTTTTCTTCAATACCCATGCACCGAATACACCGGATTTCCCTTTTTTGCCTTTTTGTTTTAGCTGCCGAATGCTTATTCGGCCAATCGCCTGCTGTGCTTGACACTTTGGGCAATCGCCTTTCATTGCTGATACAACTCTCACAATCAAGCAATTACGAACAAGCACAAGTGGAAGTTGAGTTCCTGCGTGAGTTTTTGAAACGCCAAAAGCTTCCCATTAGTCCTAAAGCCTTGAGCCTGATGTCGGGTATTTACAAGGCCAATTCCGACGATAAAAGCGCAGCTCGCTTGCTAGCTGATGCCGAATTGGATGCTCGCCACGATCCGAATTACACTACAAAGGCAGCTTTGCTCAAAACGCTAGTCCAAGAATGTCGGAAATGGGAGCTGCCAGATCAGGCACTCACTTGTCAGCAACTTTTGGCGGTTGCCCAAGACTCTATTGCCGTTCGTGAGCGCCGGGTGGAGACCCTTGGAATGCAACAGCAATTCGATTCACTGGCTGAAGTTCGACAACGTGAAATGGCCGAAAAAGGCAAGTTTATCAGCATAGAAAAAGATAAAGCATGGCTTTATGGAGTATTGGGCTGCTTATTCTTGCTTACTTTAATCATTTGGAGCTCTAGAAGTGAAGGCCGCTGGCGCAAACGCTTGCAGCAGAAAGAACAAGAATGGGACATCATGCGTGCCAATCTCCAACACGATGCTGAGGCAAACATGCTCACCGCTGCCGTGGAGGCGACCCAAGGCCTACAAGCGAGTCCCAAGGCTTCACCGGATCAATATACTATGTACCAAGGCAATAAGCCAGAGCAAATTTGCCTGCTCATTGAGCCGAATCGACAGGTCGTGTTATATTTAAAATCATTACTTTCTGATCGTTTTCAGATTGAAACGGCCAATTCACCTACCGAAGCCCTCCAAATGGCCTCAGAAATGTTGCCTGATCTGGTCGTCTGCGACGTGCTCATCAATGGACACGCAGGCATCGAAATCGCCAGGCAAATCAAACTCAGCGAACGCACAAACCACATTCCGGTCGTGCTACTCACCGATAAATTTGGCAATGAAGGCAAGCTCGATGCCTTACGTGCGGGAGCCGATGCATGGTTCACCCGTCCGGTTATTGACGACGAGTTCGACGCCTCTGTGCAGCGCTTGTTGGATGCACGAAAGGTGAAACACGAGCAATTTAGCCGCTTCCTGCAATTATATTTTTCTGAAAATCGGGTGCAGATCCAGGATCCTTTCCTGCTCCAAACGGTGCAAATGATCGAGAACAACCTTGCAAACCCGGATTTCATGGCGGATGACATTGCCCGCAAATTGCAACTCACTAAAACGCACTATGTCAAGAAGTTAAAAGTGCTCACGGGCAAAGAACCCGTTCAACTCATTCGCGAAATGCGCCTGGAAAAAGCTAAAGTTCTGCTTGAAAAACGCGCTGGAACCCCGCAAGCGATTTCTGAATTGGTGGGCTTTAGTAGCCCGGGTACTTTTGCGCTGGCGTTTAAGGAGTATTTTGGAGAGAATACTTTGTTGTTGTATTCTTTGCCGGCGGGGAGGTTGTGAGGCCCCCCGCTGAAGTACCTTCGCCGCCCAAGATGACATCCGACCAGCAACACTCCCATTTTCAAGCCCTACGCCAACTGCTTCGGCAGGAAAAAGAAGCAGATCACCGCGCTTTCCTCGAACTGGTTCGGACCAAACCACTCTCCGATCGTGTAGAACAAGGGTACACCTGGTATCCGCTTCAAGTAGTCAACACAGGATTTGCCCTCAGCGAAAAAGCATTTATTATTGTAGAGCGCTCAACGCGCCTCAACGCCCCGCACCAACTCCGAGCTGGTCAGCCCGTCAGTTTATTCTCCTTGTCCCCCGACGCTGATGAGCCTGAAAAACAAGGCGTTATCAATTTTGTGGAGCGAAATCGCATGAAAATCATCCTCAATGCCCGCGATGTGCCAGACTGGATCAATGCCGGACAACTTGGCGTGGACATGCTTTTTGATGATCGCAGCTACCATGAGATGAACCGCGCACTGGAAAAAGTAATCGCTGCGAAGGGTGATCGATTGGCCGAATTGCGGGATATTTTGACGCCTCGTTTGAACAACCCTGACCCATGGAAAGCTGCCGCTCCCAAGGTATTCGTCCCATCAACCACTGGAATTACAAATACTCCCGGGAGGCCTGAAACGGGCTTTTCAGCGGCACAAGACAGCGCATTATTAACAGAAGACTTGGGTCTGGCTTCGGAGGAAAGTGCCGTCCGTAGCCTGAATTCATCTCAACAAATGGCCGTCGAGGCCATCCTGCGCAATCCAGATGTTGCCGTCATTCACGGCCCACCCGGCACGGGTAAAACGACCACCTTGGTTGCCGCAATCCATGCCTTGGCCCAAACAGAGCAAACCGTACTCGTGACTGCACCCAGCAACACTGCTGCCGACTTGCTCACCGAGCGCCTGGCCGGACAGGGCCTGAATGTGGTACGCATCGGAAATGTCAGCCGGGTAGACGACAGTGTGCTCCAGCATACCGTGGATGCGCTGTTGGCCGCACACCCAGAAGCAAAAAATATCAAAAAAGTAAAGATCGCAGCCGCAGATTTTCGTCGCCAGGCTGGGCGGTATAAACGAAATTTTCATGCAGAGGATCGCCGCGAACGAACCCACCTCAAACAACAGGCCCGTGATTTGGATGCCTGGGCCAGAACGCTGGAAGACCGCATTGTAGATGAAATCTTGAGTGGCGCTCAGGCCATTACCTGTACCTTGGTAGGTGCCGCGCACCCACTTTTGGACAAACGCCGATTCCGCACTTGTGTGATCGACGAAGCCGCACAGGCCCTCGAACCTGCTTGCTGGATCCCGATCGCCAAATGCAGCCGGGTGGTGCTTGCAGGCGACCCATTCCAGTTGCCTCCAACGGTCAAAAACGCCGATGCCGCCGCTCAAGGCCTGTCTACCACACTAATTGAACGCTGTCTGGAAACCCTGCCCGATCGTGTTAGTCTGCTCACGGTACAATACCGAATGCACCGAGTGATTATGGGATTCCCCAATCATTATTTCTATGGCGGTGAATTGATAGCAGATGGTAGCGTGGCCGAACGTGTACTAATTACCCCCGATCTGGATCCTTCAGAAGCCAGCGTTACTTTTATTGATACCGCAGGTTGTGGCTTTGAAGAACGGGTGCAGGAAAACCCAGGGGCTTTACATCGCAATTTGAGCAAATTTAATGCAGAGGAAGCCATGCTGGTACGCGCACATCTTTTACCCTTAATGCGTCGATTTAATGATCCATCACGGTCAACAGATGCGCTAAATACGGACCAACACCCTACCCTACCCAGCATTGGAATACTGTCTCCTTATCGAGAGCAGGTCAATCAGTTGGACGCAATATTTCGGGAAGATCCGCTGCTTGCACCGCTGCTTTCTTCTGGAACGGCTACCATTAGCACCATCGACGGCTTTCAAGGGCAGGAACGCGATGTGATTTACATCAGTCTGGTCCGTTCCAACAGCAAACATGAAATCGGCTTTTTAAAGGATTATCGCCGGATGAATGTGGCCATGACCCGAGCGCGGATGGTTCTGGTGGTTATTGGAGATTCGGAAACGATCGGGCACAATAAATTTTATCAGGAGTTTCTGGATTATTGCTCGGAACATGGGGCATACCGAACGGCTTGGGAGTTTTTCCAGTAATTTCAGGTTCAATCCGTTTTCAACCAGCCCGTGATACTCATTCGAGGCGCATGGGTTACCAGTACTTCATGTACTAATTCGCTACTTTTGAAAAAGACGCAAGTGCCATTCATCGGAGCGATAGTTTGGGTATGATCTTTATGGTAGATGCACAATTCACCACCGTCTTCCTGCGCCCAATCGGCATTCAAATACATGATCATGGAATAGGCCCGGCTTTTGTTGCTGCGGAACTGATCCAGGTGTTTTTTGTAAAAACTACCTGTTTCATATAGGGTGTAATGGAATTCATACCCTGTAATGCCTGTATAACAAGTGCTATTTAAGTGCAGAACAAAAAGATCCATTAACCGAAAAAAGCTGTTTTCGTGCGCATCATTGTGCTCGGGATCCAACCAATAGATCTTGTCGCTCCGAATCAGTTTATCCTGCGCAAGCAACACATTATTCCCGATGCCTGCTTCACGCATTTGCTTTCCAGCAAAAAGGATGTTTAAATTTTCTTTCAGGTGGGCTGCTAAGGGCGCGTTCAGGAAATGCTCCGAAAGGCCCACTTTGTCCGCTACATAACTGTCAATCAGGCAATTGAAGATGGTTTCCATTAGAAGTCATGAAGGTATACCATGGCATAAAACCATGGATTGCATCAAGGTAAGTTTTATCTCCGTCTTTACCTGACTATTTCCCAAAACCAGTAACGGTGGTTCGTTTTTTAGCAAAATCCTACTTCAACCGCCCCAACACCTCTTTCATCCGCCGAATCGCCTCGCGCAACTGCTCCTCCGAAGCAGCATAACTCAGTCGAAAACAATTTGGATCACCAAAAGCTGCTCCGGATACCAGGCCAACATAGGCGCTTGTCATCACGTAATCGCAAAAATCGTCGGCATCCTTGATCACCGTATGGCCGTCAGATTTTCCAAAATAACTGCTCACGTCCGGGAAGATGTAAAAAGCGCCATCCGGGTGGTTGGCGCGGATGCCAGGAATCTCTTCAATCATCGAAAGGATGATATCACGGCGCTCGCGAAAGGCTTCGCGCATGGCATACGTAGGACTCAGATCGGCCATTAATGCCACAGCTCCTGCCTTTTGGCTGAAGGATGCAGCGCCGCTGGTCACCTGCCCTTGAATCTTGGAACAAGCATCTGCAATATATTTCGGCGCACCCATGTAGCCTAGGCGCCAGCCAGTCATCGCAAATCCCTTAGCAAAGCCATTTACAGTTACGGTGCGGTCTTTCACTTGCGGAAAAGCGCCAATACTGACATGTTCGTGGGTAAAATTGATGTATTCGTAAATCTCATCGCTGATGATCACTACATGCTCGTGCGGAGCTAGCACATTGGCATAAGCCTCCAATTCTTCGCGGGTGAAAACGCTGCCCGTTGGATTGCAGGGCGAGGAGAACAGTACAAATTTGGTGCGCGGCGTGATCGCATCTTCCAATTGCTGAGGCGCAGGCTTGAAATCGCGATCAACACCAGCATAAACACACACCGGCACACCGCCGGAGAGTTTCACAATTTCAAAATAGGACACCCAGTAAGGGGAAAACAGGATCGCCTCATCGCCTGGATTGAGGAGTGCTTGACATAGATTGTAGATCGATTGTTTAGCACCGTTGCTCACCACGATTTGCTCTGGTCGATAATCCAGGTCGTTATCCCGTTTGAATTTTTCACTGATTGCCTTGGTTAATTCTGGCAGGCCAGCCACTGGCGTATATTTAGTGTAGCCCTCTTTTAAAGCTTGGTAAGCAGCTTCTTTTACGTGGTCGGGGGTGTCAAAATCAGGCTCGCCAAGGCTTAGACTGATGACATCATGGCCAAGCGCGCGGAGTTCGCGACCCATCCGAGCCATTTTAAGGGTTTCAGATTCAGCGAGATTCAGGACGCGCTCGGAAAGCATAGTGTGTGTGGAAGTCATGTCTTTAGAAACGGGTGAAAGGGCAAATCTACACCGACCTTATCAAATTAGCGATGTAGTAGCTCGAGAGCTGTGTAAAGAAATTTGGCAAAGCACTATTGCCGCGTGTAATGCCAAACCATCACAGCAGCCAAAATCAAAATCAGCAACAGAAGTACCACCACCCATAGTTGCAAAAATTGAATCCCGCGCCGCTTTGGTCGGTGGGTACGTTCAAGTTTTTTCTCCAGCTTTTGCCATACCTGCTCGGAAGGCTGCTCCTGGAGCTTGTCCTCGTTTTCTTTAAAGAAATCAGATAAATCTGGCATGGTATGAAGTATGAAGTATGAGGTATGAAGTATGAGGTATGAAGTATGAAGTATGAAGTATGAGGTATGAAGTATGAGGTATGAAGTATGAAGTATGAGGTATGAGGTATGAGGTATGAAGTATGAACAAACGACGCATAGTTCATACTTCATAGTTTATACTTCATAGTTTATACTTCATAGTTCATAGTTTATACTTCATAGTTCATAGTTCATAGTTTATAGTTCATAGTTCATAGTTCAAAATATCCTTTGGCTTTCAGCAGGTTACGCAGTTTTTCTTTTGCTAAAATCAATTGGCTTTTACTGGTATTGATACTAATACCGAGTGTTTCTGCAATTTCAATATGTTTAAAACCTTCCAGCACATAGAGGTTAAAAACGGTGCGGTATCCAGGGGGCAACTGATCCAAAAGTTCTATGATTTCGCGAACTGAAATATCCGATTCAATATTAAAACCATCGGCTTGGTCTGCAATATTTGCCTCATCACCAGGGAAAACCAGCGGTTGGTTTTTACGCAGGGTCATCAGGCATTCATTTACCATAATCCGTCGAATCCATCCTTCAAAATTACCAGCGCCAGTATAGCCCTCAATCTGCGAAAATACTTTGTAAAAACCGCTCACCAAAGCCTCTTCTGCATCCTCTCGTGACCGCGAATAACGCTTGCATACGCTAAACATGAGCGGCGAATACCGATCATATAGCCTTTTTTGCGCGCTTCGATCCTGATCTCGTAGCAGTAGTAATAGTTCGTCGGTGATCATTTCTAACTTATATTCCCTAAAACGATCTTGCCTGCCAGAACTTGCAGGTTTGATTCAGTTGAGGGTTAAACATTTATTTTTCCTGCAAAGTTGAGCATACTATCGCATAGAGTAGTCACCTTTACGGTCGAATTTAACTTATAGGAACGCGGCACCAATAAATTAGATTTCAAGCGCTTCAAAGTCTAAGGCCTATGCGCTTAAGCCCGAATCCAAGATTTCAGCGTCTATTTTCTGCAAAATGTCCATTTTAAAAAAAGGATCAAAACGATACAGCATTTTTCACCTCAAATGCCCACGTTGCCAGGAAGGTGAAACCTTTGAGACAGGGAGTTGGTCATTTGTTAGATCCTTCGATATGCTCAAGCGTTGCCCAAAATGCGACCTCAACTATTTTCCAGAGCCCGGCTATTATTACGGCTCCATGTTCATTTCATACATTTGGACAGGTTGGTTTTGCTTGCTCTTTGTGGCCTTTTTCCACTGGTTTTTGGGCTGGAGCCAAACCGTAGCCTTTAGTTTGTTGAGTGTTTTTCTAGTTGCCAATTTTGCTTATATTTTCCGGATTTCACGTTTAATGTGGATCAATCTCCACGTTAAATATGATCCCAAAGCAATTGAAAAATATGAAGCAAAAAGGGATAACCGCTAGAAGTTAAAATTTCTCAAAGGATCAATCTAACTTTCGCCCAAAGTAATTTTGCATTCGTTCATAAATCAAACATCCATCTTCTAAAACAGTCTTTCAACTTATGAGTGAGAATCAAAACTCCCGCACCTACGCTATTGTAGTCACAGTACTGCTTCTACTGGCTGCAGGGCTTGGTTTTTTCTTTTGGCAAAAGTCAAAAAATTACCTGGCCGAAACTGAAAAAATGGAAAAAGAGCGTGTGACCTTAGAGGCCGAAAAGACTCAAATCACGACCTCTTTAGATAGCATGACCAATGCCTATTCGGCATTACGCACCGAAAATGAAAGCCTACAGGGTCGCGTTGCAAGCTCTGCACAACAAGTGCAACAAAAAGAAGCGGTTATCCGCCAAATCAAGGCGGCCTCCATAAAAGATCTTGAAGGGCTTCGAAACCAAGTGGAAGAGCTGAAAAAAACCAAGATCGAACTTGAGACTATTATTACAGGATTGCGCCTGGAAAACGATCAATTAAAGATGCAGGTCGCGCAATTGACCTCCGACAATTCTCAGCTCAAAGGCGCGAACACTGACCTCACAGGCCAAGTACAAGACCTCGCTAAACAGTTGGAATCTCAAATAAAAAAGACGCAGTCGGCTACCTTTAAAGCTACTTCTTTCTCCGTGCAATGTGAACGACGTGGCGACAAACTTACCACTCGGGCCAAAAAAGTGCGTGAAATATTTGTGAGTTTCGACCTTGCCGACGTTCCGCAGGCTTACCAAGGCGAGCAAAAACTGTACATGGCAATGACCGATGACAAGGCTACGCCCATTCTGAGCAAAAATGCAACGAAAGCTACAATCAACGCTCCCGCCGGGGCTGTAGAAATAACTGCACAGGAGACCAAGGATGTAAACCTGACTGCTGTACAGCGGGTAACCTTTGGGCACAAGTTTGACGAGCGCCTCAAAGTCGGCAATTATGTAGTTGGCATTTATTGCGATCGGGGCCTATTGGGATCTGCAACTTTTAAGCTTGGGAAATAGTCGAATCCTCTTTTATGATTTGTCATGTCGCAGCGCAGCGGAGACATCTACACAAGCCAAGCCCAATGAAAATGCCTCGTTTATCAACGAACTCAGGTTTGATTTAAACGGGATTTCGAAGTCTCTTGGCTTGTGTGGATGTCTCCGCTGCGCTGCGACATGACAAACCCTTTCTACACGCCCCCTTCTGTGATATTTAAAAGCTCAAATCACCTTATCCGCACAACAAGAGGAAGCAAAAGCATCCGGTTTAGCCTTGAACACAAAACCCATGCTGAGAATATACCCCATGGCTTCTTTAAGGGCCGTGTTGCTTTCAAATGAGGGATCTGTGTTAATATCGGCGTGTACTTCGAGGGCCACATCGTATTGATCAAGCAGCCCGCAAAGGGTGTATGCCACCTCTACCGAGCGACCCACTTCCAGAATCATTCGCTCCCGGATCGTCATTTTTCGCTGGTTTCGATCATTGGAAATGAACATGAATCCGCCACGTTTTTCGCGCAAAAAAACGATTACTGTGGCAAAATGCACTTCACTACCAATTACTTGCGAATCAGTTCCGATGCAAACCTTGAGTTTGTAACCCTCCGCATTTTCTCGGCGAATGGTTTCTTCTACCGCCGTGAGTAGGGGTTTTTCAATACGTTGGCCGTTGAGCCTTCTCCATTCCATAGGTCAAAATTTTGGTGACATTAGGCGAGATTGTAAAACAACGCCTCAAAAGTGCAGATTTTTAAAGCATTTTTCTACTGTTCTATGAAAAATAACTAGAACTTAATTTTTAGGATATGCACTGCCCTAGTCTAAATCTTTGGCATCCTAAACTATTACACTACCGAATGAAGTTCCCATCTTTAAAAATTGCATCGAAAAATAGTTGTCGCTCTCGCGCAGGTGTCGGAAATTTGCACTTTATATCTTGCTATGATTGAGAAAACCATTGCCGCTCCGCTTGAAATAGCCGCTATCCCTGCTCGGCGCAGCAAAAAAGCGCTCCACAACCGTGTTAACCGCCGAGAACTGAAAGCCTTGCTGCAAAAAGACACGGTAAAAAGAGTAACACTTTCCTTTTATAAATACGCCCAAATACCTGATCCTCAGGCTTTTCGTGACGAATTATACGGCTTGTGGGATGCCTTGGGTGTCTTGGGGCGAACCTACCTGGCTAAAGAGGGAATCAACGCCCAGATTTCAGTACCGGAGCATCAGTTTGAATCCTTCAAAACCCTGATGAATAGCTACGAAATGTTTAAAGGGATGCGGCTCAACGTGGCCGTGGAGGCCGAAGGGAAATCGTTTTTTGCGCTTACCCTAAAAGTTAAAGATAAAATTGTAGCCGACGGCCTGAATGATCCGACTTTCGATCCTGCAAACACGGGCACTCACCTGGATGCCGAAGCCTGGAATCTCGCAAGCGAGGAACCTGATGTTATCTTGGTAGATATGCGCAACCACTACGAAAGCGAAGTGGGCCATTTTGAACATGCCATTACTCCCGACGTAGCTACCTTTCGGGATGAACTGCCTTTGGTGGCTGAATTACTTGCCGAACAACGCGACAAGAAGATTTTGATGTATTGTACTGGTGGTATTCGCTGCGAAAAAGCAAGTGCCTATATGAAGCATAATGGCTTTAATAACGTTTTCCAACTGGAAGGAGGCATCATTGAATATGACCGCCAGGTGCGGGCAAAAAACCTGGAAAATAAGTTTTTAGGCAAAAATTTTGTGTTTGACGAGCGCCTGGGGGAGCGTATTAGTCCCGATGTAATCGCCCACTGTCACCAATGTGGCCAGTCATCAGATGCACACACGAATTGCGCAAACCTCTATTGCCACATCTTATTCATTCAGTGTAATGACTGTCGGGAAAAGTATGCAGGATGTTGCTCCGAGCATTGTTCAACGTTCAACGCACTGCCTGTCGAAGTACAAAAAGAATGCGCTCCAACTACGGTATTTAACGGCTCAAAATTTGGCAAGGGCGCATATAAGGCGTTCCGGAAAGCCGGGGGAAGCTTGAACAAAAGCACACCTTCACCCGTTCAATTTTTGCCTTAATAAATCAAAAT
>Ga0136636_10002399_pt1 | contig 11140 bp, 10 predicted proteins | sample AntDrymUQ8522106_2_FD_104653 | JGI IMG/M metagenome (GOLD analysis project Ga0136636, IMG submission 104653) | Polar desert sand microbial communities from Dry Valleys, Antarctica - metaG UQ852 (21.06) | ecosystem: Environmental > Terrestrial > Soil > Desert | place: Antarctica: Dry Valley... | reverse complement strand
CGCTCGATGAAGCAGCAAGCGAGCCGGTAAACACCAGATAGCGCGCACCATCGACCGGATGCGCGCCTTGAAGTGGCGGTCAAAGGTCTGGCGGCTGGTCGCCTCGAAATTGGTCTCTTCGGTTTCGGCATAGAAAGCCGTGGCGTAGATCGCGAGGCCGCCCGAGCGATATTTGATACCCGCTTCGGCCTGTGTGACGAAGTCGATCGCCAGCCCCTGGCTGACGACATTGCCGGTGGTGAAGTTGACATTGTCATTGTTGAACAGCAGGCGATCGGCATTGGCGCGGCCGCCCCTGCTGTACCGCGCAAACGCTGCAAAAGCGCCGGTGAAGCGGTGGTTTACACCGAACGAATAGCTGAAATAATCATAGCTGTAATCGACCAGTGCCGGGCTGCCGAGCGGGATGATCGAGGTCTGGGATTCTGCCGCGCTGATCGCGCGATTGCCGTTAAAGTCGAAGCTGGTCACGCCGACGCGGCCACCCCCCAGATCAGCGCCCAATGTCCGCCCGCTGGCATCGCCGAAATCATAGCGGATGCTGCCATCGAGCGTCAGCTTGTCAAATGCCAGCGAGAGCGAGGCGAACGGCGCGTTGGTATCATACTGCAGATCATAGGTCCGCCTGCAGCAATTGCCGAAGAAACTCGCGCCAAAAGCAACCTGCCCGCCATCGCTCAGCCGGGTTCCGGCAGCGTTGACGACGTCGATCAGCGCTGCGTCACCGATCGCGCTGGCGGTGGTGGCAACGGCTATCGCTGCATATGCGCTGCGGACGCGCGTGCCCTTCGGTATCGACATTAAGACCTTGCCTGTACATGCCGGTAATCCGGCTTCAAGGCCCGATGCTAATAACCACCCCAATCGATTGCAACAGGATGCTGCAATCGTTTGCAAAAAGGCTTGCCAAAGGCGTCGCACGCGCTTTAGTATGTAGCTCAAGGCGCGTGACAAGACGCCTGAGGATGAGGATATTGCGCCAATGACCAGCGCCACGCACGCACCTGCCCCAGGTTTTACGGTGACGCTGCCCGCCCCGCCGCGCCTGTCGCTGCGCCGCATCGTCGAGATGAATCTAGGGTTCTTCGGGCTGCAGTTCAGCTTCGGGCTGCAACAGGCGAACATGACGCCGATCTAAAGGTTTCTGGGGCCTGACGAGGCGACGATGCCGCTGCTGTGGCTGGCGGGGCCGATGACCGGGCTGATCATTCAGCCCATTGTCGGTGCATTTATATGGGCATATTCAACATATTCATCGTCGTGCCGATGCTGATCGAGACGATGACCATGCCGCTGATCTACGCGCCGCTGCTCGGCTCCGATCCGCGCAACGCGATCTTGCTGGCAGGCGCGCTGATGCTGTGCGGTGCGGTGGCAACGCTGATGGTGCGTACAGCCAAAGCGACCGGCTGAGGCTTGGCTGCGGTCGGTTTGCCGACCGGCGTTGTTCGCAGACCCGCTGTGCCCACTTAGTTCTCTGGCGAAAGCCAGAGCCCAGAGCCCAGCAGCCATGTTGCCCAGCAATCGCGCTGATAGCTTGGCGTTCGCCGCAAAACGCCGGTGTGCAGGCGCAATGGCGACCACATCAGGTCACCCCACCCCGATCAGCGCCGGTCTCAGCTCGACGCCCGGATGATCAGCTGCGGCTCAAGCTCGACCGACACGCAGTCTTCGCCGTCGAGCTGACGAAACAGCATGTCGACCAGCAGATTGGCCCCGGCCTGCATATCCTGCCGGATCGTGGTCAGCGGCGGACTGGTGTGCGCAGCGAGCATGATATCGTCATAGCCGACCACCGCGACATCGCCCGGCACGGCAAGCCCGCGCTCCGCCAATGCGCGCAGCGCGCTCATCGCCACCACATCGGATGCCGCAAAAATGCCGTCTATTCCCGGATTGGCATCCAGAAATTCGCTGGCAGCAGCATAAGCAGCTTCGGATGTCAGGTGGATCGGCAATGTGCGCACCGAATCGGCAAGCCCCGCCTCGGCGCAGGCCTGCAGGAAACCCTGCTGGCGCTGGCCAAATTCGGGCGGACTGGGGTTGCCCAGAAACAGCAGCCGGCGCTTGCCCCGCGCGATCAGGTGCCGCCCCGCGATCAACCCGCCGCGGATATTGTCGGATCCCACCGACACGTGCTGCTGGCCCGGCACATGCGCACCCCATACCACCAGCCCGCGATGCTGGCGGGCAGCGGCATCGATCACCACGCTCTGGTCCGACTGGCCGATGACGATCGCGCCATCGACTCGCCCGGAACCGAGCAGGTTGTCCAGCCAGGCATCATCGGCAGGAATGACCCGCGACAGCAGCAGATCGAAATTGCGGTCGGTCAGCGCATCGGCAAGATACCCCAGCATCAGCATGAAGAACGGATCGGAAGGGTGCCGATCGATCTCATGTCCCATCGGGATGATCACGCCGATCGCCTGCGCGCGGCGCAGGCGCAGGTTCTGCGCAAACTGGTTGGGCTTGAAACCGTGGACCCGCGCCAGGTCGACCACGCGCTCGCGGGTCTTGGCGTTGATGATGGTCTTTCCCGCCAGCGAGCGCGATACGGTGGACACCGAAACCCCGGCCAGTTCCGCCAGCTCCCGCATGCCAATCTTGCTGATGGTGTACGCCTTTCCTGCGCCGTGCCCCCGGTGCATCCTCCCCGGTCATTCCTTGTCTAGTGAGTCAGCGGGGCGCAGTCGAGCCATGTTGTTGGTCAGCCGATGCCGCTTGCATAGGCTGACGACACCGTGTATTAATACAGCAACACACAATCATCTGGAAGGATAGCGTCGATGGCCATGACCTGGAAACACACAGCTGCATTGCTTGCCTGCGTTGCCACGCTGAGCGCGTGCAGCATGGTGGAAAGCGCTGAACGCATGATCGAGTCCGAGGATGCGTCGGATGGAGGCTGGTCGAGCAGCTGGTCGGGCGAACCCTTCGACCGCATCGCGCTGGCCGGGCCGGACAATCTGGCGTTCGTCACCGCAGCCAAACATGCCGTCACCGCCAGCGGCGATGCCAAGGCGCTCGAAGAACTGCAATACAAGGTCAGGGATGGCGAACTGCGCATCCGCCGCAAGTCATCGAACTGGAGCATGGGCAACAAGGGCGAAGCCCTGATTGCCGTCAATGCGCCTGCACTGCGCGCGCTGTCGCTCGCCGGATCGGGCGCGGCCAAGGTCGACCGGATGGCCAGCGACAGCGTGAAGCTGAGCATCGCAGGATCGGGCGATGCCGATATTGCGCAGCTGGTCGCCAAGACGCTGGAAGGATCGATTGCGGGCAGTGGATCGATCAAGCTGGCAGGCAGCGCCGATGCATCGGATATTTCGATTGCCGGGTCGGGCAGCGTGCTGGGCGAGGGCTTTACCAGCGATACCGTCGATATCTCGATCGCCGGGTCGGGCGATGTCACCATCGCATCGGATGGCGCGGTCGATGCCAGTCTGATGGGATCGGGCGATGTGACGGTCAAGGGCAAGGCCAAGTGCAAGAGCAGCGCGATGGGATCAGGCTCGATCAACTGCGGCTGATCGCCTGATCGCTGTCGTCTGCAAAACCGGTTGCGGCAGCGCCGCGCTTGCTAGACTATCCTCCCTTCAGCCGCGTATCAGGCGCGGACTGAACGGAGATAGTCTTGAGCGCATCACCTCGCCGCATCGAAAGCGCCGCCCGGCCCAACTTCTGGGACCGGCACATCATGCCGCGAATGATCACCTTCTGCTGCAGCCAGCCTGCCGTCGCCAGCGCGCGCCGCCGCATTGTGCCCAAGGCCCAAGGCGACGTGCTTGAGCTGGGCTGCGGCGGCGGGATCAATCTTGACCATTATGACCAAAGCCGTGTGAACCGGTTATCCGGGGTCGATCCATCACCGCAGTTGCTCGACACCGCGCGCGCTGCAGCACAGGCGCGCGGCATGCAGGTCGATTTTCGCGCCGGATATGCCGAGGCTTTGCCCTTTGCCGATCGAGCGTTCGATACGGTGCTGACCACCTTCACCTTGTGTTCGGTGCAGGACCCCGATGCGGTGCTGCGCGAAATGCGCCGGGTGCTCAAACCGGGTGGGCGCATCCTGTTCCTGGAACATGGCGCCGCCCCCGATAGCAGCGCGGCGCGCTGGCAGCAGCGGATCGAGCCTGTGTGGAAGAAGATCGCCGGCGGCTGCCACCTGACCCGCCCGGTCGCCGAAAGTTTCCGCGCGCGTGGTTTTACGCTCGCTGATTGCCACAGCCGCTATCTGCCCAGGACCCCGCGTTTTCTGGGCTGGATCGAGATGGGAGAGGCCCGCGTATGAAAACGCTGCTGACGCTGATCGCGGCCGTGCTGGGCGTCGACGCCGCACACGCCGCCGAGCGACGTTATACGCTGTCTGCGTTCGACAAGGTGCGCGTCGAGGGCGACGTCGCGGTGGAGATCACCTCGGGCGCACCGCCGTTTGCGCTGGCCAGCGGCGATCCACGCGCGCTTGAGGCGTTGAGCGTCAAGGTGCAGGGCGGCACGCTGTATATCCGCCGCGCCCGGCGCAATGCCACGACCGAACTGCGCAATAACGCAGCTTCGCCCGATCAGCTGCCACTGGTCCGCGTCAGCGCGCGGGCGGTGAGCGCGCTTGCCGTGCTGGGTCATGGCAGCGCCCGGATCGACCGATTGGCCGGGGCCAGGCCCAGCGCGACGATGGATGGCAATGGCTCGGTTGAGATCGGCAACGTCAACGCTCAGGCGGTTGCGATCAACGTCAACGGCAGCGGCAGCCTGGCGATAGCGGGCAGCGCGGCAAGCGCACGCGCGGTGATGTTGGGCGATGGCCTGATCGAGGGCGGCGGGCTGACGCTGGGTTCGCTCGAGTTCATCGGCGAAGGCCCGGTGCGCGGGCGCTTTGCGGTCGACGACGCTGCGCGCATCGCGGTCAAGGGCGATGCCGATGTGCGTATCACCGGCAACCCGACCTGCAATGTGCGGCAGAGCGGCGAGAATGTGATCCAGTGCGGTGATGGGCCAAGGCGGTGATGGGCCAACGCGGGGATATGCCAGTGCCGCGATAAATCTCCGGCTCAGATACGCTCGACCCTTGCCACCGATTCGGATGCGCGCAGCGCCATGATGATCTGCATCAGATGGCCGACATCGTGCACTTCCAGATCGGATTCATAGGTATGGAACGGCTGGTCGCGGCTGGTAAGCCGCAGGTTGACGATGTTTGCCTTGTGATGGCTGAATATCCCCGCCATGTCGGCCAGCGTTCCCGGACGGTTATACAAGATCGCCCGGATCCGCGCGGTCGCGCCTTCCGAATCGCTATCCCATGACAGATCGATCCAGTCGGCATCGACTCCGCTGACCAGGTTGAGGCAATCGATGGTGTGAACCTCGATGTGCTCGCCCTGTCGGCGCAGACCCACGATCCGGTCACCGGGCACCGGGTGGCAGCATTCGGCGAGCTGGAATGCCACGCCGGGGGTCAGCCCGCGGATCGATATCGCGCGGTCCTGTCGCGGGAATTCGCGCAATGCCGCCCGACCGCTGCTGCTGCCGGGGACCAGCGCGTCCATCAGCGCGTGGTCTGAAATCTGGTTGGTGCCGATGGCGATCATCAGCTCGGTCTCGTCCGTCAGCTCGAGCAATTCCATCGCCTGCTTCAAGGCCTTCTTGCCGATCTTGACCGGCAGGCGACTGGCAATCTCGTCATAGATGACCCGGCCCATCGCGGCGGTTTCATCACGCTCCTTATCGCGCACATAGCGGCGGATGGCGGCGCGCGCCTTGCCGGTGGTAACAAAGCCCAGCCAGCTGGTCTGCGGCTCCTGCCCTTCGGACTTGAGGATTTCGACGATATCGCCATTGGCCAGCGCGGTGCGCAGCGGCACATTGCGACTGTTGATCAGCACGCCCACCGCCTGGTTGCCCAGCTTGGTGTGCACCGCATAGGCAAAGTCCACAGCCGTCGCGCCCTTGGGCAGCTGGTGCAGCGCGCCCTTGGGGGTGAAGGCGAAGATGCGGTCCTGATACATCGCCATGCGGGTGTGTTCGAGCAGCTCATCGGCATCCTGCGCGGTATCGAGAATTTCGATCAGGTCGCGGATCCAGCCGGCCTGCCCGTCGGGCCGCGATCCGCCCTGCTTGTACGCCCAATGCGCCGCCATCCCGCACTCGCTCTGGCGGTGCATGTCGTGGGTGCGGATCTGTATCTCGACACGCATCGACTGGCCGTGGATCACCGCTGTGTGCAGCGAGCGGTAGCCGTTGCGCTTGGGGGTCGAGATATAGTCCTTGAACCGCCCCGGGATCATCTTCCACTTGCGGTGGATATGGCCCAGCGCCTGGTAGCAGTCATCGATGCTGTCGACCTGGATGCGAAACGCGATGATATCGGTCATCTGCTCGAACGAGACATGCCGTTCGGCCATTTTGCGCCAGATCGAATAGGGGTGCTTTTCGCGACCGCTGACCTCGGCGGTCAAGCCGTGCGCGGCAAGCTCGGTGATCAGCGACTGTGCGATCGATTCGACCTGGTTCTCGCCATCGGCCTTGATCTGGTCGAGCCGTCCGACAATTGTGTTGTACGCCTCGGGCTCAAGCTCGCGAAACGCCAGCATCTGCATCTCGCGCATATATTCGTACATGCCGACGCGCTCGGCCAGCGGCGCGAAAATATCCATCGTCTCGCGCGCGATACGCTTGCGCTTGGTCTGGCTGGAGATGAAATGCAGCGTGCGCATGTTGTGCAGCCGGTCAGCCAGCTTGACCAGCAACACCCGCAGATCGTTCGACATCGCGAGCAGAAACTTGCGCAGGTTTTCCGCCGCGCGCTCGTTCTCGGTCTGCGCCTCGATCTTGGAGAGCTTGGTAACACCATCGACCATTTCGGCGACCTTGGGGCCGAACATGCGCTCGATCTCTTCGATGGTGGTCAGCGTGTCTTCGACGGTGTCGTGCAGCAAGGCGGTGATGATGGTTTCGGCGTCCATCTTCAGATCGGTCATCAGACCCGCCACCTCGATGGGATGGCTGAAATATGGATCGCCGCTGGCACGCTTCTGGCTGCCGTGCTTCTGGACCGAAAACACGTACGCGCGGTTGATCAACGCCTCATCGGCGTCGGGGTCATAGGCCTTTACCCGTTCCACCAGTTCATATTGTCTCAACACCCTCTGAATGTCGGTGCTTCGCCCCCAAATGCAACAGAAAAACGCGCCTGCACCGGCAATCGCGGCGCTGTCCGGAACAGTCCGGGCGGGGCCATCGGGATCGGCGCAGGCGCGCAAGGCTGCCGGTCAGTCAGGCGGCGCGCTGTGGGGGAGACACGCCACATTGATGACCGGCAATCCGGATCGGGCGATCAGCCCTTGGTGTTGCAGGTGGCCAGTTCGTCGTCTGCCATCGCTTCGCTGCGGGTTGAAAAGGCGGTCACCTCACCCATCTTGCGCGATAGGCGGGTGCACACGTTGATCGGCCGCGAGGTCGCCTTGGCACCGGTGCACACCGTGCCTTCGCACTGCCAGACAACGCCCTGGATGATCTTGGCGGTCTTTTCGACAGGGCTTGCCAGTTCGGCGCGAAAATAGCCGAAACCGGGTGTCTGCGCGCTGGCGGTACTGACCTGCATCATCACCATGCTGGACAATGATGCGGCGGCAACGAACAAGATCTGGGTGAGGGCTGTGGAGAGACGGGTCATGATGCGGGTCCTTTGATAACCTGGTTTCTTGGCTTGGTGTTTTGGCCTGGTGTTTTGGCCGGGTGTTTTTGGCCGGTAATACAATCGGTGCCCCCGGGGAGGGGAGGGGAGGATCGGTGTTGAGGGGTGCAATCTAGGTTGCGAATCACTACTTACCGAACTAAGTTTCGAGTTGCAACTAGAAACTGAATTCTCATTGGCATATCCGCGTTTTTTGCTAAGATAGCGGTTTAGAGCTGGATTTGATAACCATGACCCATGCCCATAACGTCGGCAAACTGCGCGAACCGCTGGCCGAAATAGCCGCTTGCTGCAGCCTGCCGCAGGCGCTCGAGACGATGGGTGAGCGATGGTCGTTCATGATCCTGCGCGCCTCCTTCAACGGATTGCACCATTTCGAGGAGTTTCTCGAAGAGCTGGGCATCGCGCGCAACATCCTGTCCAATCGGCTCACCCGGCTGGTCGAAAGCGGCATATTGAAGCGCGCGCCGTGCATTGATGACCGGCGCAAGATCGAATACCGGCTGACCGACAAGGGGCTTGACCTGTTGCCGACGATGATCGCGCTGCGCCAATGGGGCGAAAAATGGGAAAGCGGGGTTCAGTCAAACCCGGTGCTGGTCGATGAACAGGACCGCAAGCCGATCCAGGCGATCTCGATCCACGCCCACGACGGCCGCGTGCTGACCCATCACGATCTGTGCTGGATCGACATCGCTGAAATGGCCGCACACGAAGGCGAGGACGGCGATCACCACAGCGTGGTCAAACGCATCGCCACGATCTGAGGGGATCGGTAACGTTTCTGCGCGCGGAAGTAGCCCCCCATCCGCTCAGCCTGAGCATGTCGAAGGCCCCGCGCTGACCCGCGTCTCCCACACCCGTCATGCTGAACTTGTTTCAGCACCCATGGTGGGTCTGGGCTATGTCGGCGCGAGTCGAGAAATTGACCCTGAAACAAGTTCAGGGTGACGGTAAATTATCCGCTGACGCTGTGCGGGGCCTTCGCCAGCCTCAGGCTGAACGGGGTCGGGCGCGGGATAGCTGAGATGACCCGAAGTGGCTCACCCACCCGCAGCCGACAGCCGCACCGCGCGTTCGCTCAGCCGCTCGACCGCCGCAGCGTGGATTCCCGGAGCGCAGCACAAAACACCGAACGCATTGGCGCGGGGCTTGTTATAGCGCAGTTCCTGGCCCAACGCATCGGTGACGCGCGCGCCTGCTTCCTCGGCGATGATCGCAGCAGCCCCGATGTCCCATTCATACCCCCAACGCAGCGTTGCGAGCAGGTCGGCGCGATCATCGGCGACCATCGCCATGCGCAGGGCGATGCTGTTGGGCTTTTCGACCACGGCAAGGTCGATATCCGCCCTGGGCAGCGCATCGGTGGGCACGCGCGCGCCGGCAAACTGCGCGCGCTGGCTGGCCTTGAGCCGTTTGCCGTTGAGGAACGCGCCGCGTCCGCGCGCCGCAATCCAGTATTCCTTGCGCGCGGGTGCTGCCAGCACCCCCATCACCACCCGGCCTTCATCGACCAGCGCAACCGAGATCGCCCATCCGGCGCGTCCGCGCACGAAATCGCGCGTCCCATCGATCGGATCGACCAGCCAGATGCGCGCCCGGTCCAGCCGTTCGGCATCGTCGGCGGTTTCCTCGGACAGCCAGCCTGCATCGGGGACCAGCGCGCCAAGCCGGTCACGCAGAAAATTGTCGACCGCAAGATCGGTCTCGCTCACCGGGTCGCCCGGCAGCTTGTCCCACACCCGAAGGTCACCCCCGGCGCGGGCAAAAGCGGCCATGGCGATGGTGCTCGCCTCCTCGACGATATGCTTGATGGTGTCGGGCGAGACCTTAACCACTGGCGACGACCATCCCGTCGATGCGCAGCGTGGGAACGTTGACCGCATAACGAAATTCCAGGTTGTCCGCCGGGATCAGCGCGGCAAACATGTCGATCAGATTGCCCGCGATCGTGATCTCGCTGATCGGTTCGGCAAGCTGGCCATCGCGGATGATGAAGCCGCTCGCTCCCCGGCTGTAATCGCCGGTGACGCCGTTGACCCCCATTCCGATCAGTTCGGTAACATAAATACCGGTGCCAATCCCCGCCATCAGCGCGGCCGGGCTGTCACTGCCCCCCTCGATATGGACATTGCTTGGCCCGGTCGATGGCGCTCCGCTGATCCCGCGCGCGGCATGACCGGTGGGCTGTTCACCCAGCTGGCGCGCAGAGGCGCTGTCCATCATCCAGCCGGTGAGCACGCCGCAATCGATAACGCGCATCGGCGCGGTCGGCAGACCCTCGCCATCGAAGCTGCGCGAACGAAGCCCGCGCGGGCGATGCGGGTCATCGATGACCGTCACTGCGCTGTCGAAGATCGCAGCGCCGCGTTTCTCCAGCAGAAAGCTGGTCTTGCGCGCGATCGAGCTGCCTGAGATGGCACCAAGCAAATGGCCGAGCAGCGATCCACCCGCGCGCGGATCGAACAGCACCGGCATTGCGCCGCTGCTGATCTTGCCATGGCCCATCCGCGCCACTGCGCGTTCGCCGGCGCGCTGGCCGACAGCTTCGGGCGATTCCAGATCGGCAAGGAAGCGCACCGTGTGCGAGGCCGAATCGCGCTCCATCGCGCCTTCGCTACCGGCCAGCACACTGGCCCCGATGCCATAGCGGCTGCCGCCATAGGTTCCGGCAAACCCATGGCTGGTGGCAAGCGCCATCACCGTGCGCACCGCGCCTGCCGATCCGCCCTCGCTGTTGGTGACGCCGGGGACCGCGCGCGCGGCATCTTCGCAGCGTTCGGCCAGATCGCGCAGCAATGCAGGGTCTGGATCGCCGCCATCGTCAAGGTGAAGCTGCGGCAAGACACCGCGCACCAGCATCTGCTCTGGAGCAAGCCCGGCATAGGCATCTGCCGGGGCAAGTCGCGCCATCGCCACCGCGCGCTGCGCGAGTGTTGCCAGGCCCGAATCGCTGAGGTCCGATCCCGAAACGCTGGCCGAGCGTTGGCCGTCGAACACCCGCAGGCCAATCCCTGCGCTCTCGGAGCGCTGGACATCTTCCAGCGCACCAAGCCTGATCTGGACATCGGTGGAGGCGTCGCAGGCAAATACTGCGTCGGCGGCGCTGGCCCCGGCGGCAAGCGCGCGGGTAACCAGATCTTGCGCCAGGGTCTTGGCATTTTCAGGGTTAAGCATGCGTGGCGTTTAAGCCGCGCGCATGCTCGGGTCAATCGGCCCGGCTTAATCGGAGGCCCGCATTCAGGCTCCCGATCAGGAAACCCCCCATTCGGGTCGCCAGATCAGGAGATCGCGGCCAAGCCTTTGACGAACAGCACGAGGGCAAAGGGAAAACCGATTGCGAAAAGCCAGATGCCCAGCCGGTCACCGCGGTAGATCTGCACAAGGCTGGTATCGGGACGTTCGCTTTTTACCAGCGCCTGCCAGCGCTTTTCGACGCGGCGG
>Ga0136636_10002397_pt1 | contig 11144 bp, 8 predicted proteins | sample AntDrymUQ8522106_2_FD_104653 | JGI IMG/M metagenome (GOLD analysis project Ga0136636, IMG submission 104653) | Polar desert sand microbial communities from Dry Valleys, Antarctica - metaG UQ852 (21.06) | ecosystem: Environmental > Terrestrial > Soil > Desert | place: Antarctica: Dry Valley... | reverse complement strand
GGACGGATACGATTGGCTGGTTGACGGGCAGCCCGCCAGTGAGAGGTCTACCCGCGCTGGCATGGTACTTGGCCGCGATGTTGCGGGCCGCGTTGAGGTCCGCATGCAGCTCGAAGCCACACGTCCGACACACAAACCGGCCACGGGAACGGCGGTTGTTGCGGGCCACATGCCCACAGCAGCTACAGGTCTGCGAGGTATGCCGGGGGTCAACCCCGGCCACCGTGCAACCCCGTTCCTCGGCTTTGTACACGATAAAAGATTTCAGTTGCGCAAACGACCAGCTATGCACCCGGCGGCTGGTTGCCGTCCGCTTGCGGAGCGTCGACCGCGTGCGGATGTCGGTCAGGTTCTCCAGCACAAGCATTGCGCCGGGGGCTGCCGAGCGTACAATCTGCTTGGCGAGGACGTGATCACAATCATGGCGAAAACGAGCCTGCTCCCCGCGCACCTTTCGCAGATGCCGTTTGGCACTTTTGCTGCCCTTGCGCTGGAGCTTCCGTTTGAGGAAGAACAGCCGTCCCTCGACATCCTTCCAGACTCGCTTGCCGAGAAACTGGTTGTTCGAGGTGACGGCGGGTTGGGCGATGCCCAGGTCTACCCCAACCACCTCGTCGGTCGGCTCCACAGCGGGGGCGGGCAGCGTCACAACTACATGCAGCCACCAGACGCCATCGCGAGTGATCAGGTCTGCCGTATCGACGGGATAGCCCGCATAATGGGCGCAGTAGTCAGGCACCGCAAAGCGCATTGTCTGCCGCCCGCCCGTGGTGGACAGGCGCACGGTTTGGCTTGCCCAGTCCAGGCGGTAGGTATGCCGGTTGTAGCGCGGCGGGCAGGCGTCCGATTGCGGCATCCCGAACGTGCGCCCGGCCTTCTGCAAGGCGAAGGCGCTTTTGACGGCTTCGGTTGCCTTGACCCGCGCCTGGACCAGCAGATCCGATACCAGGGTCGGATAGGCCGCTTTGGTCGCGTAGTAGGTCGCGTGATGCAGCACGACGCCGTTGGTAATCTGCTGTTTCCACCCGACGTGGCACACGGCGTTGAAGGCCGCCGTGAAGAGGCGGCTCGTATCTGCGAAGGCGTCTGCCTGCGCAGGAGCGGGGGTTAATTTCAGGCATATCGTTCGTTGCATCGCACAGGCGTGCTACCAGATACACGGCGTTACTGCAAAAAAACTGGCATTCCGGCGCTTCCCCCGCCAGCTAAAGCAGGCGGTCCCCGCGCCGTGGAAATGCTGTTCAAGCGACAAGCTGGGAGTCTTTTTATGGGAACTGTACGACGCTGGTATCTCTTTCTCGTAGCGACCATCAGCCTCCAATCGGTGACATGGGCGGTAATCGAGCTGCTGCGCAATGTGCTGGGGGTCTGGGGCGCTCGCTCCACCGAGGCAATCGCCTTCCAGGTGGCCGTGATCGTGATCGGCCTGCCGGTGTATCTCATTCACTGGCTCTGGGCGCAGCGGCTCGCCGCTGACCCCGAAGAACGCGCCGACCCGCTGCGCCGTCTCTACCTCTACGGCAATATGGCGGCCCTGCTCATCCCGGCGATCAGCAACACCTTCGACCTGAGTAGCGGGCTGCTGGGCCTGCTCCTCGACCCGGGCGGCCCCTGGCATGGCGGCTTCGCCTTCGGCCCGACCCGCGCCGTCACCCAGGGCGTCCTTGAAAATCTCACGCCCATCCTGGTGCTGGGGCTGCTCTGGCTCTATCACCGGCAGGTCGCGGGGGCCGCCGCCGCCGCCGCACCACTGACCGGCAACAGCGCCTTGATCCGCCGCCTGTACCTCCTCGGCTTCAGCCTTGGGGGACTGCTCCTGGTGACCCAGTGGGCCGCTGCGACGCTGCGCTGGGTGCTCTACCAATTCGGCGGCCCGACCACAACTGGCGCTATTGGCCTGATCGACCCCATCGCCGGGCTCCTGGTGGGCCTGCCGCTCTGGGTCCTGGCCTGGCGCCTGGCCCAGCGGCTCTTCTTTGGCCCCGACGTGGCCGAGCGCGAGTCGGCCCTGCGCAAGTTTTACCTCCACGCCGTCGTCTTCTTCAGCGCCCTTGCCGCTGTCAGTGGGGCCACCCTGATGCTGGCCGGTCTGCTACGCCAGGCCCTCGGCCTCGACCCGCAGGGCGACCTGCGCGGCCCGCTGCCGGTGGTGCTGGTCGCTGCCGTGGTCTGGGCCTACCATAGCCTGACGCTGCGCGCCGACACGGCTCTGATCGCCGAGGCGCCACGGCAGGCCGGGGTACGACGACTTTCCTGGTATCTGGTGGCAAGCATCGGCCTGGCCGCCACCCTGATCGGGCTCGGCTTCATCGTCAGCGTCCTGATCCGAGCTGTAGGCACGCCGAGCTTCGGCGACGACCTCCGTGAGCAGCTCGCCTGGTCCCTCGCCGCGCTGATCGCCGGCCTCCCGGTATGGGCGCTCACCTGGCGCCGTGCCCAGCAGCTGGCCGAGCGCGACGGCCCGAGCGGCGACGATGAGCGCGGCTCCCTGGTGCGCCGAATCTACCTCTACGGCTTCCTCTTCGCCGCGACTCTCACCATCCTGAGCGGCCTGATCTACATTGTCTTCCGGCTGCTACGGTTGGTGTTGGGCGAGCCGGCCGAGGGCAGCCTGGTGGCCGATCTGGCCCAGGCGATCGCCTTCAGCGCCCTGGCCGCCGGCGTGCTACTCTACCACGGCAGCATCCTGCGGGCCGAAGGGCGCCGACGCCAGGCAGCGGTGGCAACGCGAGCCGCCGAGCTGCGGGTGGCCGTGCTCGACCTCGCCGATGGCGCGTTTGGACAGGCTGTGATCGAGCGGCTGCGTCACGACGTGCCCGGCCTCACGCTCCACCCGATTGGCCTGACACCAGCGGCCGCCACCAGGATGGGCACTGAGACTGACCCACGCGGACTCACGGCACAGCTCGCAGAGGCAGGCTTGATTGTCGGCCCCTGGCAGATCGCCCTCGCGCAGACTGCTGGCGCCGAGGTGGCCCAGGCGGTAGGGGCGAGCTCGGCACACAAGCTGCTGCTGCCCACGCCCGCCGAGGGTTGGGCCTGGGCCGGGGTCGAGCCCTGGAGCAGCGAGGCCGCGATCAATCAGGTGGTCCACGCCGTGCGCCAGACCCTCAACGGCGAGCCGGTGCGCCCCGTACATTCGCTGGCGCCCCTGGCGATGGCTGGGACAGTGATTGGGGTAATCCTGCTGCTGATCCTCGTCCTGATCGTGGCGGTGGTGATTGTGAGTCTGGTCTGATTCACGCCTGCTCCATCGCTGGCACTGCACGCTCTGGTATCCCGCCCCGTGGGCGCCAGCGACCGCGCCGGTAATTGGTTGCGACGACCTGCGGTACCTGGCCTAACATTCGTGGAAGGAGCGGCGAGCGACGGATCACGCGGGTAATAGGATCATGATTATGCGCCTGATCCGTGCCCTGTGGCGTGCTGTCCGGGGGCGGTCGCCGCCTGGGCGTGACGTGTGGTATGGCGCGGCCTCGGCGCATGAGGACGGCCCGCGCATAGCTGCGCTTGCCCCCGCTAGGGAGCAGCACCAAGCGCCGCTGGGTGAAGGTGCGCAGGTGTAGCCGCGCGGCGATGGCCTGCCAGTGGGCACGCACGGTGACAACGCTCACATCGGCGTGGGTGGCGAGGTCTTGCACGCTGACAAGGCGCTGGCCGCCGTCGAGGAGTTGCTGCGTGGCGGCGAGCAGCGCTGCCTGAGCCGCTGCCTGGCGTCCCGCGTTGCTCGCCGGTGACGCTGGCGCCTCGCTGATAATCGTTGGGGCCAGGCCCGGGAGCGGCATACCAAAGAGCAGCGTGATCTGGGTATCGGGGTGGTCGAGCGGGCGCCCGCGCAGCGCTGCTTGCGCCATCTCGTGCTCGCGCCGTGACTCCAGCAGCGCTGCCAGTCTGCTATCCGCGAAGGTCGGCACCTGCACGGCCCAGCTCGCTCCCGTCGCGTCAGTCAGCGGGCGCTCCACGGTGACGATCCGCTCGTCCAGGGGTATGCGGTCGTCGGCGAAGAGCGCCCGCCCCTCGCGGATAATTGCGTCGAGGTTGGGGTGGTAGACCTGGGCGAGGATCACGTCGTGGCCCTGGTAGGCGTTGGTACCGCGCAGCGCGCCGTAGTGGGCCAGCTGCACGTCGGGGTGGCCGCGCGCGTCCAGCGCCCGCTGGAGCGCCTCCTTGCAGTCGAGTGTGCAGACGATCAGGGTCTTGCGGTCGGGCCGGATGTGGCTGGCAACTTCGTCGTACCACTGCGCACGCCGCTTACCATGTAGGGTGCTCTTGGCCCAGTCACGGCTGATCACCTGGACGACCCGCAGCGCACCCGCGATGGATGGCTGCTCGACCCGCACCGGAGTGTGGGGAAAGATCGCGCGCAGCAGGCCCTCGTTGGCGGTAGCGTCGAGGATGAGCTTGGGCTGCTCGGGTGAGGCGAGCTGGTCAATCAGGTGGTCGAGGCGTAGGTAGAGCTGGAGCGTGCCGCTGCGGGCCTCGATTCGGCTGGTGTAGCGCGTACCCGCCAGCCGTTTGCGCCCCTCGCGCCCGATCTGCTCTAGCAGCGTCGGCAGGTAGCCGGGCGGCAAGGCTTCGTAGTCCATCAGCGAGGCCTTCGAGGGAAAGCCCGGCAGCATGGCTTGCTCCTCGGGCGGGGGCAGGCTCTCGATGGCGCGCTGCACGGTGTCCCAGAAGCTGAGCCCGTCTGCTTGCGCCTCGCGCATGAGGTCGGTGTACAGGAGGGAGCCGTTTACAATGCGATCCATGGTTGTTGCAAGCACCTGGGCCATCCAGCGCAGCACCGCCTGGGCGTGGGGGCAGGCGGTTCCCCGGCTCATCGCCGCCAGATCGGGCAGCGAGAGACTCACCGTGCGCGTCAGTCGGGCCGGGTCGAATTCGTCGAGCACGACCACACCGGCGTCCGCCCACCAACGCGTCGCTTGGAGCAGCGGCAGGGGCGCAAAGAAGTCGCCCTCCTGGCCGAACTGGCTAAGATAGCGGCAGTAGGAGAGGTGTGGGCAGCGGCGCTCGCACAAGGCCTGGCGTACATTGTAGCCTTTGGCGCTCAGGGTCTGGGCCTCGGCGAACTTGGCGCAGTTGCCGGGGTTGCGCCCGTTCAGCGGGATCAGCTCCAGCCCGTGCTGATCGTTGAGTTGATCCTTGCGCAGCGCCGTCCAGACGATCCGTCCTGGCTGTTCGACTTGCTGAAGGTATGCCTTGAGGCCCACAGTAGTGTTGTAGCCCTTGCCGGTGCCGGGTGGGTGGGCCAGCACCAGCACGCCCTCGCCGCTGGTCGCATGGTCGCGTACCTGGTCCGCGATCTCCTGCCGTACTGCCGCGAGGGCGAGGGGAGCGGCAGCAGCGCATGTGGCGCGTGCCTCGGCAACGATGCGGCGTGGTCGGCTACGGCGGGTGGGGTAGCTACTCGGAACGGGCAGGTTGGCGCGCTCGAGCAGGGGGCGCGGCAGGCTCAGCTGGTAGTCGTAGAGCAGCGGGGCGTCGTCGATCAGCAGCTGGAGCGCGCGCGGCCCGTGGCGCAGCTGGAAGTCGTCGAGGTCGGCTTTCTGCTCGCCAGGGGCGAGGGGCAGGCGCAGCACGCGCACCTCAAGCCCGGCGGCCGCCAGCGCGTGGCCGTGGCGAAGCGTTGCCGCCTCCTCGGGGGCGAGTCTCACGACCCCGTCCTTTACGGGGCGCGGCTGGCTGTCATAGGCGAGCACGATGGTACGCACGCCGCGGGCTGCCAGGAGCGCGCCCCATGCAGGGCGGAAGTTACTCAGGCCAGGGTGGCCAAGGGTGGGTGTGGTGAGCGCGCCGCTGTGGAAGGCCGCCTGGGGGATGAGCGCCTTAAACTCGCCGCTCTCGGTGAGCAGCACGGTCTCGGTGCCATCGAGCGTATCCCAGCCCATTGGGAAGTTGGCCCCGCGCGCCTCAGGGCTGCCGGGGAGCGATTTGGTCTTGTGGCCGCTGTCGGGGCGGCGCATGCGGAGATCGACCACCGCGCCGTCAGCGATGTAGGGAAAGACCAGTGCGCCACAAAGATTCCAGTGCGTGCGCAGCGTGCCGCTGTTGTCGCGCACCAGCACGCCGGACTCCTCGGCGTAGGGCAGCAGTTCGGGGGCCTCGGCGCGGAGGTAGGTGACAAGCGCCTGGGGGTCGTAAAGTCCGTAGCCGAGCAGGTGGCGGCGCGCATCCTCGGCGCTGAGGCCGCGCCTAGCAATGTAGCTCAGTGGGTCGGGGTTGGCCTCGTCGAGCAACCAGGTGTGGGCCCAGAGCGCCACCAGGGCATAGAGCTGACGGTACTGCGGGATATGCTCGGGCCGAGGCGCGGTTTGGGGGCGGGAGCTTGCCCGCCGTGCGTTCGCGCGCTGCACGGCCTCGGCCATTCGCTCGCGCTCCGCGTCGTCGTGCTCCGTGCCGAAGCGCTTATCGAGCAGGCCTTTTTCACCACAGCTGCGGCACCAGAAGCGCCGGGCTTTGCGCCCGTCTGACGCGGCCATCCAGACGTGGAAGCGGTCGCTGCTGGTATCACCGCCACAGAAAGGGCAGGCGCCGACGTACTCTTCGGTGCGGCGGTTGACGAGCCGCAGGGCGGGCAGATCGGGGTGAATATGTTCAGCTGGTCGCATGGAGGGGCTTCCTACCACCGACTGAAAAAGGCATAGCAAAGCCATGCCCCTCGTCAAAAGGGATTGACGAGGGAGTCAGCCGATGGTATAGTGAAGCAGTTGCCGGTTTCCGGTAATACAAAGTCTGGCCACAGCGTAAACGCTGTGACAGAGAACAGTAGAGCCTTCGACCTGAGCTTGGCGGCAGGGGGTCGGGGGCTCTGCGTGTATGCGCGCTTTGTACTGACGCAGACCGTCTGCTTCGACGGTGGCGGTTAACGCGTTAGGCTGATCAGATCAGACAGCCTTCCAGCCGCAGCGGCGTGAGCTGTAAAGCGAATAGGCGAGGGTCTGCAAGCGCCTGGATGTAGCCACCCGATTGTGATGCTAAGTCTAGCAGAATCTTGCGACATACTCAAGAGAAACTGGCGACAGTACTTGCCCATGCTTGCGACAGCTTGCGACAATGGGCAAGGCTTCCGACACTTACGACAACCTTGTGACATGCTTCCGACAGTCGCGCTTGCGACAAACTGGCGACAGCCTTACGACATGGCATGACGCGAGTTTGGCGCAAGCCTTTGCCTACAAGCTGAGTGCCTGCTGGTCCACCTCGTTGAGCCGGTAACGACGGTTGCTGGTAGCGCCCTCGGCGATAATGATGCCGCGTTCTAGCAACTCCTTGAGATCGCGCTGGATGTTACGGACGTTCTCGTTCAGCGCGGTCTGAAGCTCGGCGCTTGTGCAGAGGCCGCGCACCGTGATCTCGGTGACGATGCGGCGCTGGCGCGGTGAGAGGCTGGACAGCGGGTTGCCGCGCTCGTCGCGGAGCTTCTTGCCCCAGACGCGGAAGAGGAAGATGTCGCGGTTGTCGAACACCTCGGGCACGGGGCAGTTGATCTCCTGGAGCGTCGAGAGCACGGTGTCGATGCCCATGCCGAACGACTCAACTTTGCCTGCGTTGTACAGCACCTGGGCGATGGCCGGGTTGCGCGACACCTGGGCGTAGAGTAGCGTGTCGAGGGTGACACCGTTGGGCGCGCGACCGGGGAAGCCGCCAGGGCTGATCCACTCGATGCGATCAGGGAACAGCTGAATGCGGATATAGCTGCCAGCATAGCTCCAGTCCCGATGAACAACGGCGTTCACAGTCAGCTCGCGCAGCACCGCCATGGGGTAGGCGTGGATCTCGACCCGCTCGGTTCCGAGCATTTCTGTGCGGTGCTCGGTGCGCGCCCAGAGCAGATCGATAGTCTTGTCGATGATCGTAAAGAGGTCGCCGCGGATCTGGCGCGAGAGCACCAGGTCGGAGGTGTTCGGGTTCGAACTGCTGAACTGGGCGACGTCAATCCCGCAGACGCTGACCCGATGATGGGGGTCGCGGGCGAAGCAGACGATGCCGGCCAGAGTTGGCACAGGTGCGCCGTCGGTAGTGCTGGTGAGGCAGCCGTGCTCAACGAGGTAGTCCTCGGGGTCGGTTGGGCCGCTGTAGCCGCGCCGCTTGAGCGCGGTCTCGATATGCTCGCGCACCAAGTTCAGGTTAAGGTCTTCAAACTGCGCGCCTGGCACGGGCTGGCGCTCGATGTTTTGGGTGATGTCCGACATAGCTACGCTCGCTGCTTCAAGGCGATGAGGCTGAGAACCCGTGCACCTCGGTCGGAGTTGAAAGGAAGCACTGAACCTGCTTTTGGTAGGGAGGGATGGTCCGTACTCTGCTGGAGGCGCGTCATGAGCGCCGTAGTGTTAGGATCGTCGGCGCGATGGCGGTCGCTGGCGAAGCTCATCAGCTAGGACTCGGTGTCTGGCGAGATGGCGAGCAGCAAAGCGACCGCAAGGTTACGCACAACGGCATCAACGCGCATCTCGTCGGCGCGAAAGGCGGCAAAGTCAATGCCGCTGGTGTAGCGTTCAATCCTGGTGATCGCCTCCAGGATGTCTTCCAGATAAAGGCGATAGTCTCTCCGCATACTCGACCTCACTGAGAATGACCGGGCGAAGCCGCGGCTTGAGCGATTCAACCAGGACAAGATCGACTGGGTGGCCAAAGCTGTCTTCGAGCCAGAACTTCAGGTTCATGTAGCTATCGAAGGATGGCTGATCCAGATCGACCAGAAAGTCTATATCGCTGTCGGGTCGGGGTGTTCCGCGTCGGTACGAGCCAAACAAGCCAAGCGAGCGCACACCAAACGCCCGTAGCCGTACGTGATTGCGGGTGAGCTCGGCTAGCACCTCGGCAGCCGTCCATTGTCGGGCAGTGCTGCGCATTGCAAATCCTCTGTTCAGCCTGATTCTACCATGCTGCCATAGGCTTGCGTTCCAGCTGCGGTGATCGCTACGTACCCGCATCCTCGGCGCACCTGGGCATTCGGTGCCGATGGAAGCGCGCTCCAGGAAGGAGATACCCTAGGCATCCCCTTGTGTCGCCTACGAAGGCTCCCAGACTGATCGCTTCGAGGCGGTTGTTTGCCATCTGGGCAAACCGCGCGAGCGCCCATGCGGTCTCTGTTTGCCAGAGTGGCAAATCCCTTGTACGGAGCCTGGACATCTCTGAAGAGCCGACTCCGTTGGCCTCGCTACGTCAACGGAAGCGCTATTGCGATGCCCAGCCGCCTATCCGGCTAGATCACGGAGCACGCGAATACGCGCCTCCAGGTCGTCGAGCTTCTCACCAATGACTTGGTTGATGCTGCCGGCCTCGGGCTCTTGCAAGAGCCCTTCCCAGCGCTGGAGGACGATGCTGATGATCTGTGCATCAGTTGCGATACGGCGTCGGACGCTGCTCTGTCCGTCTGAAGCGGTTTTACGGGTGTGTTCGCGCACGATGCTACGGACGGTCTTGGCGTTCATCTCACCGCTAGCAACCTGCTCGATCAACGGGGCGTGTTCTTCAGGGGTCGTGAGCCTGCCGATGCGACGGGCGGCGTCAATCGAGTCTGGGCGCTGCTCAACCAGCTGTTGGAGATCGGCGGGGAGGCGAAGCAAGGCTAGGCGGTTCTCAATATAGCCCCGATCCTTGCCGAGGCGTTCGGCCAGGCGACGGATGCTGTAGCCCCGCTGGTCGATAAAAGTCTGGAGCGCGCGGGCCTCCTCAAGGGGCTCGAGGTCTTGGCGCTGAATATTCTCGGCGAGTCCAATCTCGACCAGATCATCGTCGCTATGCTCGGCAATGTCGCACGGGATCGCGGCGAGGCCTGCCATTTGGGCAGCACGCCAGCGGCGCTCGCCAAAGACAAGCTGAAAAAACCCGGAAGCGCCTGGATCAGGTCGCACGCGCAGCCGTGTGGTAAAGCCCTGCGCCTTGATGGTCTGGCTCAGCTGATCGAGATCACTGAAGGTCTTGCGGGCCTGAAAGGGGTTCGGCCTGATGCGCTCGACAGGGATATCGGCACTGCGGACGGGAAGCGGAGCAACGCTGAGCAGTTCGGCCAGGGCACCGGCGGCATCGTCAACCTGGGCTTGGGCGCGCTTCATGAAGTTACGGGGTGGCACGCCGGACCTCCTGGGCGAGCGCGCGATAGGCCTGGGCGCCCTTGCCATTGGAATCGTAGGTGAGGATGGTCTGACCCATCGCCTGCGATTCCGTGAAGCGAACTGTGTCGGGGATCACGGTCTCGAACACCTTGACGTGATCCTCAAACTCGGTCCGCGTATACTCAATAATCTGTCGGCTGATGGTGGTACGGGCAGCCTTTGTGATAAGGATGCCCGTGACGCGCAGGTCCGGGTTCAGCCCGGATTTGCGTACCTGCGCGACGTGCTGAAGCATCACCGGGACGCTCTGAGTCGCAAGGTACTCCGCCTCCATCGGGATACTGATCTTATCGGCGGCGACAAGCGCATTCGTGACAAGGATGCCCAGGTAGGGCAGGGTATCAATCAGGATGTAATCGTAGACCGCTGCCAGCGGGGCGAGCAGCTGTTTGAGGACAAGCTGACCATTGTGAGCGCAGTGCGCAAGACCGTATCGGCGTTGTTGAGGCGCACGTCGGTCGGGCTCAGATCGACCCTAATGCTTGTATGAACCACAGAGCGGTGGAGCTGTGGCTCGTAAGTATCAAGATAGTGGGTGATGGAGCTGAAGACGGACGGCTCGACCACCGTATCTTGCCCAAGGGTGCGCGACAGACTACCTGAGGGGTCGACATCAACTAGGAGCACGCGCTGCCCGTGTTCCGCCAGCGCGGCACCGAGGTTCATCGTAGTCGTGGTTTTCCCGGTGCCGCCTTTGGGGACAGCAATTGCAATCGTACGTGCCATGCCTGTTCCTTGCTGCGTGATTGTCGTGACGTCACGACAGTTCCGCTGACGGAAGGAAGGCGCTGGGCGTCATGTTGAGCACTGCGGCAATACGGCACAAAGCGGCGGCTGAGATCATGCGCTGCCCCGACTCGTAGCGGCTGAACGTGGACTCCGCCATACCTAGTGCAAGCTCGATCTGGCGCTGGCTCAGACCTACGCGTAGGCGTGCAGCGCGGATCTGCTCGCTGATATACGCATTCAAGGCCGCCTCGTCGACAGTGAACTGCTGCATTGGCACAACCACGCTCGTGTTCAAAT
>Ga0136636_10002396_pt1 | contig 11150 bp, 10 predicted proteins | sample AntDrymUQ8522106_2_FD_104653 | JGI IMG/M metagenome (GOLD analysis project Ga0136636, IMG submission 104653) | Polar desert sand microbial communities from Dry Valleys, Antarctica - metaG UQ852 (21.06) | ecosystem: Environmental > Terrestrial > Soil > Desert | place: Antarctica: Dry Valley... | reverse complement strand
GTAATCTGGAGCTCCCGGACTTTCGTCCCAAAAAATTATTTTATTCTTTTGGTAGCCTCCGTTTAACGATATCTGATATTTAAAATCGTTAAATTTATTTCTATATCCTATGTTAAAATCGAAACCTTTGTTCGATACTTTTCCTATGTTTTCTCTTGGAAGTGACAATCCTGTTGACGAAGGCACAGATGCATTTCGATACCATAAAATCTGCGATCTGCGATAATCAAAATAGTCCGCTGTTACCGAAAGTTTCCCTTCAAACAGTTCAGCATCAAAGCCAATATCACTTTGATTCGCAACTTCCCATGAGACATTTTTATTCGGTATTCGGGCTTCGTACAGTGCTTTATTTGCCATATCCGAATTGGTAACAAAAATATTGTCATTAAAGCCATAAGAAGACATGTATTGCCATTCGTCTATTTGATCGTTTCCTGTTTGTCCGAAGGATAATCTTAGTTTAAAGTCGTTTATAACCTTAAGATTTTCTTTCCAGAAATTTTCTTCCGAAATCCGATAACCCAAAGAAGCACCGGGAAAAAATCCAAACCGGTTGGCTTCGTCAAATATATAGGAACCCTGATATCTCCATACAAACTCAGCCAAATATTTTTCTTTGTAATTGTAGTTGGCACGTCCAAAGTAGTTTAATCTGGCGTTTTTGTATGCTGAACCTGTTGTCGTCTTCTCTTTGTCGCCACCAGCAAACATTTGATCAATTGATGAGGATAAAAAGTACCTGCGAAAGCCACTAAAGTTATCTCCACTTCCCTTGATAGATTCAACACCAACCATCATTTTTACATTGTGGTCGTCGAATTTACGCTCGTAATTTACCAAACCATTCATCAGTACACTCAGATTATCAGCCATTTCTTCAAGCAACCTGGGATCATCAACCCCTTTTTTTCCTTTTTGCATAATAGGCTGGTTACTGCTGTCAAATCCCTGGAAAGAATACAAATACCATGGTATTTGAAAGTTTTTATGAAAACGAAAATTCTTATCTAAAGCGGCATTTCCTTTGAGGGATAATCCTTCTACCCAAGGTATTTTGATGTCAACCTTGAAATTTGAATTGAATACGTAGGTTTTATCCTGGTCGTAGCCGGTAGCCTTAGTGCTTACGACCACAGGGTTATTTCCATATTCAATATCCGGACCAGGCATGCCATTAGGCCAATAGGCATTGTAAATTGGCTTACCTCTCATTACCATACGGAAAATATCACCGGCCGATCGTGTTGGAAAATTTCTATCTTCCATTCTTCCCGAAATATCAACTCCTATGCTAATGTATTTATTAACGTTCCCGTCGAGATTCGATCGTAAATCATATTGATTATATTTTGTTCCACTGTTGTAATAAAAACCATCCTGACTTTTAGCACCAACCGAAACAAAGTATTTCATGTTCTCACTACCACCCGAGATCGATGCATTTGAATAGTTTTGCTTTGACCATGGTTTCAATGTTTCTTTAAACCAGTCAGTGTTTGGATAATTCCATTGATCTGTACCATCCTGAAATTTTTGCAATTGTTGTGCATTATATCTTGGTGCATTGCCGGCATAATCATCGACTTCATTCAATAAAGTGGCGTATTCGAATGAATTACTCATCTTTGGAATCCTGGTTGGCCGACTGTAGCCCTGATTAAAATTGGCCGTAATTGTTGGCTTTCCAATCTTTCCTCTTTTGGTAGTAATTAAGATGACTCCGTTAGCTGCCTGAGCGCCATAAATTGCTCCGGATGCATCCTTGAGAACTGTCAAATTTTCAATTGTGCTTGGGTCAATTCGGTCAAGCGATCTACCCGGAACTCCGTCAATAACTACTAATGGATTATTATTTCCTAATGTATTAATACCCCGAATTCTTAAAGTAGTACCATCATAACCAGGCTCTCCACTAACTGTTTGAGTAACTAAGCCGGAAATTCGGCCCTCGAGGCTGTTACTGACATTCATTGTTGGCGATTTGATCAAATCAGTTCCTTTCACTGCAAGTATAGAACCGGTTGAGGTTACTTTCTTTTGGACACCATAACCAACAACTACTACTTCGTCAACACCAACGATATCTTCTGTCAGTGTGATATTAATGGTACTTTGAGCTCCGATTGCAACCTCCTGAGATTTCATACCAATATAAGAGAAAATGAGGGTTTTGTCCCCATCGTTCAAATCGAGTTTATATTCACCGTTCATGCCTGTGAGTGTACCACGTGTTGTCCCTTTGACTACCACGGTTACTCCGGGAAGCGGTTCGCCGGTAGCATCTTTTACAATTCCGGAAACCAACTTGCCTGCAGCAATAATCGTCTCTATCGGAAGAGAGGTTGGCTGAATGATGATCTGACGATCCATCACCGTGTAACCCACATTGTATCCGGCAAACAAATTATTCAGGATTCTGTCGATTTGCTGGTTAGCTACGTTGATATCTACCTTACGTTCAACGTCAACCAGCTTACTATTGAACAGAAAATAGAACTCGCTTTTTTCCTCAATTACGCTTAACACTTCCTTAACCTTGGCATCATTTAATTTTAAGCTTAAAGTGGTGCCTTGTGAATAGGAATTTCCGGCAACAGCCTGAAAAATAGAGAGTAGGAAGAGATACAAAGTTAGTCTCATGACCATAAATACTTTTGAGCCTGAGGCCAGGTAGCCCCGCGCTCTGTTTAAGAACAGATTTTTTTTCATACTTTTGATTTGATTACGGTTAATAAATTGGCAATATTTATTAATTAATTAGAGAAGAGATGGTTGCAACATTTCTTCTCTTTTTTTTATCTCATATTTTAATTTGTTTATTTGAGTTATTTTTTTTCTTCCCGAACAGTTTTACGGTTTGTTTAGCAAAGGTTTCGTCATCTTGTTTACTGCGTTCAGAAACCGTATAACTAATAGGTGCAGAAAGTGAAAGCATCTTCAGCACCTGATCCAGACTTTCGTCGATAAATGTAGCGGTATAAATATAATCAGAAATTTCCTTTTCTTTTATTTCTATTTCAACATTATACCAACGTTCCAATTTTTCAACTACCAAATCCATGCGATCGTCACGAAACATGAGCTTGCCGCTTTTCCAGGCAATGTATTTCTGAAGATCGGTTTTTTCCTTAATAATCTGTTGGCTATCCTTTGTAAAGGTTGCCAATTCGCCCGGTTGAAGCTCTTCGACTTCTGTTGTACTTTCATTTGCTATTGTAACCTGTCCTTCAACAAGAACGGTCTGTATTTCATTATTTTCAGGATATGCATTGCAATTGAACGTGGTACCCGAAACAATAATATTCATATTTCCTGAACTAACCAGAAATGGCCACTTTGAATCCTTTTTTACTTCAAAATAGGCTTCACCACTTAATTTAACCGCCCTGAACTGGTCAGAAAAAAGTACAGGATAACTGAGTTTACTTCCAGCGTTAAGCCATACTTTTGTACCATCAGGCAAAATTAAATTAGAGCGCATTCCCAAAGAGGTTTCGGCAGTATTATAAACAGTTGCAAATTGTTCCTTATGCTTTACGTCGGAGTAATAATAGAATGCAAATGCAATCACTACCGGAAATAAAAGAATGGCCGCAGCACGCTGAAGTAGTAAAAAGAAATTAAATTTTTTCGGAGTAAATAGTTTGGAGTGAACCTTCTGATAAGCCTTGTGCTCATCTATTCGTTGCATCTTCTGATGCAGTGAAAAGAGTTCCCACAGTTTTTTTTGTTCGGCGTAATAACGCTTATTTTCAATACTTTCGCCCAGCCATTCATCAAGTAATTGCTGTTCTTCAGAAGTAATAATTCCTGAAAAAGCATTTACAAACAGCTGATCAATGTCTATTCGTTTCATTCAAAAAAAATTGAAATTACTATCACAAGACGGTTAGATTAATCGAAACACGTATTCAGTACATGAAATAAATTATAAGATCAGGTATTCCGCCAGTTCAATCCGGAGTGATTTTAAGGCTTTGCTAATTTGAGTTTCGACTGTTCGCCCCGAAAGTTCGAGTTTTTCGGCAATTTCTGCAATTCTCAGGTTATCAACACGGCTTAAAATGAAGATTTCGCGACAACGGGGAGAAAGCTTTTCAATAGCCTGATGAATCAGTTCGTCCAACTCAGTTCTGGCCCAAAAATCTTGCTGTTCCTCAAACTGTGAATAATCGGTAATCTGGATTTTATATTTGTTCTTAACTTCTTGATTGCGAAGATGATCGATACAGCTATTTTTTACACACTGAATAAAGTAGCTGCGGAATGACCGTATTTCGAGTGAATGACGGGTTTCCCAAAGTTTCATAAATACCGATTGGACAATATCTTCGGAAAGCGGAGTATTGTTGATGATCTGATCGGAATATACCACCAAGCCCGAATAGTAATATTTAAATACCATTTCGAACACACCCTGATTGGAGTTCTTCAAATGCTCCAGAATGAGTTTATCTGCAATAGGTTTGATCTCATTAACCCTCATTTTGGGATAGGATTAATCTAGTTAGTAAGCTCGAATAACAAAAACATTTTTTTCAATGATGTGAATATACAAGTTTTAAGCAGAGAATTTTAAATAAATGTCTTTAAAACATTTATTTTTTTGATGATATCAGTTTTTTGGGACTATTTCACCACCACAGTTTTCACATTCATAAATTCGCGGATGCCAATGGCGGATAATTCGCGTCCGTAGCCGCTTTCCCTGATTCCTCCAAAAGGTAATCGTGGATCTGATTTTACAAAGTCGTTTACAAATACGCAACCAGCCTCGAGGCCTTTCTCAGCCAACAATTTTCCTTTTTCAATATCCGCGGTAAAAATACCGGCACCCAGTCCAAAAACTGTATCATTGGCAATCCGAATGGCTTCATCTTCCGAATTTACCCGAAACAAAACAGCAACTGGTCCAAACAATTCCTCGTGGTAGGCCGGCATTCCGGGTACAACATTTTCCAATACCGTAGGCGGATAAAACGGTGCTTCCCCTTCAGGAATAGATCCACCTAGTAAAACGGTGGCACCCAATTGGCGGCTTTTTTCTACCTGTTGGTGCAGCTCATCGCGCAAATCAGTGCGGGCCAGCGGGCCAACGGTTGTTTGCGGATCAAGCGGATCACCAAAAGTGGCTTGGCTCATCAACCGCACAAATTCTGTCTTAAACTGATCGTAAACACTATCAATAATGATGAATCGTTTGGCGCCAATACAGCTTTGCCCGGCATTCAGCAGACGACTGGTTACGCACAATCGTGCAGCAGTTTCAATGTCGGCATCTTCCAGAATCAGGTAAGGGTCGCTCCCACCCAACTCGAGCACCGATTTTTTCAATACCGATCCGGCAACTGAAGCAACAGACCTCCCTGCCAGAGTGCTTCCGGTGAGTGTCACCGCTTTAATCAGCGGATTTTCAATCACAGTTTTTACGGATTTCGAGCCAATTAGCAAAGTCCGAAAAACATTATCCGGAAACCCGGCATCCTGAACCAGTTGCTCTATAGCCAACGCACACCCCGAAACATTGGATGCGTGTTTTAAAACGCCGGTATTGCCAGCCATCAGCGCCGGAGCCAAAAACCGGAAAACCTGCCAGAACGGAAAATTCCAGGGCATAACCGCCAAAATTGTTCCGATAGGTTGATAAGAAATATACGATTCGGAAGCCTCCGTTTTTATTGGCTCATTCTTCAGGAAAGACTCAGCATTATCTGCATAAAAGCCACAAACCAAAGCGCACTTTTCAACTTCACCAAGGGCTTCGCGCTTTATTTTACCCATTTCGGAGACAATGATCGCGGCAAGTTCTTCCTTCTTTTCAAGCAACTTTGCCTGAAGGTTTTTCAAACAAACCGCCCGTTGTTCAAAACTGGTTTGCTTCCACGACTGATAGGCACGGTCAACTTTAAGGATGATTTCCTCAACTTCGGCTGGTGAATATTCAGGATATTCTTGAATGATTTGGCCTGTAAATGGATTAATGGATTGCATGGCGAGTGTTTAAATTCTATCTGTCTTTTCTACCCAGATTTTTGGATTCCGGTCTGTACTGATAACAGCAAGTATTTCAACAACAAAAGTTTCACGGTTGAAATAGAAATGAATCCAACAATGCGTCAGAATAAATTTTGATGCTATACTTTTTCATAAGGCTTTACAATGTTTCTTTCACATATTCCCAATCTAAAAGCCTTTCAGGATTTTTTCTGGCTTCTTCAAATCGTTCCAGAACCAGATTTTGATGAGCCTCCGGAATATCATAAATTTTGCTCTCTATTTTGTGCACAATCAAGCATACTTTTTATAGCACCAAGCAGGTCAGCGTCGTAAACCTGTTTAACTTGCTCGATAATCATTGCCTTTTCAGCTTCTATGTTCATAACAAATGAGTTAACAGTTAAAATATAACTTGCTCAAAGGTACAAAAGAAAAGCTACAGATCGTAAACCGAAAACAAAAATCACCTTTTATCCCGCCCTACTGACCTACTGTTATCGACATCCTGCATTTTCTTTGCTCCGGGATTGAAACTAAAACAGGGACACGGTTTCCCGAATCCCTGTTTGTTTCTGTTTTCTGTGATTTTTTTATTCTGGTATTTCCATCAAAAGCAACTTTGAATCCATCTTAATTTTCAAGTTTACTTTGCCATCAATTTGCTCGATACACAAGGCGTCGCGCTGTTTCAATGATTCTGCACCAACTTCAACTTCTCCGGAAATCAGGAACAAATAAATGAGGTTTCCGTGCTTTTTAAGTTCGTAATGAATGCTCGAATCTGCATCAAAATTCCCCAGCGAGAACCAGGCTTGCTGATGAATCCAAAGTGAGTCATCCACTCCATTAGGAGAAACCACTGTGCGCCATTTCCCGTTCATTTCGTCTTCCTGAAATTTGGCCTGACCATATCGTGGTTCCACGTTTTTTTGATCCGGGAATACCCAGATTTGTAACAAGCTGGCTTCATTTTCAGCTGAATGATTAAACTCCGAATGTTGAATCCCGGTTCCGGCTGACATAACCTGGACCTCGCCGGGCCTGATCACTGAACCATTTCCCATGCTATCGCGGTGCTCAAGTTCTCCGCCGAGTACGATGGTGATGATTTCCATATTGTCGTGCGGATGAGTTCCAAAACCCATTCCAGCTTCAATAATGTCATCGTTCAACACACGGAGAGCGCCGAAATGCATCCGGTCAGGATTATAATAATTAGCAAAACTGAATGAATGCCAACTTTTTAGCCATCCATGATCGGCATGACCTCTGCATCCTGAGCGGTGAATTGTGAGTTTCATAGTGTAAAATTTAAAAGTTCGGAATGCCTAAAGTTCGGAGTGTCTAAAGTTAAAACCCAGAGGCACTTTAGGCACTTCGAACTCTAAGTACTTTAGGCACTTATTCAGTAACAACCAAACTAAAGTCAAGGGTAAATTCGTCGTAGATTACTTTGTCTCCAAGGTCATCGAAGAACGATTTTGAGCCGTAACGTACATTGTATTTGCTACGGTCGATAGTCAGGATTCCTTTATAAACCGTGCTTTTACCATCTTTTGCAGAGGTAGCCGTGAAGCTTGCAGGATTGGTAATTCCTTTGATAGTCAGGTTTCCGGAGAAGGTGTGACTATTTCCGTTGCTCACCACCTTGGTTATTGCCAGTTCGGCTGTTGGAAATGTTGCAACACCAAAGAAATCGTCTGATTTCAGGTGGCCTGTTAATTTGCCATTCATTCCGGCATCTTTAACATCTTCAACAACCAGCGATTGCATATCAATCACTACTTTTCCACCGGTCACGTTATTTTTGTCCACTTCAAGGCTACCTTCTTTTACCGAAATACTACCGAAATGTTCGCCGGTTACTTTCTTGCCCAGCCATTTTACTGAACTTTTTGCAGCATCAACTTTTTGTGTTCCTGCAAATACCGATGTTGTCAACGAAAAGGCCAATACAAATACGGCCAATGACTTTACTGTTTTCATAACTGTTTAATTTTAAATTGTTTTTTTACAGTTACAAAGATATGGCGCGGAAATGGGTGAGAAAATGGACTAAAAAAGGATTTAATGGTACTTTTTTCTGCTATGTTCCCTGAATTCTATCAGGGTTTGTCCGGTGTATTTGCGGAAAAAGCGGCTGAAATAGGCCGGATCGTCGAATCCAAGCTTAAAAGCGATCTCTTTTCCCGACGCACTGCTGGAGTACAACAGCTTTTTTGTTTCGTCAATCACACGGTTCCTGATAAGTTCTCCGGCAGTGATTCCCGTGGTTCGTTTGCTCAGTTCATTCAAACACGAAGGATTGATATTGAGCATCTCAGCGTATGGAGTTACACTTTTCTCAGTCATATAATTCTCTTCGATCAGCTGCTTAAATTTGATAATCGTAGCATCGGGCGTCGAATCGGGTTCTTCTTTTGGAGCCTGATTTTGCAGATCAAAAATTCTCCTGGATTCAAGTAAAAAAAGTTGCAACAAATTCAAAATGATATCCTGACTATAATCATCGGCATTCAGGAATTCATTAAAAATAAGTCCGGTAATGTTTCCCAATTTCTGCCTCTTCTCAGGAACGACAGTTATGAGGCTTTTAAAGTCGGGATTGTTGAATAAACGGTATTCCTTTAACGGAACGTTGTTTTTGCGGTTATACTGGACGAAATCCTCGTTAAAAAGGATGTATGTTCCTTCCACCGACTTATCGATATACATCCGATGCTTCAAGCCAGGCGGAACAAAAAGAATGGTATCAGCTTTCAGGCTGTATTCCACAAATTCGGTTGCATGGATTGCCTCGCCCGATTCGATCCAAAAAATGGAATAAAAATCATGAAGATGAGGCATGAGGTTGTGCTCAATTTCCTCATCATCAAAATCGCGGATCTTTCGGATCGTAAAGATCTTCTCGCTACTATCGCTAAATAGCTGGTTTTTCAAGGTTTTTGGTTTTTATCTGACCGACGTTAAAGTTAGCTGATTTTTACCAACCTACTGTATCTTCGTTTTTAATCAATGACACGAATTTCGATTGAAAGATCCATCGCGAAACGATATGCAGCCGAAACACCACAATATTTTTCTTCAGAGAGTTTTACTGCCTTTTCGATTTTTTCCAGAGGTAAATTTTTTCCTTTAAATTGGTAAATAACTTTCATTTTATTATACCGCATCGGGTGTTCCTCGGTCAAATCGCCTTCCACAATTACATTGAAGGCTTCAGGCTCAACCTTCATTTTCTTCAGGATCATAATTACATCAATACCAGTGCAGCCAGCCAATGCGGTAAGCATGAGTTTCTTTGGACGTGGCCCCAAATCATCGCCCCCACCCTCTTTCGAGGCATCAACAACCACATGATGCCCATCCATATCACATTCAAACGCTAAATTCTGTTTCCACGCCAGATCAAGTACATGTTTCATATCAAGTTTTTAGATTATTGCAAATTGAATAATTAAGCTAATTTTACAACCCTAAAACATAGCAACCCAATGAGAAGTTCAATTAAACGACCAGGAGAAGACGATTGCGATCTGAGCGGATTTCATTTATTCAAGAAACTAAGCGAACAGGAGATCGCCCAACTTAATTACGACAAAACCTGTTCACTATATAAAAAGGGAAGTATTATTTATCGGGAAGGTAGTCGGTTGACTGGTTTCTACTGTGTTACACGTGGTATTTTGAAAATATTCAAAACGGGTATCGATGGAAAGGAACAGATCATCCGTTTTGCTAAAAAAGGTGATATTATTGCTTACCGTTCGCTTTTGAGTCAGGAATTGGCTTGCACAACGGCAAAGGTTATCGAGGAAACGGTATTGAGCCACATTCCTTATCAAACGCTTTTATACCTGATCCAAAGCAACTGGCAGTTTTCGCACCACATGCTGCAAATTGTATGTAAGGAATTGCGCGAGGCTAACGATTACATTACCGATATTGCCCAAAAGACTGTTCGTGAAAGGCTTGCCGAAGTATTATTGCTGCTGAAAGAAAATTTCGAACTCGACAATGCCAACACACTGCAAATTTCGCTGACACGTGAAGAACTGGCCAACATGGTTGGAACCGCTACCGAAAGTGTTATCCGGCTTCTTTCCGAATTCAAACAAGATAAACTGATTGATCTCCAGGGACGAAAAATTATTTTCCTCAACGTGCCAGGATTGACCAAAGTGGCGAATCTGCTTTGATTTTAGGAAAAGGGAAAGAGAAAGAAGTAAAGAGGAATTAAGAAAAGAGGTCGTTTCATGAGTTGAAGCGACCTCTTTTTTTTTGCAAACGTTAATAATACATCCGGAAGAGCCGGATATTTTGCTGTTGTGGGCTGTACCTTGTTTTTATGTCCTGTCAACTATTTAATATTACATTTAATATTTTTGCTCTCAGCTAATTTAGACATAATATCTTTGATGCCAATTACGTTGGAATACTCAAGTTTTGATATTGGAAAAAATACAGATGAGTTGTCCTGCTTTTGAACCGTAAAGTTCCCTAATTTGCAATCAATTGATTTAATTTCTTGCCAATCAATTTTGTATTCCTTTTCGAAAACTCCAAGCTTTATGTTGATCATTTCATTGTCTGACCCATAACGGTGGCAATACGGCCAGAAAGGGATTGCGGAGAACGACACTATCAAGATTCAATGAAATTGATGCGGGTGATGAACTTCGCATACCACTAAAGCCCTTTTTGGCTATATTGCGTGTTGGCAGCTGGGTATTATTCATTAATCATCTAATAGTCAATCGTTTCAAGTTGGCAGAATGTTGCCAAGCGGGGGGCAAATAGGGAAAGCTCTTTTGCCATTTTTGGTTTGAGGGTGGGTTTTGTGCGAATTGCAAATGTGCTTGCCCTTGTGTGTAGGCTTGCTCTGAACTTTGCTTTATTCGTCTCTTTAAACTCTCTATTAATTTCATAAATCCCTTTGTTAAAATCTTTAAACTCTTCGCTTATTTTATAAAATCCTTCGTTAAATATTACAAGTCCTTTAATAAAAACGTCAACACCTTTGCTATATATTTCAAACCCTCCATTAATTTCGTCACCTCCTTCGGGAAATGTAAGCATCAATATTCTCAGGTGCAAAAAAGAGGCAGAAACAACATACTTTCAATTGCTCTGACCATGATTGTAATAAT
>Ga0136636_10002395_pt1 | contig 11153 bp, 10 predicted proteins | sample AntDrymUQ8522106_2_FD_104653 | JGI IMG/M metagenome (GOLD analysis project Ga0136636, IMG submission 104653) | Polar desert sand microbial communities from Dry Valleys, Antarctica - metaG UQ852 (21.06) | ecosystem: Environmental > Terrestrial > Soil > Desert | place: Antarctica: Dry Valley... | reverse complement strand
TGGCCTGAGCTGTTCGAGCGCTACTGGCAGCCGAACCGCCTGACCGGCACGGTGCGTGTCAGTGGCCAGACGCGGCCGGCACGCGACATCCGCCAGGTGGTGCAGCAGTTGCAGGACGCACTGGGCGACGAGGCGCCGCGCAAGGCTGCGCGGGCGATGGACACCGCGTTGCAATCGGCGCCCGCCGAGGCCGGCGGTGACGACCACGACGCCGCGCCGCGAGCGCATGGCGGCGCCAGCCGCACCGACGCGCTGCACGACCGCAGCTTGTCTGAATGGCTGCCACAAGACCTGAGCTTGCTGACGCAACTGGCCGAGCGCATTGCCCGCCGCCTGCGTGCGCGCCTGACCCGGCGCAGCCAGGCGCACCCGCAGGGCGCGCGGCTGGACCTGCGGCGCACGCTGCGCGCCAGCCTCAAGACCGGCGGCGTGCCGCTGGCGCCGGCCTGGCGCCGGCCTCGCCGTGAGCGGCCACGGCTGTTCATCCTGGTCGACGTCAGCCGGTCGATGGAGACACATGCGCAACTCTTCCTGCGCATCGCGCGTGCCTTTGTGCAGGCGGCCGGCGCGAGGGTGTTCGTCTTCCACACCCGGCTGGCCGAAGTCACGCCGCTGCTGCTGCGCGATTCGGCCAACGTGCAGGAGAAGATCAATGCTGTCACCGCCGGCTTCGGCGGCGGCACGCGCATCGCCACCAGCCTGGCCGATTTCCACGGCGTGCATGCGCGCGCGCAGCTCGGCCGGTCGTCCCGGGTATGGCTGCTGTCCGACGGCTTCGACGCCGACGAGCCACAGCGACTGGACGAAGAGCTCGCCGCCGTGCGCGGGCGCGGCGCACGCATCATCTGGTTCCACCCCGGCGAACAACGGCCCGCATCCGACGCGGTGCAGCGCGCGCTGCCGCGCGTGGGCCGCTTCGTCCGCCTGAACAGCCTGCGCGACCTGGCTGAAGCCGCCGACATCCTGTCGTGAGGCCGTCGACATCCTGTCCTGAAGCCGCCGAAATTCCGTCCTGAAGCCGCCGACATCCTGTCCTGAAGGAGCCCTTGAACATGAACACCACCGACATCCTCTCAGCCGCCAAGGCGCTGCAAGACAAGGGCCAGCCGTATGCCCTGGTCAGCGTACTGCGCGTGCTGGCACCGGCCTCGGCACGGCCGGGCGACAAGGCCGTGGTCACCGCCGACGGCATCAGCGCCGGCTGGATCGGCGGCGGCTGCGCCCAGCCGGCGGTGATGCGCACCGTGCGCCAGGCCTTGCAGGACGGCCGCGCCCGTGTCATCCGCATCGCCCCGGCCGAAGACGGCGCGGTGCGTGAGCTCGACGACGTGCTCGAATTCGGCATGGCCTGCCATTCGGGCGGCACGCTGGAGCTGTTCATCGACCCGATGCTGCCGGCCGCGCGCCTCACGGTCATCGGCGACACGCCGCTGGCCGCCGCCCTCAGCAGCCTGGCGCCGCGTGTCGGCCTGCCGGTGACGGTGATCGCCAACGGCGCCGACGCCGCCCGCTTCCCCGACGCCGTGCGTGTGCTGACCAGCGACGAACCCGGCGCCGACATTGCCGCCGGCAGCTTCGTCGTCGTCGCCACCCAGGGCCGGCGCGACCTGCAGGGCCTGCGCGCCGCGCTGTCGCTGCGCGCGGCCCGGGTGTTCTTCGTGGCGAGCGCGCGCAAGGCCGAGGTGCTGAAGGCCGCGCTGATCGGCGCCGGTGGCGATGCCCAGGCGGTACACGACATCGTCGCGCCCGCCGGCCATGCCATCGGCGCGCAGACGCCCGAGGAGATCGCGCTGTCGGTGCTGGCCGCCGTGGTGGCGGCGCGGCGCGGCGCACTGGCTAAGGTGGCTGAAGCCGCCGTGCCCCGCAGCGAAGCCGCAGCGCAGCCCAAGCCTCGGCCTGTGCCGCTGCCCTTGCCCGACATGGCGCCGATCGCCGGGTCCTGCTGCGGCGGTGCGCAGGCTGCAGCCGCGCCGGTGGTGGTCCAGGCACTCGCCGTCGACACCAGGCCCGGCAGTTGCTGCGGCGGCTGAACACGACGAGGAACACACACCATGGGATGCATCCTCAAGGGCGGCGGCGGTCTGTACAGCCGGGTGGTGGTGGGCGCGGTGCTGCTGGCCGCCGGCAGCGGGTCGCGCATCGGCAACCGGCCGAAGAGCCTGCTGGAGCTGGGCGGTGTGCCGCTGATCCGCCGCCAGCTGATCGCCTTGTCTGGCGCGGGTGTCGATGAGGTGGTGGTGGTGCTGGGCCACCATGCCGACCTGATCGAGCCGATGGTGCAGAGCTTTCCGGTCACGCTGGTGCGCAACCCGAACCCCGACGACGGCCAGGTGTCGTCGCAGCGCCTGGGCCTGGCCGCGCTGACCGGCAAGCTCGACGCGGTGATCGTGGCATTGGCCGACCAGCCCCTGATCAACGCGCAGGACATCACCGCGCTGATCGGCGCCTACAAGCAGCGCCCGGAAGGCGCGTCGGTGGTCTACCCGCTGGTGCACGGCGAACGCGGCAACCCGGTGATGTTCAGCAGCGACGTGCGCGAGCAGATCCTGTGGGGCGCGGCCAACGTCGGCTGCCGCCAGTGGCAGGCGGCCAATGCGCAGGCGGTGGCGCCGTTCGTCACCGACAACCGCCGCTACCGGGTCGACATCGACACGCCCGAAGACCTGGAACAGTTCAGCCGCAGCACCGGCCACACGCTGCGCTGGCCCGCATCGCTGGCACCGGCATGACTCGGTCTTGCGGCGGGTGGGCTCTGCACATCGCCGCGTGCCTGTGGCTGGGGGCCTGCGAAGCAATGCACAGCGCGCACCGGCACGCCGCCACCAGCGCGCCATCGCGTGCCCGGACGGGCGCTGCGGTCTGCGCCTTGGCGCCCGCAGCAGCGGTGCTGGCATTGGGGTCGGCGCTGGCGTCGCTGGGGCCGGTGGCGCTGCAGCTGGCACATGCTGGGTTGGCCTGCCTCGGCGGGGTCTGGTTCGCCGCGCGGGCGCTGGACGGCCGCCTGCCCAGGGTGCAGCTGCCGCCGCCAGCCTGAATCTCAGCGCATCAACGGCCGGTTGGGCAGCTCGTTCGGGTTGGCCTGCTGCGCGCCCAGCGGGTGGTACTGGCGCAGCAGGGCGTCGATCGCCGCCACCGCCTCGGCCAGCCCGGTCTCGAAGCGGCCCTGACGGAAAGCCTCGCGCATCGGCACGATCAGGGCCTGCCATCGGGCCGCATCCACATGCTGGTTCAGGCCCCGGTCGGCGACGATCTCGATCGCATGCTCGGCCAGCAGCAGGTAGACCAGCACGCCGTTGTTGGCCTCGGTGTCCCACACCCGCAGCTTGCCGAACATGCCGATGGCGCGGTCGCGTGCCGACAGGTCCTGCCACAGGTAGGACAGCGGCAGGCCCGCCTCCACCACCACGCGGATCTCGCCGCTGTGGCCGGTTTCGCTGGCAACTACCTGCGCCTCGATGCGCTGCAGCACCGCCTCGGGCACGGCGCGGGCGGCGTCGCGCTCGTCCCACCAGCGGTGGCGCAGGATGCGGGCCAATCGTTGCCAGAGGGTGCGCATCACCAGTTTCCCGAGGCGCCGCCGCCACCAAAGTTGCCGCCGCCGCCCGAGCTGAAGCCGCCACCGCCGCCGCCCCCGAACCCGCCACCGCCGCCGCCCCAGATGATGGGTAGCCCGCCGCGGCCGCTGCGCCCACCGCGTGCGGCGCCCAGGCCCATCACCCCGACCAGCACCAGCGCCACCACGCCAGCCACGCCGCCGATCAGCAGGCTGGCGCTCAGCCACCAGGCCAGGGTGCCAGCGCCACCGGCGGTGACGGCCGAGCCCAGCTTGCGACCCATCACGCTGGTCAGCACCCCGCCCAGCACCGGCACGCCGATGAAGAAGAACATCGCCAGCTCTTCCCAGCCCAGGCCGCTGCCGCCCAGGCCGCGCTTGGCGCCGTCACCTTGTGCTGCCGGTGCCGGCAGGTTCTCGCCCTTGATGCGGGCGATCAGGGCGTCCACGCCGGCGTCCAGCCCGCCAGCGTAGTCGCCGCGCTTGAAGGCGGGGCTGATGCTGTTGGCAATGATCTGGCGCGCCGCCAGATCGGGCACCGCGCCTTCCAGTGCCTTGGCCACCTGGATGCGCAGCTTGCGGTCGTCACGCGCCACCACCACCAGCACGCCGTCGCCCACTTCGCGGCGGCCGATCTTCCACGCATCGCCAGCGCGCTGGGCGTAGTCGGCAATGTCCTCGATACCGGTGGTGGCCACCGTCAGCACCACGATCTGCGGCCCGGCCTGGGCTTCGAAGGCGGCCAGCTTGGCCTCCAACGCGGCGCGCTGTTCAGGCTGCAGCACGCCGGCCTGGTCCATCACCCGCGCGGTGAGCGTGGGGATGGCTGGCAGGCCCTGCGCCGCAGCCGGGGCCGCCAGCATCCCGGTGGCCAGGGTCAGGGCCAGCGCCAGCAGCCAGGCCAGCGCCGTGCGGCCGCCGGGCCATGGGCCCGTGCGCGGCACTTCCAGGCGCGCAGTCGCCATGCTCAGCTCACTTGCTGGCGGGTTTGTCGAAGCTGACCGCCGGCGGCGCGCTGATCGCCGCCTCGTTGGCCACCGTGAAGCCGGGCTTCACCTGGTAGCTGAACACCATCGCCGTCAGGTTGTTGGGAAAGCTGCGCACCAGCACGTTGTACTCCTGCACCGTCTGGATGTAGCGGTTGCGCGCCACGGTGATGCGGTTCTCGGTGCCTTCGAGCTGCACCCGCAGGTCCTGGAAGCCCTGGTTCGCCTTCAGGTTGGGGTACTGCTCGGCCACCACCATCAGGCGGCTCAGTGCGCCGGTCAGCTGGCCCTGGGCCTCCTGGAATTTCTGGAATGCGGCCGGGTCGTTCACCAGCTCGGGCGTGGCCCGGATGCCGGTGGCGCTGGCGCGGGCCTCGATCACCCTGGTCAGCGTCTCCTGCTCGAAGTTGGCCTCGCCCTTGACGGTGGCGACGATGTTGGGGATCAGGTCGCTGCGGCGCTGGTACTGGTTCAGCACCTCGGCCCAGCCGCTCTTGACCTGCTCGTCCAGGCGCTGGAAATCGTTGTAGCCGCAGCCGGTCAGCAGCAGGGCCAGGCCCAGGGCGGGCAGCAGGCGGCGCAGGGTGGACAGCATGGCGTTCTCCGGGAGGCGGGGTGGGGCCTGCAGATGGAGGCGCGGGCCGGATTTCAAGCGGGCCAGCTTAGCATCGCGGCAGTGAGCGGCCCTGCGCCGGCCCTGGCTGCTGCCCACAACCCGGCCGCCCGCACCGCCGCCGTCGCCCACGTCGCCGTGCGATCGGTCCGGTCGTTTCCCCGGGGGCGCGCGGTCGGTGGCAGCCCGGTGCGCCGACCATAATCGCGGGATGAACGCACCGCTGCAAAACGACACCTTCCTGCGCGCCTGCCTGCGCCAGCCGACCGACCACACCCCCATCTGGCTGATGCGCCAGGCCGGGCGCTACCTGCCTGAATACAAGGCGACGCGGTTGGCGGCGGGCAACAGCTTCATGGGCCTGGCGACCAACCCGCACTACGCCACCGAGGTGACGCTGCAGCCGCTGGACCGTTACAAGCTCGATGCGGCCATCCTGTTCTCCGACATCCTCACCGTGCCCGACGCCATGGGCCTGGGCCTGAGCTTCGGCGCCGGCGAGGGCCCGAAGTTCGCCCACCCGCTGCGCAGCGAAGCCGATGTCGCGAAGCTGGCGGTGCCCGACCTCGACAAGCTGCGCTATGTGTTCGACGCCGTCACCTCGATCCGCCGGGCGCTGGAAACGACCGACAGCCAAGGGCGCCGGGTCGGCCGCGTGCCGCTGATCGGCTTCTCCGGCAGCCCCTGGACGCTGGCCTGCTACATGGTCGAAGGCGGCGGCTCGGACGACTACCGCCTGGTCAAGACCATGCTGTATTCGCGCCCCGACCTGATGCACCGCATCCTGGCGATCAATGCCGACGCCGTGGCCGCCTACCTGAATGCCCAGATCCAGGCCGGCGCGCAGGCGGTGATGGTGTTCGATTCCTGGGGCGGGGTGCTGGAGCACCGCGCCTTCCACCAGTTCAGCCTGGCCTACACCCAGCGGGTGCTGAACCAGCTGCAGCGTGAACACGACGGCCAGCGCATCCCCGCCATCGTCTTCACCAAGGGCGGCGGGCAGTGGCTGGAGCAGATCGCCGCCACCGGCGCCGATGTCGTGGGCCTGGACTGGACCTGCGACCTGGGCACGGCCCGCCGCCGGTTGGACGACGGCGTGGCGCTGCAAGGCAACTTCGACCCGATGGCCTTGTTCGCCACGCCCGAGGCGGTGGCCGCAGAGGCGCGGGCCGTGCTCGACAGTTTCGGCCCGCCGCAGCGTGCCGACGGCCGCTGGGGTGGACACATCTTCAACCTGGGCCACGGCATCAACCAGCACACACCGCTGGAGAACGTGCAGGCGCTGGTGGAGGCGGTGCATGCCCACTCACCCAGCCTGCGCAGCACTTCGTCTGTGCGTTAGCCCACCTTGCAAGTTGGGGGATGTCCGGGAGGGGTGAGTGAACGCTCAGGGCTTGACTTATCCCCAAAAAAGGGAGTGCGAAGAATGACCGGCGAAAAATGTGCAGCGCAGCATCGAGTTTGCTGAAAACTCGTGCTAAGTGGTTGATCTGAAACATATTTTTCAGGCTGCCGCAAACTTGGGCATTCCAGCCAGACGCCCGCCAGATCAAGCACTTAGCACGGCCATCGGCAGCTTTCCCACAAAGTTATCCACAGAAGTCGGGGACAGTTCAAAAACCCGTTTTCAATCATCGACTTAACGCCGGTTCTTGATGTGAAGACGAAAAAAGCACCGCCAATCAGCGGTGGACCGCCTTGAGCAGCGTCACACTGGCGGTGGCAGTGGAGGCGCCGCAGCACAGCGGTTTGACCGGAGCGCTGCACTACAGCAGTGCACAGCCCCTGCCGCCCGGCACGCTGCTGCGGGTGCCGCTGGGCAAGCGCGAACTGTTGGGCATCGTCTGGCACAGCCCCGCACCGGGCGCCACACCGGGCACCACACCTGGCACGCTGCCGGGCGACGTGGCACCGGTGCTGCGGCCGGTGGGCGAGGTGTTCGGTGATCTGCCGCCGATGGCACCCGCCTGGCTGGCCCTGGTCGACTTTGCTGCCAGCTACTACCAGCGCAGCGTGGGTGAGCTGGCACTGTCGGTGCTGCCGCCGGAGTTGCGCAGGCTCGATGCCCCGGGCCTGGCCAAGCGCCTGGCCCGGCTGCTGAAGAAGCTGGACGCCGCGCCACCGTCCACCGGCACGCTGCCGGCCGTGCCGGTGCAGCGCCCGCAGCTGGGGCCGGAGCAGCAGGCAGCGCTGGCGGCCTTCCACACCGCCTTCACCCAGGCTGGCGCCACGCCGCGCCCGGCGCCGCTGTTGCTGCACGGCGTCACCGGCAGCGGCAAGACCGAGATCTACCTGCATGCGGCCGAACAGGTGCTGGCCGCCGGCCGGCAGGCGCTGGTGCTGGTGCCCGAGATCAACCTCACGCCGCAGCTGGAGGCGCGCTTTGCGGCGCGCTTTCCGCAGCACCGGCTGGTCAGCCTGCACAGCGGCCTGACTCCGGTGCAGCGGCTGCGCCACTGGCTGATGGCCCACCTCGGCCGTGCCGACATCGTGCTGGGCACGCGCCTGGGCGTGTTCGCGCCGCTGCCGCGGCTGGGGCTGATCGTCGTCGACGAGGAGCATGACCCGTCCTACAAGCAGCAGGAGGGTGCGCGCTATTCGGCGCGTGATCTGGCGGTCTACCGCGGCCACCTGGAGCGGGTGCCGGTGATCCTGGGCTCGGCCACGCCGTCGCTGGAAACCTGGCAGCACGCGCTGCCGGGCCCGCGCCAGCGCTACCAGCGCCTGGCGCTGGATGCGCGCGTGGGCGGCGGCGCGCTGCCGCGGGTGCGGCTGTTCGACATGGGCGTGCTGCCGCGCCTGCACGGCCAGAGCCCGGTGCTGGCGCCGCCGGTGCTGGACAGCCTGCGCCAGCGCCTGGCCGCCGGCGAGCAGAGCCTGGTCTTCCTCAACCGCCGCGGCTATGCGCCGGTGCTGCACTGCGCTGATTGCGGCTGGAAGAGCGGCTGCCCGCACTGCAGCGCCTGGCGCGTCTTCCACATGGGCGAGCGCACGCTGCGCTGCCACCACTGCGGCTTCACCGAGCGGGTGCCGCGCGCCTGTCCCGACTGCGGCAACCTCGACATCGCCGCCATCGGCCGCGGCACCGAGAAGCTGGAAGAGCAGCTGGCCGAGTTGCTGCCCGGCGCCCGCATCGCCCGGCTGGACGCCGACACCGCGCGCGGCAAGGGCAACCTGGAAGCCCGGCTGGCGGAGGTGCATGCCGGTGAGGTGGACGTGCTGGTGGGCACGCAGATGGTGACCAAGGGGCATGACTTCCGCCGCATCACCCTGGTGGTGGCCGTCAACCCCGACAGCGCGCTGTTCGCCAGTGACTTCCGCGCGCCCGAGCGGTTGTTTGCGCTGCTGATGCAGGCCGGCGGCCGCGCCGGGCGCGACGCCGATGCCGCCGGCCGCAGTGAGATGTGGGTGCAGACATGGCACCCGCAGCACCCGCTGTACGCAGCCTTGAAGCGGCACGACTTCGCGGCCTTTGCCACCAGCCAGCTGGCCGAACGCGAGGCCGCCGGCCTGCCGCCCTACAGCCACCTGGCGCTGCTGCGCGCCGAGTCACGCGACGCTGCTGTCGCGCTGGCCTGGTTGCAGCAGGCTGCAACCCTGGCCGCCGCGCTGCCCGGTGGCGCTGCGGTGACGCTGTACCCGCCGGTGCCCCCGGCGGTCAGCAAGGTGGCCGGCATCGAGCGCCTGCAGATGCTGGTGGAGGCGCCGTCACGCCACCGGCTGCAGCTGCTGCTGTCGGCCTGGCTGCCGCAGCTGCATGCGATGAAAAGCGCCCACCGCGGGCTGGCGCGCTGGGCGGTGGACGTCGATCCGCTGGCGATCTGACGACGGCCTGGCCGCCATGTTGGTACTGCATGTTGCGGGCGCGGCTGACGCATCGCCTTGCTATCCTGTGACCCGTTCGAACCACGACACCGCGCCAGGGAGGGCGCCACCATGGAAGAAACGCGGCAGATGAGCGGCTTGTCACGGCGCAGGCTGGCGGGTGCCACCCTGCTGCTGCTGGCGGGGTGTGGAGGGGGCAACACCGAGCGGGACGAGCCCACCGTGGCACCGTCGCTGCAGATCGGCAGCAACGTGCCCGGTGACGCCACCGGCGTCTTCACCGTGCGCTTCACCTTCAGCGCGGCGGTCAGCAACTTCGCCACAAACCGCATCCTGATCAGCAACGGCTTCCTCAATGGCGCCACCGTCACCAGGCTGAGCGACACGGTCTACACGCTGCTGGTCACGCCCACGGCCAACAAGCAGGATCTGCTCACCGTGCTGGTGCAGGCCGGCGCCTTTCGGGACGCGTCCGGCAGCGACGCCAGCAAGCTGGACTACAGCTTCGCCCAGCGCATCGACACCGTGGTGGCCAGCAACGAGCCGGTGCTGAGCATCAGCCACAACGCCACAGGCGTGCTGGCCACCGGGCCGGTGGGCTTCAGCTTCGACTTCAACCTGGATGTGGGCAGCAGCTTCAGCGCCGACGACATCGTGCTGAGTGCCGGCACGGTGACCAGCTTCACCCGCGCGTCGGGCACACGCTGCACGGCGGTGGTCACCCTGCCGGCGGGCACCAGCGGGCTGCTGCGGCTGGATGTGAACGCGGGTGCCTTCGTCAGCGCCGCCGGTGTCGCCAGCCAGCAGGCCTACAGCGCCGGCGTGCTGTTCGCCGTTCCTGTCTGAGCGTCAGCCAGCCAGCGTCCTGGTGCGCTACCCGGCCGGCTGCACGCCGAACAGCCAGGCCAGCGCGCTGAAGCTGGCGAACGCGCCCACCGTGCTGGCCAGGATGATGCGCGCCACCCGGCCTGAATCGGCGCCGTAGCGCTCGGTCAGCAGCGACACATTGCTGGCGCTGGGCAGCGCCGCTGCCAGGGTCAGCACCATCAGCTGGAACGCCGACAGCGGCGCGCCCAGCCGCTGCGCCGCAGCGCCCACCAGCAGCACCAGCAGCGGGTGCATGAACAGCTTGATCGCCGCCACCGGCAGGTAGTGCGCCAGCGGCGTGCGGGTGTGGGCATGCTGGCCGGCGCGCCACAGCACCGCGCCGATGGTGAACAGCGCCACCGGCGTGGCGCTGTCGGCCAGCATGCGCACCACCGTGTCCAACGGGCCGCTGGGCTTCAGCCCGGTGATCGACAACACCGCGCCGATGGCAATCGCCCAGGGCAGCGGGTTCGACAGCGCGCCCCGCACCGCCCGCAGCGCCGCTGTGCGGGCGCCGCCCTCGGCCCCCTGCAGCTGCGACAGCGCGATGCACAGCGAGCTGGTGACGAACAGATCGGCCAGCACGGTGCAGATCACCGGCCCGGCCGCCGCCGGCCCCAGCAGCGCCACCAGCAGCGGCACGCCCATGAAGCCGGTGTTGGGGAAGGCCGCCACCAGCGCGCCGAAGCTGGCGTCCTTCAGGCCGATGGTGGCGTTGAGCGACACCGCGATGGTGAAGCCCACCACCACCAGCGCGCACAGCAGATACACCGCCAGCACGACAGGGTTGAGCAGCTCCAGCACAGGGGTGTTCATGCCGAAGCGCAGCAGCAGGCAGGGCAGCGCGAAATACAGCACGTAGGCGTTCAGCCCGGGGATGGCGGCCTCGGGCAGCAGGCCGCGGCGCGCAGCCAGCCAGCCGGCGAGCACCAGGGCGAAGAACGGAACGGTGACGGCGAGGACGGCCTGCATGCTGTGCCGGAAGTATCCCCGCCGGCCCGGACGCAACCCTGCCGCAACCCTGCCGCAACCCTGCCGACCGACGCTGCAGCGCTGCAAGCAGGGCCTGCCGCAGCCCCGGCCGCCGCTATCATCCGCCGCCCACCCTTGCCATGGCCGACGCCCCCGCCTCCCTGAACCCCGCGCAACTGCAGGCGGTGCACCACCTGGGCGGCCCCTGCCTGGTGCTGGCCGGCGCCGGCTCGGGCAAGACGCGGGTGATCACCCACAAGATCGCGCGCCTGCTGCAGGCCGGGCTGGCGCCGAAGGAGATTGCCGCCATCACCTTCACCAACAAGGCAGCGCAGGA
>Ga0136636_10002394_pt1 | contig 11155 bp, 11 predicted proteins | sample AntDrymUQ8522106_2_FD_104653 | JGI IMG/M metagenome (GOLD analysis project Ga0136636, IMG submission 104653) | Polar desert sand microbial communities from Dry Valleys, Antarctica - metaG UQ852 (21.06) | ecosystem: Environmental > Terrestrial > Soil > Desert | place: Antarctica: Dry Valley... | reverse complement strand
GCAGCCCAGGCATCATACATTCCCATACTTACGTGAAAAAGATTTCGGGCCTGCACAGGTGGTCGGGCCAAATCTTCTCTTATGGCAGCAAGCATTACGACATTCCATTGTCTTGCCACAGATTGTTGCGCATAACTCAACGTACCAATAATTGTAATAAAATAAAGTAAAAGTAGAATCTTTTTCATCTAGCTATTTTTTTGGTAATTTAAAAATAGGTTCTTCTACAGTCGTCCGTAATTTAGGTACTGCGTTCAGATATTGATTTGGTTCTACTTATGGGGATATAAAGAGTTAACTTAAACTCGAAATTTTTGCTACTGGTACAAAAGGGTAAAATTTATAGTCGTGTGCAAAAGCAAATATATAAATTATAACGAGATATTATCATTATGTAAATATCAAATTTATAGAAATGAGAGATAGAAAGATCAAACTTTTATAAGACTATACATTTCAACTTTTTAAAACTTAAATCAATTACATCAAACTTTTCACTGCCTACCCATCCGTAGTGCCACCACTCTGTTTCCAAACTTTTAAATCCAAATTTTTCCATAGTTGATTTTAATAATGTTCTGTTGAAAATAACAGCAGCATCAAGTTTCGGAGTATACGTATGGTGAGCAAGTTCTGTGAAATTATCAAACCCTGTACCCATATCAAGTTCCGTATTAGATGAAAGTTTTACAATGGTAAGGTCAACAGATGTTCCTTTATTATGCCCACTTCCATTTTTTGGATTAGCCACATAACGTTCATCGTGTATGATGTCCCACATAAGCTTTGTAACAGCATATGGTCGGTAAGCATCAAAAATTTTTAGTCCATAACCTTGTTCGTTTAAAGTTTTTTGTATTGCCAGTAATGCCAAAGCAGCATCCAACCTTAAATAAGTTGTAGTGGCTTTTTTATATAACTTTTGTTTGGTAAAGTTATTTTTTGTGGCATATTTCAAATCTAATAATAAGGATGGAATGAACTTTTTTAAATCAATTAATTTATTTTTGGTGGAAGCATTTACGCTTTGCTCATACTGGGCAGTGGTTGTAATAACCATTGGTTGACCATGTACATGTGTAGTAAATAAGCATATAATTAAAAAAATAAATTTTACATTTAATATCATATTGTTCTTTTGAAATATCAAATAAAAAAACATTGTTGTCACACTTAGTATCTTAGCAAAAAATAATTATAAATAGATGGACCTTAAAAATACAAAGAATGAGGATGTATTGATACAATTAATAAGTACGGAAAAATCTCTTTTAGCACTCACAGCTACTCTACAACAAAAAGATGCTTTTGGTTTCGATACAGAGTTTGACAGATTTTACAGGGAATATGGCTTTAAACTTTTTTTAATACAAATATTTGACGGTGAAATTTGTTACCTGGTAGATCCTCTCTCCATCAAAGATCTTTCTCCATTATGGGCAATTTTTGAAAATGATAAAATTTGCAAAATAGCCTATTCCTGCTCGGAAGATGTTCAACTTCTCAAAATTAGCGGATGCCAAATAAAGAATATTTACGACTTACAAATGGTGGCAAAATTGTGCAACCATTCTGCTAATTCTTTTTCAGATCTTATCAAAGATATTTACGGAGTAAGTCTGGATAAATCAATGCAAAAATCTAACTGGCGCACCCGGCCTTTAAATACAGCACAACAGGTGTATGCCAGCAACGACGTAATATGGTTATTAAAACTAAAAGATTTTTTTACAGCAATAGCTGCTGATAAAGGAGTAGAACAAATGATTGACGAGGAAAATAAATGCTGCGAAGAAGTAACAGTTACAGAATATGCTGTAAAACTTTCTTCCAAACAAACAGCAAAGTACAGTTCTTATCACCAGAAAATACTCTTAAATCTTTTTAATATTCGAGACCAGATAGCCAAGCAGTACAACATGCCACCGTTTTATATTGTGTCGGATATTACCTTAGAAGAAATTGTAGATAATAAACCCGCCTTTATAAACTGGCCTTTTAAAAAAGGCTTTTGCAGCAGGCTGTTAAGTGATGAAGAAAACAAAACTCTTTTTTATGCTGCCATTAGTTTGATTGATGAAAGCATCGAAAATATGCCTTTGCGCAAACCCTACAGCAGTAACAATGAAAGAATTTCCTACAGAGCTTTATCTAAAGAAATTGTAGAAGATAAATGCAAAAAAATAAGCGAAGTTGTTTTAAAAGAATATGGACAAACTGCTTCTGATTATATTTTAAGAGGATTAAAAAAATCTTTAATGCAAATGCCATTTGCAGAAATTAAATTAAAAGATTATCAGCAAAAGGTAATTTTGCAAACGTGCAACAATTTAAATATTGAGTTGTGAAAAAATCAATGATTATGCCATGCAAAAAGCACTTAAACACCTTTATAAAAACGATACCATTTTCCAAACTATTGTAAAAGAATATGGCTTACCTGTTATTCCTTCAAGGCCACAGGGCTTTGAAACATTAGTGTTATTAATTTTAGAACAACAGGTTTCTATAGATTCTGCCAAAACAACATTTTTAAAACTTAAAAATATTGTCAAACAATTTACTCCAAAAATATTATTGAATTTGCCAGATGAAACCTTTAGAAGTGCAGGTGTAAGCAGGCAAAAAACATCTTACATAAAAGCCCTTGCTACAGCAATCATCACCAAAGAAATAGATATTGAAAGCCTTGCAAATAAACCTGCAGAAACGGTAAGAGAAGAATTAATTAAAATAAAGGGAATAGGTAACTGGACTATTGATATTTACCTCATGTTTTGCCTGCAATCATCAGATATTATTCCGTTGGGAGACATCGCAGTTGTGAATACAATCAAAGAATTGCTGGATATACATGATAGAAATGAAATGGAATTGTATACTACAAAATGGAGCCCACACCGTTCTGCAGCCACCTTTTTATTGTGGCATTATTACCTTGGTAAAAGAAAAAGAAAAGTAGTTTATTAATTTACAAACCACCAGCGTATACCAAACCTTATCATTAAACCTTGGGTAGGATAATGAGGTGCCGCAAAATTATTATCAGTAAAAGCAAAGCCATTTCTAAAACTAGCTGTATTTAAATTTTCTGCTCTTAAAAATGCAGAAAATCCTTTTATACGAAAATGTAAAAATGCTGCTATATCCGGTTTATTGTTTATTGTTACAGTATCCTGCGGACTAAACTGCCCAAGCAATGGCGAATAATTATTGGCTTTGTATGGAGTGTAATACCTAATTTCTAATCCTGTGCTTACCCGTAGATTTTTAAATACACTTCCCTCATAAGCCAACCTGCTTCTTGTAAAAATAAAGGGAAGATTTATAGGTGCTGCTTTATCTGTTTGTTGCAAAGTAGCATCTCCGTAATAAAAAATATTTTTCTTCAGTCTTATTTTTTTTGATGCAAAAAACTGTAAAATATTAATAGGTTTGTTATACTGATCTGTTTGGTAATAATTTTTAAAATAACTATAATTCGTAATCAAAAAATTATTGAAACCAAACTGTATGATAGGGTTAGTTGCTGTAGCACCAAATGAGGTAATATTTTCTTTTTTATAATTGTTTACATTTCCAAGATTAAAAGAAGAACGGTTATCAAAAATAAAAGAAGGTGTTCTGTTCACGTTGGTAAAATACAAACTTACATTTCCTAATTTTTTATTTAAAAAACGTCCAAGGCTTGCGTGTGCTGTGTAGTCGCCGCTGTTTAGTCCGTTTAAATAAAATTCTCCTTTCAGCAACATATCCCACAGTTTATTGCGGGTACGGTTTCTATATTCACCATGTAATAATACATTGTAAAAATTATAGCTTCCGGTTTTTAAGTTTGCTTTTATTGTTTGCAAACTTGCTCCTGCTAAAAAAAACTGAGCAGCATTTTTTGTATCAGGAAACTGTATTAAGGAAAAATCGTTGGTAATAGATTGCCATTTTTCAAACAATTCAAAAGTATCTACAGGGCCGGCAAAATTTACATTGTACCAATTTTTATATAACATAGAATCAGCTACTGCATCTTTAAATTGATAAGTATTCGTAGCTACGGTAAGTGTATGCTGCAACCTTAGTTTTGGATAAAATAAATATTCGGTAGTAGAATCGTTCACAGCTACAGAATCTCTTTTACCAAGATCATAACTCTGTCGTAAGAAGATTATTTTTTCTTTGTAAGTGTTACCTGTTTTTACAGATGCCTGAAAAGGATTGGGCTCAAAAGGTAATGCACCACCTAAGTTTACCGGAATACTGAACCGGGCTTTTTTGTTGGGATCGAGCAGCAACGCATCGTCAACTATTCCACCGTTTTCAGAAGCTTTGAGTGAGTTAGATAAAAAAACAAGCGTGCCGTTGTAACGTTTTCTTTTCCCTTGGTAATTACCAAACAACCTTACATTATTATGATTGGTATTTTGAGTTACAAAAAAACCGGGTGCGCTTATCAATCTGTATTCAAAACCTACGTTTATATTTGGGCGTGGGCTCTGCGTATGCGTGGCTTGTATCATTTGCTCTTTACCACTACCAAGCTGGTAGCTAAGCATAGAAAATGGACCGGTGGTTTTGTACAATTTCGTATCCTCTAATTTAAATTTATAAATATCAAATGCATGAAAACCGGCATCCCAACCGGCTTTATTAAATGGTTTAAATATTAAAGGAAAAGCTGCTTGCCCATTATTACCAAGATATTGGTAAGACGTAGGAACAGAATAATATTTATCAAAATCATTTATAGATGAATCAATGGGATAACGCCTTACAGAATCTAAAAATCGGTAACTGATCGTAATAGAATCTGCCAGATCGTCTCTGTGCTCAAAACCAAGTGTATCTAATTTATTATTATTTTTCTTTTTGGTAGTGTCAGAGCCTTGTGTGTTTGACTGAGAACGTTTAGCATTTAAAACTTCTCTAATACGTTCACTGGGCAATTGGCAAAAAGCACTTGCAACAATAAAAAAAACCGATAAAAATAAAAATACTTTTTTCATCAAAAATTATAAAGCAGCAATCAATTCTTTAAAAATATGGGTAAGCTTAGGTTCAGCATCTTTTGCAGCCTGCAACACTTCCTCATGGGTAATGGTATTTTCTTCTTCCCTAATACCAATATCTGTAATTACACTCATGGCAAAAACTGGTAAGCCCAAATGCACTGCCGCTATTACTTCCTGCACTGTACTCATGCCTACAGCATCTCCACCTAAAATGTTCAGCATTTTATATTCTGCTCTTGTTTCAAATGTTGGCCCGGTAACGCCAATATATACTCCCTGCTTTACATCGTAGTTTGCTGCACTTGCAATACCGAGTGCTTTATCAATCAAATCTTTTTTATAGGGCTCGCTCATGTCGGGAAAACGGGTACCAAAAGCTTCTTCATTTTTACCCAACAATGGGTTAAGGGTAAGCATGCTGATGTGGTCATTTATTATCATTAAATCTCCTACCCTAAAACTTGTGTTCATACCACCAGCAGCATTACTGATAAGCAATGTTGATATACCCAAATATTTCATTACTCTTATAGGGAACACCACTTCCTGTGTTGAATAGCCTTCATAATAATGAAACCTTCCCGCCATTGCAACCACTTTTTTTCCGGAGAGTTCACCAAAAATTAATTTGCCGCTATGGCCTTCAACTGTGCTTACAGGAAAATGTGGAATATCACTATATGGAATTTCTTTTTCTATATTTATTTCGGCGGTAAAACTACCAAGACCACTGCCGAGAACGATGCCTACAGAGGGGATTTTATTGTATAAATTTTGAATATATGCGACCGATTCATTAATCTTTTCTATTGTTTGTAACATGCAACTTTATATTTGGTTCCGTTTAATATTTTCAAAATTACGTTTAAAACTTGTGAACTTAGTAACAGTGTTTATATCAAAATAGTACAACACTAATGTTTATAAAGAGGGGAGCATAAAGTTGATTTTAAATTTCCAACAACATTCATTTTAAGAAAAAGTGTTATTTTTATAAAAATAAATAACATGGCACAGATAGCAGGCATTACAACTAAAAAAAATATAAAAGGCGAAATAACCCATGTGACCATAAATGTAAAAAAGCACAAAGAAACAATACCAATGCTTACTCAACTTGGCGTTCTGCCTAAAACAAAATTTATGAAAGAATGGGAGGCCGCAAAAACAATTGAACAGTCCAAAAATGAAATGAACGATTTAATAGATGAACTTTGGAGTTAGTAAAAATAAATGACTATGCAGACTATAAATTAAAAAGCCTCGTAAATAAATTACACCATATAAAATACTTTGGTAGTAAGGATTTAGCTTTAAAGTATGTAAAAAGAATTTATAACTTTATTTACACTATCCCAACTCAGCAAAAAAAGCTAACAAAAAATAAGAAGCTTGGCTCCCATTATTGCACTTACAAACCAAATAAGCAAACAACATATTTTATTACTTTCGATATCGAAGGAGATTTATTTCTAATAAAAAATGTTTTTAATAATCATACAATTGAATATCCTCGTTATATAGAAGGGATAAAGTGAGTTTTTATTTAGTAATTATTTTCTCTACAATCGTTTGATAGAAATTTACATTAAAAAATTACGCCTTCGTTTAACAGAAAAAAACAAAATGGAAGTAATGAAACAGCCTCATTCATCATTTAATTTACCACTAAATAGTCAATACTTTACACACATTAATGAGGTTTAAACTCCCTCTCTTTTCCTTATCTTCGCAAAAATTTTACAATATGAATTTACACGAATATCAGGCAAAGGAATTATTGAAAAAATACAATGTACCCGTGCAGGAAGGTGTTGCATGCACTACAGTTGCGGAAGCGGAAGAAGCTTACCGTTTTATTAATACCCAATACGGCAGCAAATTCGCTGTGGTAAAAGCTCAGATACATGCAGGCGGACGTGGTAAAGGAAGCATTGTGGGTAAAGAACAACGTGGTGTGGCAGTTGCAAAAAGTGCTGAAGATGTTACAAGAATAGCTACCAATTTATTAGGCGGTACGCTGGTAACTATTCAAACCGGTGAAGCAGGAAAAGTAGTAAACAAAATTTTGCTGGCGCAAGATGTTTATTACGATGGTGCAAGCCCCGTAAAAGAATTTTATTTATCAATTTTATTGGATAGAGCAAAAGGTGAAAATGTTATAATGTACAGCACCGAAGGAGGAATGAACATTGAAGATGTGGCACATGATACGCCTGAAAAAATATTTAAAGAATGGATACATCCAAGTGGAGAACTACAGGGTTTTCAGGCAAGAAAAATTGCTTTTAACCTTGGGCTGAGTGGCGAAGCTTTAAAAAGTTGTGTAAAGTTTGTAACCAATCTATACAAAGCCTATGTAGGGCTTGATTGTGGGATGCTGGAAATAAATCCATTGTTTAAAACCAGTGATGATAAAATTATAGCGGTGGATTGTAAGATGAATGTGGATGACAATGCATTGATGCGCCATGCAGATATTATGGCTTTGCGTGATGTGAGCGAAGAAGACCCTACCGAAGTAGAGGCTGGTCATCACAACCTTAATTTTGTAAAATTAGATGGCAATGTTGGGTGTATGGTAAACGGTGCAGGACTTGCAATGGCAACTATGGATATGATAAAGTTAAGTGGTGGTGAACCTGCAAACTTTTTAGATGTAGGCGGTACAGCTAATGCGCAAACGGTGGAAGCAGGTTTCCGCATCATTATGAAAGACCCTAAAGTAAAAGCTATTCTGATAAATATTTTTGGTGGTATTGTTCGGTGCGATCGTGTTGCGCAGGGTGTTATTGATGCTTACACAAGCATAGGTAATATCGAAATACCAATTATTGTTCGTTTACAGGGAACAAATGCGGATGTTGCTAAAAAATTAATTGACGAAAGCGGATTAAAAGTTCAAAGCGCCATTTTATTAAGCGAAGCTGCTGATTTGGTAGGTAAGGCGGTAGCTTAGTGGTGAGTTGTGAATGGTGAGTTGTGAATGGTGAATGGTGAATGGTGAATGGTGAATGGTGAGTTAGTAGTGAGTAGGAAGTATTCGTAATTCCTAATTCGTAATTTATAATTTATAAAAAAATCCCGTTCAAATAAATTGAACGGGTTTTTTATTTATTGCATTTTTATATTTTCCACGGACCTATTCCAATTAAAAATATCCTTTTAATTTTTGTTCTAATTCATCAGGCATTTTAGATCGTTTCATTGTAACTGCTTCCATAAAATAAAGAATAACGTTTCCTGCATTCAATAATTTATCTTCTTCATTAAAAATTTCGAAAAAGAAATTGATGGCATGGCCTGTTGGCAGTTCTCTCAGGGTAGTTTTTACAGTTATTAGGTCATCGTATTTTGCGGGACGCAAAAATTTGCTGTTCATTTCTACTACAGGCATTATAATTCCCATGGCTTCAATGTCTTTATAAGTATATCCAAGTTGCCTGATGGCTTCTGTTCTGCCAATTTCATAAAACTGTGCATAGTTCCCATAATACACCACTCCCATTTGGTCTGTAAGTGCATAATGCATTCGTATTTGTGTCTCTGTAATAAACAAGTCTAAACGTTTTAATTTTTCTATTAATTATTTTCCAGGATAAATTTTCGCAGCATATTGAGTGCGTTTAATGCCGTTAGTCTGATGTTTCTTTCTCTGTCAAACCTAAATGAAAATTTATGTGTAATAAGTTTTTCTTTACTGCCAACACAAACCCATACAGTACCCACAGGTTTACCAGGCACGCCACCATCAGGACCCATAATACCCGATACAGCTATGGTATAATCTGTTCCAAGATTTTTTAACGCACCCGCTGCCATTTCTTTTACAACCTCCTCACTAACCGCACCAACTGCATCAAGCGTTCGTTTTTTTACAAGCAGCAAATTTTCTTTCACTTCGTTGGAATAGCTAACAACACTGCCATTATAAAAAGCTGATGAACCAGGCATAGCCGTAATGAGATGTGCAATATAACCACCGGTACAACTTTCCGCAGTGCTCATTGTCTTACCCTTTTGTAATAATATTTTACCCAATGTTTTTTCCATGCTCTCATCTACATTGGCTACTAAGTAATCGCTTACAAGTTGCTGAAGTGTTGTAAAATGCTCATCAAGAATTTTATCAACTAATACTGCATCATCGCCGATAGAGGTAAGCCTGAGCCGCACCATGCCATAACTTGGTAGGTATGCAAGCTTTATATTTCCGGGTAAATTATCTTCAAATCGTTGTATTAAATCTGCCAGAGTACTTTCGCCAACGCCTGCTGTAAGCAATGTGCGATGGCTAATATGCGCAGCTTTGTATTTTTGTTGTAAAACAGGAATTACATCGTCTGTCATCATTGCCATCATTTCAAAAGGCACACCGGGCATACTAAAAAATATTTTTTCTTTCCCATCTATGGTTTGTGAAAAAATCATTCCAGGCGCCGTCCCTTTCTTGTTTTGAATGACTGTACAACAATCAGGTACTTCTCCCTGTTTTTTATTTCTTTCAGTAAATGGTCGTTTAAAAATATTTTCAAAAAGATGTTTTACGTTGGCAAGAGAAGCTTCATCAACGATCATTTTCCCACCAAAATATTTACAAAGCAACGGCTTCGTAATATCATCTGCTGTGGGGCCGAGGCCACCAGTAATTAAAATGATATCAGCGTGTTTTTTTTCTTCGTCCAATGCAGACAAGATAGCGTCGTAATCATCGCCCACTGCTACCCTGCGTGTAACTACAAACCCTGCTTTGTTCATTTGCTGCGCAATGAATGCGCTGTTTGTATCTATAACCTGTCCTATTAAAAGTTCATCTCCGATGGTGATGATGGATGCATTGATCATCTAGAATAATTTGCTGCAAAATTAGGCATGTTAGGGTAAACGATTGGGCATAAAAAAACCGAAGAATAATTCTTCGGTTCTTTACAATTTGTTTTATAATTATGAAGGTATCAAAACATGATCAATTACATGAATAACACCATTGCTTTGATAAACATTTGCTGTTGTTACAACAGCAGTTCCACCATTTTCATCTTTCACCAAAACAGCATCTCCCTGGCGAGATAACATCAATTTGTGGCCAGATAATGTTGTAAGTGTTGCGGTGCCATTACCATCTTTTACCATTTTTGAAAGATCTGCACCACTCATTCTACCCGCCACTACATGCGACGTTAAGATTTTTGTGAGGGTCATCTTGTTATATGGCTTTACTAAAAGATCTACCGAACCTGAAGGCAATAAATTAAAAGCTGCATTTGTTGGCGCAAATACAGTGAAGGGTCCGGCACCTTGTAAAGTTTCTACAAGACCTGCAGCTTTTACTGCGGCTACTAGCGTAGTATGTTCGCTGGAGTTCATTGCATTTTCTACAATGTTTTTTGAAGGCATCATTTCTGCACCACCTACCATAACAGATTTAGAAGAATCTCCCATCATACTTGATGACGAGCAATTGGTTAATGTAATTGCACTCATTAATAATATTGCAATTGAAATTGATTTCATAAGATTTAATTTAATATTTAATAAAAAACACATTATTGTATTTCCATTTTTAACATGGCAAAAAAGATGCCTCTCGTGAAGGAGGCATTTTTGCAAAGTTTGAAAATGACTTTCACTATTACGGTTGGGGAAAATTGGGGTTAGCTGTGTTTATATTTCCCCGTATGCAAAAAGTTGAAAAATGATAAAAGGATGAAAGGCTGCGGGATTGTAGTGGATATCCTTTTTATATCGCTTTAGCGAATAAAAAGATAGTAACGAAAAGCCCGGACAAATGCTGATAAAAGTTACAAATGCCCACAGCCCCCAATAAAATAAAAGTTCAACTTCACCATTTATATTTCATCCATCCCCTATTTCACTCTCTTCATATCCAGATCTTGAAAATCGAAACTAAAATCGGTTAGCGGCGAAATAGATTCCATTGTAAAACCACTGGCTTTTCCGTTTCTATCCATATTAAATAATACGTAAGCATCAGCATCAAAACTTCTGTCGGTCCACTTCACAATAAAAGTATTGGCTTTGTAAGGCGTTACGTAACCATTGAGCCGCGGCGATTTTACAGAGGCAAACCAGAGCCCGCCATTTTTAGCAGTAATATTTACATTGCCAAACCATTTATCGTTGTAAGT
>Ga0136636_10002393_pt1 | contig 11161 bp, 10 predicted proteins | sample AntDrymUQ8522106_2_FD_104653 | JGI IMG/M metagenome (GOLD analysis project Ga0136636, IMG submission 104653) | Polar desert sand microbial communities from Dry Valleys, Antarctica - metaG UQ852 (21.06) | ecosystem: Environmental > Terrestrial > Soil > Desert | place: Antarctica: Dry Valley... | reverse complement strand
TTCGTAGCATTCGAGTTGAGGAATGGCCACGGCAGTCATTAAATTATCGCGCAAAGCAGCACTTACTAGCGGTGCCATGCCATGGTAGCGCAATCCTCCAGCATGAATAGGTGCAGGTACAAAATTATGTCCCAAGCTATACATAGGTAAAAGAGGCGTCATGCAAGCAATATCGCCATGGTCGTAAACAAACGGAGCTTTGGTGAGCGTTGGGCAAGATGTGGGTTCGGCTCCAATAATTTCGATGTTGGCTCCATGAATTTTCTCGTACATAAACGGAAACGATATTCCGGCAAAATTCGAACCACCGCCACAACAACCAATTACAATATCTGGATTTTTAATGCCTACTTTGGCTAATTGCTTTTGTGCTTCAAGGCCAATTATCGATTGGTGAATCATCACATGGTTAAGTACCGATCCTAACGCATAACGTGTTTGACCGGTTGGGTCGGTCACTGCAGCTTCAACGGCCTCGCTAATGGCAATTCCTAAACTTCCCGGTGAATCAGGGAATTCGGCCAATACAGCTCGTCCTGCAGCTGTTTCCATCGATGGACTTGCTACGCAGGTTCCACCCCAGGTTTGCATCATCATTTTACGAAACGGTTTCTGGTCGAAACTTACTTTAACCATGTAGACCTTGCACTCCATTTTCAATAAAGCGCATGCATAGGAAAGAGAACTGCCCCATTGTCCTGCCCCTGTTTCGGTGGTTAGTTTGTTAATGCCAAACTGTTTGTTATACCATGCCTGAGCCACAGCGGTGTTGGGCTTGTGACTTCCAGTTGGAGATACGCCTTCGTTTTTATAATATATTTTGGCAGGTGTTCCCAAAGCTTGCTCTAATTCGTAAGCTCTAATTAGTGGTGAAGGGCGCCATTGTACCAACATTTGAAGAATTTCCTCAGGTATATCAATCCATCGTTCCTGACTCATCTCTTGCTCAATCAAATTCATTGGAAAAACTGCCGCAAGTTGTTCCGCAGTTACAGGTTTTCCATCCGGACCTAGAGGTGGATTCATGGGAGTTGGCAGATCGGGAGCGAGGTTATACCACCGGCGTGGCATCTCATCTTCGCTTAAAAAAATTTTCTTTTGACGCATGTTGTCGATTTTATAGAGTTTGAATTATTAATCGATAGCTGAAAAATCGTCCTAAAATAGTGATAATTGTTAATTTTCATTGCTTTTGAATAAAAAACAGTTCTGTTTGTTGTAATTCTTTTGTGTTTGCTGAATGAAAGTCTATTTTTGCACCCTGTTACTTTCCAGCATCGGGTTGATGATGGTTAAACTAGTTGTTATGAGTAAAGAGATTGTTGTTAGCGGCATACGTCCAACGGGCGACCTCCATTTGGGAAATTACTTTGGAGCCATGAAGAATTTCATCTCCATGCAGGAGACTCACAACTGCTATTTCTTTATTGCCGATTACCATTCGCTCACAACTCATCCAACGCCAGCTGATTTGCACGGTAATGTTCGCCGCGTTTTGGCTAATTATTTAGCGGCCGGCATCGATCCCGAAAAGGCCACGCTTTACTTACAGAGCGATATACCACAAACTGCCGAATTGTATCTGTTTTTAAATATGAACGCTTATTTGGGCGAGCTATCGCGATGTACCTCTTTTAAAGAAAAAGCTCGTCAACAACCCAATAATATTAATGCAGGATTGTTGACCTATCCAACCTTAATGGCTGCCGATATAATTATTCACAAAGCCAAAAAAGTGCCTGTTGGTAAAGATCAGGAACAGCATTTGGAGATGACCCGTCAGTTTGCCAACCGATTTAATCGCATGTTTGATGTTGCTTATTTCCCTGAACCTCAAGCGTTTAATTTTGGTTCGGAATTGGTTAAAATCCCTGGCTTAGATGGCAGTGGTAAAATGGGTAAATCGGAAGGTGAGGGCAATGCCGTTTTCTTTTCGGATGAGCCCGAAGCAATTCGTAAAAAAGTGATGAAAGCGGTTACCGACGCAGGTCCAACGGAACTGAATTCGGTTAAGCCTGTTTATGTCGAAAACCTATTCTCGCTTCTAAAAGCTGTTTCGCAGCCCGATGTGGTGAAGAAATTCGATGATGATTTTAATAACTGCAACATTCGCTATGGCGATTTAAAAAAACAATTGGCTCAGGATATTATCGAATTTACCGAACCCATGAGAGAGCGAATTAAGTCAATAATTGGCGACGATGCTTATATTCGTAAAGTGTTAGAGATGGGGCGCGAAAAAGCGCTTGCCAGTGCTTCTCAAACTATTCAAGAAGTTCGCGAGATTATTGGGTTTAAGCAATTTTAGCTAGAAGATAGGAAGAGGGGAAAGGGAAGAGGGGAAAGGGAAAAGGGAAGATAAAAAGACTAGAAGATATAATAGATGAGAGAAATATATCTGATGTTATCAATTCTCCCATCTAAAAATATTTCATCTCTAATTCTTCATTTCAATTCTTCGTTTCCTAACCATTAAAATAATGGAGATGGAATATAAAATCAATGCACCCCATATCATTGAAAATGCTATGAATTGCTGATTTGCAAATGGTTCATGATACACAAAAAGACCAATCATAAGCATTAGCGAGGGGCCAATATATTGCATAAATCCAATGGCCGACAACGAAATAAGCCTAGCTCCTAAAGCAAACCAGTATAAAGGCATTGTAGTGATGACTCCTGTTAGGACAAGTAAACTTAATGTTTCAATATTTGCATTATATAAAGGGCTAGAGCCATTTATCAGTCCCCATGCAACATAAATGAGTGCCAGCGGTGAAAGCACAAGTGTTTCAACAACTAATGCTGGCATAGCTTCTACCTGACTGGTTTTTTTCATTAATCCATAAAACCCAAACGAAAAGGCTAAATAAATAGCTATCCAAGGGAACTGGCCATAATCAACCGTTAAATAAACCACCGCTGATGCTGCTAAAACAAGAGCAATTAATTGCAACGTTTTTAAACGTTCTTTTAAAACAATTATTCCGAGAGCCACATTTACTAAAGGATTAATGTAATAGCCTAAGCTTGCTTCAACAATATGTCCTAAGTTGACTGCGTATATGAACAACCCCCAGTTGCTTCCAACTAAAAGAGAGGCAATTACCAATCGTTTCATCCGATAAGGCGATCGAAGTATTGGCATTAAATTAAAGTTCTTTTGAAAATATAAAAAAATGGCCGAAAATACTACGGACCAAATGATTCGATGCGCTAAGATATCAATGGCAGGCAAATGACTGAGTTGCTTCCAATAAAGTGGCAATAATCCCCATGCAAAAAAAGCTTGCAATGCATACACGTAACCTTTCCCTTTATTCTCTTCCACTTTTTGTTTTTGCGAAAATATGAAATTATCGCGAAGGGAACCTTGTTTCAAATCATTCATTTGCAAGAAAATTAATGGTGGAGCGATAAATGTGAATAATAGATTGGTTTTTGTCTTTAACTGCTAGAATAGAAGTCTCTGTTTAAATTTCATTCTTAATATATTTTAGATAATTCCAGATGAAGAGCATTCTATTTTCATCTTTTGATTTTCTTATCTTCTCTCTTATTCTATAATCTAAAAATCTTGACATCTATAAAATTTAGACAGTTTCTTAGTTAGTGTGAGCTGATTATAAACTTCACAAAACTTACCTCTTTTTATTATCTTAGCGCAAAAATATTACGAACTTATATATTTCTTTTGATATGAATTTTGTAGAGGAACTGAAATGGAGAGGCATGATTCACGATGTGATGCCTGGAACTGAGGAGCAACTGAAAAAAGAATTAACAGCGGCTTATGTGGGAATTGATCCTACTGCCGATTCGTTGCACATTGGCCATCTAGTAAGTGTTATGATGCTAAAACATTTTCAGGCAGCTGGCCATAAACCCATTGTGCTAGTTGGAGGTGCAACAGGTATGATTGGTGATCCATCGGGCAAGTCAGCCGAGCGTAATTTGCTGGATGAAACCTCTTTGCGTCACAATCAGGATTGTTTGAAAAATCAGTTGTCGCGGTTTCTCGATTTTCATTCGGATAAGCCAAGCAAAGCCGAAATGGTGAATAACTATGATTGGATGAAAGCGTTTTCATTCTTGAGTTTTATTCGCGATGTAGGAAAGCATATCACCGTTAATTATATGATGTCGAAAGACTCAGTGAAAAAGCGTTTGGGCGAAGGAGGTGATGGCATGTCGTTTACCGAATTCACTTATCAGTTGGTTCAGGGATACGATTTTTTGCATCTTTATCGCGAGTACAATTGCCGATTGCAAATGGGAGGATCTGATCAGTGGGGTAACATAACTACGGGAACTGAGATGATTCGACGCATTGCTGGAGGTGAGGCCTTCGCATTAACTTGTCCGTTAATTACTAAAGCCGACGGAGGTAAATTTGGCAAAACCGAATCTGGAAACGTTTGGCTCGACCCTGCCAAAACAACTCCCTATCAATTTTATCAATTCTGGATGAATACTTCAGATGCAGATGCCGAAAAATACATAAAAATATTTACGCTATTAACTCAATCCGAAGTTGAAAGTTTAGTCAAAGAACAAACCGAAGCTCCGCATTTACGTGCTTTGCAAAAACGATTAGCCGAAGAGGTGACCGTTATGGTACATGGTCGCGATGCCTATGACACCGCCGTTGAAGCATCTCAAATATTATTTGGGAAAGGAACAACCGAGATGTTGCGTAAAATGGATGAAAACACGCTACTCTCAGTATTTGAAGGCGTTCCAATATTTGCAGTAAGCAAGGCTGAGTTTTTGTCGGGATTAAATATTGCTGATTTATTGGTTGACAAAACTCAGGTTTTCCCATCAAGAGGCGAATTCCGACGCACGTTACAAGCTGGAGGTGTTAGTATTAATAAAGAAAAAATTGATTCACCTGAATTGCTTATAACTAAAGAATTGTTGCTAAATAACCGTTATTTATTGGTGCAAAAAGGAAAGAAAAATTACTATTTAATTATAGCCGAATAGTATTAACTCACTATCATTAAATATCCTATTTAATAAATGGGATATTTAATGCTTTCTCCCAGATTTATTCGAATTCCTGTATCCGATTTTATTTTAAAGGATTTAGCTTTGTGTTAACTACTTCCAGGTTTAAAATGGGTTTGACGTTTGTTCAAACGTCATTTTTATTGTCTGCAAAAATGCAGAATATAAACTAAATTTTATATATGATAATAATTAAATTTCGATAAAAAGCATATGATTTATGTCATGAAAAGCATACGACATCTTAATGCATAGGTATAATATATTATTAAATTAATATAAATTTAAGACTTTGTTTTTTAGATGGTTGACGAATAAAAATAGTAGAATTTCTTATCTGTTTTTATCAAATTCCACGATGTGAATTATTAAAATATTATTATTGGGTTGAATCTTTGTTGGTAAAATGTCGTAATATTGAGAAACTAACAAAGTAAATTATAGAAACGATAAGTGTTGATTATCTACTGTATAGGCAAATAGAAAATAACGCTTTTATAGTAATGATTTCAAGCATTAAAAGTTTTGGTTACTTTTGTATTAGTCTTAATAACTCAGAATTATGAAAGAAAAAGATTTGAAGGGCTCCGAGAGTAGTAAAAAGGTTACTAAAGACAATAGTTTGGCTTTACCTATGGACGATCAAGGGAATGTTGATGGGAACAAAGTCATTAACTTTAGTCAGCAAGATAGGGAAAGAAGAAATACACGTATTGAACGTTTTTTTGAATTAACAGGTTTGCCTGTTCGTTTAATTGGTGATGTTAATAATCCTGCATTTATAGTCGATGAAGCACTTGTATTATCAGCTTACGTCAATAATTTTGATTTGAGATTTACAGATGTTCCTTCGCATGGCAAAGTTATTTATTCTGTAAAATTAAATCATCAACAAAACTACGAGGCAGATGAGTTTTATAGGGTTATTTTAGCCAGTGAACATCGTTCGGTGTGTCGTATCCAATTAAGAAATACAAATTTATTCTTAGCAGGATATAATTTTATTAACCGATCAACTTCATTTGGTCGTTATCCGGTTTTTTCATCTGTTAATCCTAAAATTTATTTTAGTGCTCAATCAGCAGAAGAATCAATTGAAGCAATTATGCAAGATAGGGGAGGGCCATATGATCTTGAAGTAACCAACCGATCAATTGATTTGGCTTCCTATTACAGTTTATCTAAATAGTGTCAGCAAGAAAACTACACTTTTTCGGTTTCTTTGACAAGAAGGCTTCAAAGACAAGGCTTTAGAAATTTTGAAAATCAAGGCGTTCGATTTTGTGAATGACTGTTTTAAAAATGAGAATAAGGCAGTATTTGTAGTTTTCTTGCAAAGACAAATTAGTGTCTGCTGAAAAACGGTATAAGGGTGCAATTTGAATTACCTTGGGCGTAAACCCATGGGAGACGGATACCCCAATTACAGACCCGAAGAGGGCTGAACAACAATTTTAATATTCAACCACTTCGTGGCTGATAGTTCGTCTCGTTTTTTCCGTAAGCTTCACCCACGGTTATCAATGTTTAGCCATTTCGTGGCAATAATATCAACCCTTAATTCGCTTAATTAACTAAAATTTATTGGGGTTTTATTTTTGAAAGTTGAGCCATCTTTCGGTTAGTTGATTTATAAACTCATTGGTTGATGGATTTATTATTTTTCTATTGACATCAGAATTAAACCATTGTAACGTTGTTTTTATTCCCTGGTCAAATCCAATATGATCATTAAACGTTGGAACTAATGATTTAATTTTGGTATTATCGAAAACAGCGCAATGTGCTTTATCTCCCAATAAGGTTCCTCTAACCGAATTGTAGTTATTCGCTTCGGCAAATCCTGCAATCATTTCTGATGAAATATGCAATAATTTGGGTTCCACACCTAAGGCGTTTCCCAATAAGTTGTAAATATGATTCCACGTATAAACTTTATCCGAAGTAATCTGATAGGCTTCGCCAATGGATTCGGTTTTACCAAACAATCCAATTAATCCAATAGCAAAATCAGAAGCATGAGTTAATGTCCAAAGTGTATTGCCATCGCCAGGTACAATAACGGGTTCCCCATTAATTATTCGTTGAGCAACCGTATATTCAGTCCAACCACCAAATGGAATTGGGATAACCGTATTGTATGTGTGCGAAGGTCTGACAATGGTTACTGGGAAATGATGTTCGTGGTAATACTCAAAAGCCCTAATTTCGCAATTTATTTTTTTCTGCGAGTAGTCCCAAAAAGGATTAACCAAAGGCGTTTTCTCAGTAATAATAAATCCTTCGCTAGGTTTTTGGTAAGCTGATGCTGTACTTATAAATATAAACTGTCTTGTTTTCTGCTTAAAAAGCGAAAAATCACGATCAATATCTTGAGAATCAAAAGCAATCCAATCAACAACTACATCCCATGTATGGGTTTCTAAAATTTGGGCGACTTCTTTTTCATTATTGATATCACCAATCAATGTCTTCACCCCTGAAATTGATTCTCGGGTTCCTCGGTTTAAATGATAAAGATCAAAACCCATTTTAAGCGCTAATTGGCTAACAGCGCTACTAATATTTCCCGATCCTCCAATAAATAGTATCTTCATAGCAGTAGGTTATTTATCTAATTTATAATCGTTAAATTTTCTTGTAGTTTCTATATTTCTTGAGTAATAGATTTAAAATTATTTTGAGAAAAGATACCCTATTTTTAACATCCAGTAGTTTTGATTTCCTTGAGGATTTAAAACTACATTGTTAATAATATTACCATACTCATCATAAATAAGATTAACTGTTGGCCTTAAGAATGGTATAAATTGGTAGCGCAACTCAATGGTTAAATAGCTTTTTTTCGACAGAGTAATTAGTAATCCGGCAAGTGGTGCAAAGCCAGGTTTAAAATTGGTTGAACTGTAATTAACATTAGTTGCTGATGAGAATTGATTCGTCGCATTGAAACTAAACTTGTTTGCAATCAGTGTCATGCCAAACGCTATTCCGGTATATGGTTTTATATCCCGCCCCTCGAAATACATTATTCCATTTCCTTGAAATCCAATCATGTGATAGTTTGCGTTTACTTGCCCATATTGATTTACATCCCAAAAATAATTGTCTTTAGGGAAATATAAATAGGATAATTCGCCGCCTAATGATAAGTTATTTTGAAAGAACCATCTGATTTCGCCACCGGCATTAAACCCTGTATTGGCCACCGTTTTAAATCCAAGCTCATCGCTTGACGCTCCAATGTTAGATGGTGAATTAATACCAGCTGAAAATCCCCAATAGAGATCTCGCTGAGCAGTAATAGGGTTAGAAATAGCTAAAGCAAAGCAAGAAATTAATAAAAATAGAGATTTTAATAGCTCTTTAGTTTTAAAAAATATTGCGATAAAACTTCTCATAGTTATTTTTAAAAGCTTTGTTCTATAATTATCAATCCCCCAAATGTAAATAATCTAAGTAACTGTTTAAATTTTATTTAAAAGACGACAGAAATAGGAAGAGTAATAGATAATAGTAGGATAGATGAGATATTTTAGATAATTCCAGATGATGAACATTCTCTTCTTATTTTTTTATCTTCTCTTTCTATAATCTATACATCTATAAAATTTAAACAGCTTCTAAATCATTTGTCACGACAAAACAAAGTTAAGCGATTTTTTAAATTGATGATCTAACCATTTGATAAATTGAATTTGTGAATCTCTGCGTATTTTGCGTGAAATTAAGTTACTCGTAAAAAAATCGTTTCTTTGATAAAAAAATGGGAATATGAAAGGACAAAACAGAAGTGATATTAAAATTGGTAAAGAGGTTGGTGTGGTATTAAAAGATGATCAAGCTACGGGTACACTTACCGATGGTGTTGTTAAGGATATTCTTACTAAAAGTCTTTATCATCCACATGGCATAAAAGTACGATTGGAAACAGGAGAAGTGGGTAGAGTAAAAAAGGTTAAATAGCAGATAGTTATACACATGAAGGCCGCATCGTTAAAAGAAATAAAAACAGAGTTGAATACCTATTCACCTGCAAAAGTGTTTGAACTGTGCATGACTTTGGCCAAGTATAAAAAAGATAACAAGGAATTGCTTTCGTACCTGCTATTCGAATCGATGGATGAACGAACTTATATTAATGATGTGAAAGAATTAATAGATGAAGAGTTTAAGTCGTTAAATAAGAGCAATTTGTATTTAGCAAAAAAAACCATTCGAAAAGTCCTCAAAATTGCCAATAAGCATATTAAATACTCTCGATCGAAGCAAACCGAAGTTGAATTGTTAATTTATTTCTGCAAAAAAGTAAAGAAATTAAAAATTCCATTGATTCCGAATACGGCTCTGGGCAATCTTTATTTTAATCAAGTTAAAAAAATAGTAAAAACAGTTGCCACACTTCATGAAGATTTGCAATATGATTTTTCAGAAGAAATACTTCAGTTAAATAGTTAGGCTTTTGCAATGCAGCATTTTAAGTTGGCTGGATTAGGATTAACTCCGCTTGGAAAAAGAATTGTATCAGCTTAATTAAAAAAACAAATTAAAGCACAACAACGGTTTAATTCGAAAAATCGATTTTATTTATTTCGCTTGATAGTGCTTTTAAGTCCTTGATTTTAAAACTACCAAAAGCAGATAAAAGGGCTTGTTTTTTGCTGCCATTAAAAAGCACATGAAACTCCCGCACACGAAACAAACAGGTACGCACTCTTATTTCAATATGGTTGGGTAAACCATCTAATTCAACTTGTTTATAGCGTTTGTTAAGCACTTTAAGTACTTCTGGTTTAAAATCATTGCCCAATGGAGATTTAATTGGATTGTTAATTATCAACTCTATCACTTTTAATTTTTCAATAAAATGCGATACTGATTCACTTTTTTCAGCATCAAAATCTAAAAAGTTGGCTACATTTTTATTAAAGGTTAATGCAGTTACTCCTTTATTTTCATCTAATTTATCGTAAAATTCTTTGAGTTTATTGGATTGAGCACTTAAGGGTAATGCAATGACTAACAATGCAATTAAGGTTTGAGTGCGAAATAAATCCATTCGAAATGTTAATTAAGTAAAAACTTTTGATAGTACGACTTATTCTTTAAAAGGTTGGTTGCTAAAAATATTCTTATATTGAAATGACATTAAAAACGTTTATTTCGGCAATAAAACCATAGTAACTTAATTCCTAAAAAAATGTGAATAATCGAAGATTGAATTAATCCAAAGTGATGCTTCATTATTCCAAATCGTTCTTTTAATCCTGGTAAAATATTTTGATGGGTGATTCCTCCTTCTAAAAATTTAGCCAACACAATGTGGGTGTTTACAATTGTTGTTGAAGATTTTAATATTCTCAAACACCACTCATAGTCAGCCGAATAGCTTAGATTTAAGTTATATGGCTCTGACAGCGTTTTTCTCGCTATAAATGCCTGATGGCTCACAAGCATACCATATTTAAAATTTTTGTATGTTAAATTTTTAGGTGGTTCATGTCTACGAAGCCCAATTTCAGCTCCTTGGTTATTAACAATTAGTGTTTTGCCATAATACACATCCGCACTAGGCATTGTTTTCATCGCTGTTTCAAGTGTTTGATTATCAAAAATCTCGTCGCCCGAATTAATAAACCATACATACTCGCCTTTTGCTATTGCTAACGCTTTGTTCATGGCATGGTATAGGCCATGGTCAGGTTCACTAATGAAATAATTAATTGTTGAGCTATGGTTTTTTATTAGCGATAAAGTTCCATCCGTTGATGCTCCATCAATAATTATATATTCAATAGCTTTGTAAGTTTGATTTTTAATGCTTAAAATGGTGCGCTCCAACGTTTTCTCACCATTGTATACAACAGTAATAATTGAAACAAGTGGTTCAGTGATCATTGTGCTTTTAACGCTTTTTCATAAACAGCTACATACTGCGCGGCCACTTTTTCCCCTGAATATTGCTCCATAACGCGTCTGCGAGCCTCTAAGCCCATTTCACCTGATTCAGAAATAAACAGTGTTTCATATATTCCTGATGACAGGCTCATCGAGTTTTTCACTTCACTTAAATAGCCCGATATACCATGTTCAATCATCTCGGGAACGCCACCAATTCGAAATCCAATCACAGGCACTGCGCAAG
>Ga0136636_10002392_pt1 | contig 11168 bp, 10 predicted proteins | sample AntDrymUQ8522106_2_FD_104653 | JGI IMG/M metagenome (GOLD analysis project Ga0136636, IMG submission 104653) | Polar desert sand microbial communities from Dry Valleys, Antarctica - metaG UQ852 (21.06) | ecosystem: Environmental > Terrestrial > Soil > Desert | place: Antarctica: Dry Valley... | reverse complement strand
TTTGGCCCCGGCCCGAGCTATACGAGCGTCGCGATCAGGCGTTGCAGGGCCTCTGGGTAAGCCAGGCACTCCTGCTCGAAGACGCGGGCCGCCAAGGCGTGGGCGTCGTCGGTCGGGAGCACCGGGCAGCGGCGCTGCAGCAGGATCTGCCCGTGGTCGTAGACCTCGTCGACGAGGTGGATAGTGCAACCGCTTTCACGCTCTCCGGCCGCGAGGACGGCGGCGTGGACGCGGTCGCCGTACATCCCCGGGCCGCCGAAGCCCGGCAACAGCGCGGGGTGGATGTTCACGACGCGCCCGGCGTAGCCCTCGGGGACGTGCAGGTACTTCAGATACCCGGCGAGGACGACAAGGTCGATGCCCCGATCGTCGAGCACTCGCTTGAGGTCCGGGCCGGGGATCTGTCCGGGGATGACCAGCGTTTCGAGCCCGGCGTCCCGGGCCCGCCGGGCCCCGAGGCACTCTTTGCTCGCAATGACGACGGCGATCGACGCCAGCCCAAGCAGCGGCCCGCCGTTGATCGCATCAAGCAGGTTCAGCAGCGTGCGGCCCGAGCCCGAGAGCATGATCGCCAGCCGCGCGGAACGCGGCTGCGGGGAAGGGGAGATGGGTATCGAAGTACAAATGGTGCTGTGGTAGAAACCGAACGCGAAGGGACAGGAGGATGGCGGGAACGCAGAGGGACCAGAAGGACCGGAGGAAACCAGAGGAACGCTGGGGGTTCGAACAGGGAAGCCTGTTTGGTTTCCTCGACTTGGTTGGCTTGATCTGGGTTCGGGCTCTGGCCATTCCTTCGCGGATTCGGGGCCTCCGCACGCGGTAGGGGTCGAGCGGCATCCCCGCACGGCGGCCGGGCTCAGCTCAGGAGTTTCTTGGCCGCGTCGCGGTCGGCGACGATTTTGAGGATCTTGTCGAGGTGGGTGATCTTGAGCACCTGGGCGATGTCGGGCCTCAGCGAGCAGACGACCAGCCGCCCGCCCTGCTCTTGGCAGAGTTTGTGGAGTGTCACCAAGGCCCCGAGGCCCATCGACGCCAGCACCGTCACCTCTTGCATGTTGACGAGCACTCGCCACTTCTTGCCCGGCGCCGCGGCCCTCACCTCATGCTCGAGCACCTGTGCCTCGCGCTGCCCGACCTTCTCGGTCTTGATGACGGCTTCCAGGAACAGCGGCTCGCTGGTGAAGCCGACGATGACACCGGCGGAGGTCGTTTGGGGATTGGATGGTGCGGCCATGGGAGCCGAGTGTAGGAATGACCGGGCCGGGTGTCCGAGGGGATGCCGACGGCATTACCGGCGGGCGAACGGCACGGGTTTGCCGTCGCGGTCGACGCAGACGAGCGTGATGGTGGCCTCGGTGACGGCGACGGTCTGTCCGGAGTCGTACCGCTCGGCCTCGACCTCGACCTTGACGGTCACGCTGGTGGTGCCCAGCCGCGTGGCGAGGGTGTAGAAGGCCACGACGTCGCCCAGGTGGACCGGCTGCTTGAACTCGACGCGGTCGAGCGCGACGGTGACCCAGCGCTGCGAAGCGCCCGCCCCGTGCCGCCGGGCCTCGACGTACCCGGCTTGGTCGATGTACGACAGGATCACCCCGCCGAAGATCGTGCCGTACTGGTTGGTGTCCTTGGGCATGGTGATGACGCGCAAAGACAGGTTGCGCTCGGGCGGCGGGGTGGTCATGACCGAGGGTAGGGGGCGGGTCGGAGCAGTTGAATGCGAGGCCGAGTAGGGCTCGAGCGGAGACCGGAACGCGGAAGGATAAGCGGAACTGGAGAGAACCGGAGCAGAGCTTCAGCGCTTGGAACCGAAATCTCCTCTGGCCTTGTCGAATGTCGCTGCTTGCTCCGGGTCCCGGCGGTGGACTGCTTTCGGGATGTTCGCGCCTCCCCGTCCAACCCGGCGTACACCGTGCAGGAGGTGGAAGAGCCGCCCCGGCATGCATTTCCGAGCGGCGGTATCCTGATTCCATGCAGAGTAAAGCGACCACCGTTCAGGCGTATCTGGCGTCGCTCCCCGAGGACCGGCGCGAGGCGATCAACGCCATCCGCCGGGTGTTCCTTGAGCACATGGACCCGAAGCTCAAGGAGGGCATGTCGTATGGCATGATCGGGTACGCCGTGCCCCACGAGGTGTATCCAAACGGATATCACTGCAACCCATCGATGCCGCTGCCGTACGCGGGCCTTGCGTCGCAGAAGGGCTACATGTCGCTGTCCCTCATGAGCCTGTACATCCCCTCGGGTGAAGCGGGCGACGGGGCCAAGGCGGGCTCCGACGGGATGACGCCCGAGGCCCGCTGGTTCAAAGACGCCTGGACCAAGACCGGGCGGAAGCTCGACATGGGCAAGGCGTGCGTGCGGTTCAAAGCGCTCGCGGACGTGCCGCTCGATGTGCTGGCCGCGGCGCTCAAGCGGGTGTCGGTCGACACCTACATCCGACGCTACGAGGCAACTTTGGCGGGCGCGAAGACGGCCCGGGGGACCAAGGCGGGATCCAAACCGGCGGCGAAGAAGGTGATCGGGTCCAAGACGGTCGGAGCGAAACGGGTGGTCGCCAAGCAGGCTGGCCGGAAGGCGACCGGGGCGACGACCGGGAAGAAAACTCCCGTAAAGAAAGCCGCCAGGCCGCGTCGACGGGCGTGATCGGCGGCGGGAGGGAGTTATTGGCGGGTCGGTAGTCGCCTGATGACGAATCTGCGGCCGGAAATGCCGGTTACCGATTCATGGCAGCGGCATCCAAGACGCAGGAGGTCGCGGCTCTCCATGGCGGAAGACACTCTGTCGGATAATGGCACCCGCCGCGCGTTGGCGAGATCTCACCCCGCGCCCGCCGCGGGGCCAAGCGATGACGTTGATGCCGTCCTATTGGTGGAGGCGGCGTTGCTGGACCGCCTCCGGCACAAGGAAGACGCGGCATACGAAGAGCTCGTGGTCCTCGCCGGCGGACGGATGCTGGCCGTCGCACGCCGCATGATGCCGCAGGAGCAGGACGCGGCCGACGCCGTTCAAGACGCGTTTTTGAGTGCATTCAAGTCTCTTGAACGGTTCGATGGGCGATCGCGCCTGACGACGTGGCTGCACCGCATCACGGTCAACGCGTGCCTGATGAAGCTGCGGACGCGTCGGCGGCACCCGGAGCGAATGATCGACGACCTCCTGCCGCAGTTCGTCGAGGATGGACACCAGCGGCAATCCTCCCGGCCGTGGAACCCAACGGCGCTCGCCGGCATTCAACAGCGAGAGACGCGGACGCTTGTGCGGGCCAAGATCGACGAGCTTCCCGACCAATACCGCGAGGTGCTGCTGCTGCGAGATATCGAGCAGCTGAGCACCGATGAGACGGGCGGAGTGCTCGGAATGACCACCAGCGCCGTCAAGACTCGCCTGCACCGGGCTCGCCAGGCGCTCCGCACCCTGCTGGAGCCGCACTTTCAAGAGGACCACACGTGACGCCCAACACCCACGAGCACCGCGAGCTCCAGCACGGCGGGATGCCGACCTGCCGCGACGTTATCGAGTTCCTCATGGCGTATGTCGACGACGAACTCTCCCCCGCACAACGGGCCGCGTTCGAACAGCACCTGGCGGTTTGCCCGTCGTGCGTGAACTATCTGAACGGGTACCGGTCGACTATCTCGATGGCGAAGGCCGCCGCCCCGACGGTCGATCAGGGCGAGTTGCCGCAGTCGCTCGTGGCGGCGGTCCGGGCGGCTCGACGCAACTCTTGATTTCCCTTGCGGCTTCACATCAGTGTCGGCGGTCGCTCGTCGAACGTGCGCCCCGAGTGGCCCGAGGGAGCGATCAGGTGCCGTCGCCGCCCTGCCGGGCGTCGGGCCGCGAACTGGCTGCGGCGGGGTGCCCCCTGATTCGCAGCCCTATACGCGAATAGTCCGCCCCGAGCACCCGCGTTCGGCGGCGGCTCTCGAGTGCGGCGATGTCGGCCACGCTCGTGCGTCGCAGGAACGCCAGGGTCTCGTCGCGGTGCTGGCTCCAGACGCGGTGGGCCGGGCAGGCCCGCTCGTCGCAGCACTCGGCGATGCCCAGCATGCAGCGCTTCTGCACGATCGGATCGCGGAGCCGGTCAGGTCGACGACACGGAGACGCCGGCCCACCGCATTCTGCTCGGCGACGACGCCGGAAGCGACCAAGATCCCCCCAATCGCCTTGAAGAAATCCGCCCGCGGCGCGACGAGTCCGGCGCGGCCTGTCCCGCGAGCTCCGGCGTCACTCGTCGGCACGCGGATCGTGCTGCAATCTCGAGCTGGCTTGCTCGACGATCGCCATCGCCACCCGCTCCGGGTTGTATCCGCCCGAGAGCATCACGCACGGCTTCCCCGCCGCGCCGGCGTACTCACGCGCCTCCTCGGCGTGCAGGTGGCCCGTCAGCTTGACGATGACCACCACGACGGCTGTGTCTGCTCGGTAGATCGGCGCCCGTATCGCCGCCCCGGAGCCATGCTCCGTCAGCACGACCCATTCCGCCTCCTTGAGCTCGAACGCCTCCGTCAACCGCTCGACGGCCGATGCGTTGCGGTCCCCGCCGATGATGACCAGCCGCTTGCCGCGCAGAAGCCCGCGAACCTCGCGCACCAGCGGGCTCCATTCTCGAGCGTCCGCCGACGCGGTGTCCTGCTCCTCGCTCTCGGGACTGGCGCTGCGTGACCGGGCCCGCTCGAGCACGCCCGCCAGTGCTCCGTTCGACGCCGCGTCTCCCGCCCAGAGCTCCGCCGCCGCGGGACCGACGGCCTCGGTCACCCGCCGGTCCGTCGCAGCGACGCCCATCACCGCGAGACTCGCGACGGCGTTCCGGATCCGGTCCCAGTCCACCTCCGAACTCTTTCCCGCGTTCTTGACGACCTGCCGCGCGTGGTACTTGATCTGGCCGAGCGAGTTCTTGATCTGCTTTGACGCCGCGGCACGCCGGTCGATCCGCCCCTGCAGCAATCCGATGCGCAACCTCAGGTCGGCGGCGAAATCGGGGTCGGCCGGGTCGCCGACGGTCATGTAGCGTTCGACATACACTCGGCGAAAAGCTGTCTGGCGACGCAGCCATACGTGCACGTCGATCTGATCCCGGTCGTCCTCGGTCAGCCACGTCTCCGCGAGCGCGACGCGCAGGGCCGAGTCGGCCTCCGCGAGCAGTTGCAGCGCCGACACCTCGTCCTCCGGCGACCGCTCGGCGGCCGCCTCGTCCAGCCGCCGGACAAGCGATGCCGCGTCCGCGAGCGCGTCGTACGAGTCGGCGATCCGCGAGAGTGAAGCGTCTCGGGGCTGCGTCTGGTTCCGCCAGAAGACCCACAGAAAACAGCTGGTCATCGCCTTCGCCCTGGCAAGCATCTCGCTCAGCCGCTCGACGGCGACACGCTCCCTGTCGGGGTCCCCGACCGCGGCGCGACGCTCGATGAAGAGCCGGCACGATGCCGCCTTCAACCGGCACCGCTCATCGACCAGCCGCAGATCGACTTCCGGCGGGGGTGCCGGGTCGGTGCCGCCGTAGATGGGCTCGTGGGTCGTCTCGCTGGCCGACGCCCGCGCTCGTCCGAGCTCCGCCGTTGTTCCCGTCAGAGGAACATGCACGACCGTATCGCCGATCCGCAGCGGCACGATCGCCGACGACATCGGCAGTGTCCGGGGCGGAGCCTGGAGCCTCGACTTCGACTCCACCTCCGGCCGCGGCGTTGCCGGTGCAACCGGCGGATGAACAGTGCTCGTCAAGGATCCGGGCGCTATCGGCGTTTGGGTCGCGGGTTGCTGCCCGCTCGGACTATGCACGCTCGGCGCCGCACGCTCTGATTCTTCGATGAGCCACTTGCCGACGAGCGAAAGCGCCCGCCGCAATGACTCCGACCGATCAAGATGCGGCCTCAGCAATCCCGAGACCGCCTGCGCCAGGTCTCGTAGTTCACGCTCATCCATGCGTGCTCCTTCGTTGAGCCTATCAAAGGCATCGATTCATGCGAGACACCAATGCGGACGGGGAAGTGCACCCGAGTCGCACGGAGTTCTCGCCCGATACTGCTCAGGATATCGCGCGAGTACAGGCGGCTGCCGCGCGGGCCCCGCCTGCGTCTGAGCGTCGACGAATCGCCAGCACCCGGGAGACGCGCAGCGCGAGTCCGGCACACCGACCTCCGCCGCTGAATCGTCCTGGGCAGAAACACATCCGCCGGCGTGCTGTTGGGCACGCCGGCGGGTGTTTGAACGAATTAGGATGCGGACCCGCGAGCCACGCCCTTTACGGGCAGCCCGCGAACCAGCAGCTCAGGAACGCGAAGATATCCGAGACGTCGCGGACCGTGTCGCCATTGAAGTCCGAGCCGGGGGCGTTTCCGAACCAGATGCTGAGGAACGCGAAGATGTCGCTCACCGATCGACCGCCGCCGTCGATGTCGCACGGGCACTCGCACGCGTCGGGGGTGCCGTCGTAGTCGGCGTCGGCCTGGGTGCCCACCGCCAGCTCGCGGCCGTCGCTGGTGCCGTTGCTGTTGCAATCTGCCAGGGTTGTCTGGCAGGAGTCGATGATCCCGTCGGGCCGCCCACGGCTGCCGCCGTCGGCGAGGAAGGCTTCGACATCGGCAAAGTTCTGCGGCGTGAAGGCCGTGAAGCCGCCGCCGGGGTGCAGGGCGGGGCGGTTGAAGACGATCCGCTCGCGGATGAAGTAGCGGTCCCTATTGCGGATGTTGGGCCCGGGCGTGCCGCCGGCACCGTCGGTGCCATGGCAGCCAAAGCATGTGTTGTTGTAGAGCGTCGCGCCCGAGAGTCTGGAGCCCAGCGGCCCGCCGTCGAGATCAAGACGGAGGCCGGTGTTGTTGGCAGCGATGGCGGCGATAACCGACGTGCTGATATCGCACTCGTCGGGCACGGCGTTAGCGTTGCAGTCGGTACTCGTGCCCGCTGCGATATCGGCCGCGTCGGCCACACCGTTGCCGTTGCAGTCTGGCGGCGGGTTGCCAGTCTGTACGCGGACGTTGTCGATGCCCGCCTCGATGATCGACTGGTTCGGGCTCGAGTTGTCGGCGGCGAGGAACCGCAGGCGAACGTCGCTCTGCGTGGTCACGCCCGCCGCCGCCAACTGGCCCGTGGTGATCGTCGCCGTCGTCCAGACGCACCCCCCGGCGGGGTTGCTGGTCAGGCTCAGCACGCGGGTCCAGGGTCCGGCCGTGCCCGCCGCGGAGACCTCGACAAAGAGGCCGTCGGGATTGGCGCCTCCGACGTCGCTGATCGCGAGGAAGTAGTCAAAGCAGATCGTGAGCTGTCCGCGCGAGCCATCGATGGCCGGCGAGGTCAGGATGACGGCCCCGCCGTCGACGTCCGAGGTGGTCTGGCCCGCGGCCGGGTCGGTGTTCTCGGTGACGAATGCCGAGCCCGTTCCGCCCGAGGCGAAGGGGGGGTTGAAGGCGTAGCCGTTGGCCGCCGCGACGGGCACGCCGCGCTGCCAGTCGCCATCGGTCGCGCCCGCGCCGCGGGAGGCCGTCCAGCCGAGGTCGGCATCGAACGGATCATTGAAGATCGTCGCCAGCGCACTGACCGGCGCCGGGCACGCTGCGCCGCAGGTGCTGGTGGAGAGCGGGACGATCCTGTCCACGCGGCCCAGGTTGATGCTGACCAGATACAACTCGCCCGCGCCGTCCTCGTTGATGGCCACCAGGCCGTTGACCACGCCGGTGGTGTTGAGCTGCGAGGTCCAGTCGCGGATGTCGGTCGCGACGCCCGCGGTGTTGCGGAACGAGCGGACCCAGTTGCCGCAGAAATCCGCGACCAGATAGGTGCCTACGAGCTCCGGGATCGCTGAGCCGCGGTACACGTGGCCGCCGGTGACCGAGCAGGCGTTGTCGGGCCCGCCGTGTGTGTAATCCTTGATCGGATTGGTGTAGATGCCGGCTGCCGCCGAACTGCACCCCTGGCCGCCGGCCGTCGCCGCGATCAGGCCCTCGCGGCAGTCCCAGCCGTAGTGACGCAGCGCCAGCGACGCGGCGTTGGCCGCCGTCACGCCGGGCTGAACGTTGACCTCTTCCCGCGCGTCCTGGCCAACGTCGGCGATGTAGAGGTCGCCTGTTGCGCGATCCTTGGTGATGCGCCAGGGGTTGCGGAGCCCGTACGCCCAGATGTAGGGCCGAGGCCCGGCACCGGTCCGCAGCGGGTTGTTGTCGGGGACGTACAGCCCGTCGCCGTCGGTCGTCGAGGAATCGTTGACGTCCAGCCGCAGAAGCTTGCCAAGCCACTGGTCGAGATTCACGGCCCGATTGTTCGGGTCGTTGCCCGACCCGCCGTCGCCCGAGCCGACGTACAGCATCCCGTCGTCACCGAAGACCAGCGCCCCGCCATTGTGGTTGCCGAAGTCCTGGGCGAACTCGATGATCGTCGTGCGGCTGGCGGTGTTGGCCGCGGTCGCCGTCGCGGGCGTGCCCGTGACGGTGAAGCGGTCGACGCGCGTGCTGAACGACCCGCCGAGAGTGGTGTAGTTGACGTAGAAGCGCCCGTTGGTCGCGAAGTTCGGGTCAAAGGCCAGGCCCAGCAGCCCGCGCTCCCCGCTCGCCGCCGTGAGGTTGAGGCCTGTGCTCGACACGTTCAAGAACGGCCCAGGGTTGATCGTTCCCGACGCGAGGTTCAGGATTCGGATCAGGCCGTTCTGCTCGACGATGAACAGGCGTGCGGTGTCGCCCGGCGGGGCATACACGCCCACGGGCTGGGCAAGACCGGTTGCGACCGTCTGCGTGCGGAGTATCTGCGCCGAGGCCGTCGCGCTTGCGAGCAGCCCCGAGGCCAGGGCGAAAACTATACCGATCCAACGCCGAGCCTGCATCATGGCACGCCTACCTCTTGCAAAGGGGCCGCCCCGCGATTCGCACGGGCAAGGCCTCGGGGAACAGTCCGAAAACACGTCGAACGAGCGGACACCCGGGGTTCGTGCCAAATCGTCCGCCGGTTGCTGGCTCAAACATACACCCTGCCGGGGATTCGTCGATCCTCGGGGTCAAATTTGTCTCTGGAGCAGACCGTCCGTTGCCGCTTCGGCAAGGAGCTGGCGCCCCGCCGATCTATACTCCGGCTGGCCCCAGTTCACCCGCCGGAGTACCACCGATGACCACCGCCCCCTCCCGCCCGACCGCCCCACAGGCCCCCGCCGCTGGTCAGCCGAGGGGTATTGACCCGCAAACGGTGACAATCTCCGGTTTGGTCATCGACCCCGTCTACGGCCCGGATCGCCCAGCCGAGTCCATCAAGCACTTTGACCGGGACATCAACGCCCCCGGAAAGTATCCGTTTACCCGCGGCCTGTTCGCCGAGGGGTACCGCACCCGTCTCTGGACGATGCGCCAGTTCGCCGGCTTCGGCTCCGCCGACGACACCAACAATCGCTTCAAGTATCTCCTTGAACAGGCAAAGGTGGGGGGCTCGGGCGGAAAGGTGCAGGCCAACACCGGCCTCTCCACCGCCTTCGACCTGCCCACGCTCATGGGGCGCGATTCCGACGACGAGCTCTCCGCGGGCGAGGTCGGCCGCTGCGGCGTCGCCATCGACACCATCGAGGACATGCACCGGCTCTACGCCGACATCCCGGTCGGGGCCGTCACCGTCAGCCAGACGATCAACGGGCCCGCCGCCGTCATCTGGGCCATGTACCTGGCCATGGCCCGGCAGCGCGGCATCTCGTGGGACACGCTCGGCGGCACGCTCCAGAACGACATCCTTAAAGAGTTCCACTCGCAGAACGAGTTTATCTACCCGCCCGACCATTCCGTCAAGCTTGTGGTCGACACCATCGAGTTTCAGTCCCGCTTCGTTCCCAAGTGGAACTCCGTCTCGATCTCCGGCTATCACATCCGCGAGGCCGGCTCGACGGCCACCCAGGAACTCGCCTTCACCCTCCGCGACGGCATGGAGTACGTCGAGGCCTGCCTCGCCCGCGGCATGGACATCGATAGCTTCGCCCCGCGCCTGAGTTTCTTCTTCAACAGCCACAACGAGTTCTTCGAGGAGATCTGCAAGCTCCGCGCCGCCCGCCGGATCTGGGCCCGCGTGATGAAGCACCGCTACGCGGCCAAGAGCGAGCGGTCGTGGTTCATGAAGACCCACGTGCAGACCGCCGGCTGCTCGCTCACCGAGCAGCAGCCGCTGAACAACATCGTCCGCGTCGCCTATCAGGCCATGGCCGCGGCGCTCGGCGGGTGCCAGAGTCTGCACACCGACTCGATGGACGAGACGCTCGGCCTGCCCACCGAGCAGGCCGTCACCGTCGCCCTGAGGACCCAGCAAATTCTCGCCTACGAGACCGGCGTCACCCGCAGCGTCGACCCCCTCGGCGGCTCGTACTTCGTCGAGGCCCTCACCGACAAGATGGAGGCCGATGCGCTCGATCTGATCGACGAGATCGACCGCATGGGCGACTATGCCGACTGGAAGGCCGCCGATGGTGGAACGGCTCATCAGAGCCGTGGCTCCGTCCCCGCGCAGGACCTTACCACCCACCCCGCCTACCAACTCCGCCGCACCTTCGGCCGATGCGCGATTGCCGGCATCAACCGCGGCTATTTCCGCCGCCAGATCGCCGAGGCCAGCTATCGCTTCAGCCAGGAGTGCGAGGCCGGCGACCGCGTGATCGTCGGCGTCAATGCCTTCACCGAGGGCTCCGACGAGCGTCCCATCGACATCCTGCAGATCAGCCACGCCGTCGAGACCGACCAGTGCTCGCGGCTGGCGGCCTTCAAGTCGCGTCGCGACCGGGCCGGCGTCGAGGCCGCGCTGGACCGCATCCGCGAGACGTGCCGCAGCGGCGACCCGGCGAACGTCGCCCAGGGCCTGGCGAAGGACAACGTCATGCCCGCCCTGGTCGACGGTGCTCTGGCCAACTGCACGCTGGGCGAGATGGTGCAGGCGATGGCGGACGTGTATGGGCGGTACACCGGCGGGCCCGAGTGGTGAGCGGTGTCCGATAACTTCCGCTCAAAGCATCCCAAAGAACCCGCCGCCCTGGTCCTTGATCTTTCCCTGCTTGGCCAGCTCGTCCCACACATCCCGGGCGAACTCGCGGGGCGGGATGATCCCGGCCATGTTGGAGGACTTCCCGCTGGTGGTCGGGCGTCCGCCGCCGAGCTTTGATTCCTGATCGAGCTTGGTCAGTTTGTACCGCTTCTTGAACGCCGTCAGCGGGAAGTCCTCCAACATGG
>Ga0136636_10002391_pt1 | contig 11170 bp, 9 predicted proteins | sample AntDrymUQ8522106_2_FD_104653 | JGI IMG/M metagenome (GOLD analysis project Ga0136636, IMG submission 104653) | Polar desert sand microbial communities from Dry Valleys, Antarctica - metaG UQ852 (21.06) | ecosystem: Environmental > Terrestrial > Soil > Desert | place: Antarctica: Dry Valley... | reverse complement strand
TGGATTATTAAATGAAACGCCTCAACACTAATCAATCTCCATTTCAAAAATAAATCCATCAAAGTATGCCGGTTATTGCTGATGTTAATGTTCAAATTGTATCCTAAAACATTGAAGTACGACTTAATTCTATTCCTGAATTCCGAATCGTTTACAAACTTCCTGATAGGTCATTTTCGTGAAATCATGATTACCTGATGAATTTATCGATGCCGATTTCAGGATAAAGCTTGAAGGAATGAGAATAAACCTGAAATTATAACCTGAAGTTTCGGGCATGGAAACCATGTCGGATGTGAATTCTATTTCACCATATTGCGACTGTCCATCATTAGGAAGTAAAAAGTCCCAGTTAGCTCCAATGATATACGCCGGCAGTGGTCGGACTGCAGAATTTAATACATCGCCAGGTAAACTGACATAAGCCAATATAACTCCGCTTTCAACAATATCTTTTGTTATTGCTGAGTTCGAAATATCGAAGTACCAATCGCCTGAATTACCGCTCCAACTGGAAGGTGTATACCATGGTGAGGCAATTACATTCGCATTACCATCAAGCCCATCAAGTCCGGCAGGTCCCTGCATTCCGTCTTTTGCACATCCGGTCAGAATTAATGCTGGCATTGCAATCAGAAGATAAAAAATAACTTTAGTGAATTTCATGTTTCTTGATTTTAGATTCATTAATAAATAGTTATTGAATCCCTTTTAAAACAAAGTCGACTCAACTGTAAAATTGTACTGACCCTGACGAGCAGCATGGTTGCAGCTGGCCCTGTGATAGAGCGCATTTTGTGCATCCTGAATATTTTCATTTTTACCTTTCCACGCCTCCAAAGCCGGTTGCTGAATGGCGCGTCCATAAGAAAATGACAGTCCCCAGGGCAATTGTCCTTTGAATCGTGCATTCATAGCATTTAAACGAGCCGATGCCAGTTCACTGGATTGTCCGCCCGACAAAAACATAATTCCAGGAACAGCTGCAGGAACGGCACGCTTCAGGCACTTTACGGTAGCATCGGCAACCTCATCAACTGTTTCCTGTTTGGAGCAAGTTGTACCCGGAAGCACCATATTGGGTTTCAGGAGAATACCTTCAAGCATCACACCTTGAATGTACAAATGTTGGAAAACCGTTCGAAGAATTTCTTCAGTTACTCCGGAACAATTTTCCATCGAATGACGGCCGTCCATGAGTATTTCCGGTTCAACAATGGGAACCAACCCAACTTCCTGGCACAAGGCAGCATAACGTGCCAGTGCATGAGCATTGGCTTCAATGCAACCAGAACTTGGAACACGTGTATCAATAGTAAATACCGCACGCCACTTGGCAAAACGGGCACCTAATTGAGCGTATTCAGTCAACCTGTCGCGCAATCCATCCAGCCCTTCAGTGATCTTTTCGCCCGGATGTCCGGCCATGTCTTTGGCACCGTTGTCTACTTTGATTCCGGGAATAATTCCTGCATCGGTGATGACTTTGATGAACGAAGTTCCATCTTCTTTCTTTTGGCGGATGGTTTCGTCAAAAAGGATGACGCCACTGATAAAATTGCCCAGATTTGGAGTGGTTATTATCAATTCGCGATATGCCCGGCGGAATTCCTCAGTTTGTGGAATTTTGTACTGATCGAAACGTTTTTTAATGGTTGGACTACTTTCGTCCATTGCCAGAATGCCCTTGTCGTTTGCGACCAGAGCCTGTGCTGTTTTGATGAGTTCTTGTGTTTTCATATTACAATGAATGTTCTTTTTTGGTAAATTGACATATCTATCTTTGGAACTAAGCCTGACAATCAAACCAATTCTAAACTTTTCTGTTTGGCTGATGATTTTACCTTATTTTTTGTTGAAGTATGCTTACGAATCAAGCTCTTATCGTTTTTCATTTTCATTAACAAATTATAGGCAGCAACCGAAATGGCTCCAGGTTCAGAAACTACCTCGAGAGTATTTCTCAGGATATCAAGCCATTTAGTGAGTCCATTTGCTTTTTGTTTGTTAAAAACATGATTTGCACCATGACATAGCCAATCTGAATCTGATCCACGCTTTACCAATTCTTTGAGCAGTGCTGGCCATGCATTCATTTTATATTTTCGCAATGCTTCTGCAGCTAACCATGCCTCTTCACCCTCTTCGTCACTTAGTGTTTTTATCAAAATAGGTATGGCTCTTATATCGTGAATATCGCCGAGTGCTTTTGTTGCTTCCCAGCGTGCTTTATACGTTTTGAAATTTTCTAATTCAAGAATAAGTAATGGTACACAAGCTTTTCCGATAGTTATTAATGACTCACGCGCATTTCGTCGTAAGTTATCATCATCGCTTCCTAACAAGCCAATTAGGGATTCTATATTATCCTTATGGCTGGTAATATCAAACAAGGTTATGAAATTAGACATGATTCTTAATTGGAGTTTGTAATTGCAATTTCAATACAAATTAGAGGGTTTAATGCCTGAAATTCTTTACACAATTGCTATAATAAATTACATCATTCACACATTCTAAGGTTGTTATATTTTCTACTCTTTCGAAAGGTGGGAATGATGTAACTTATTTTCTGAAATGTATAAGAACCGAATCAACAAAACACACCAACTTTAACTGGTTTTATGTCTCAACTTACATCGTTATATCATGGAAAATCGTCTTTATTTCTTCGCTCTGATTTTAATAATCGGATGGTTAATCGGATTTGTAGGATTTCAATCCAATGGAATCATCCATATTTTGCTCTTAACTGCCGTGATTACTGTCATTGTGCGCCTTTCATTCGAAAATAGAGAGGCTACTTAATACCTGTAAATTACATTCAAATTTCTGGTGATCATGAAAATAATTTTGAGAGTTATACTCGGAATTTCTGCTTTTATAGTGGTTATAATGGTTTTAACAACTTTCGTTGCAGAACCATGGGCAAGAAATAAAATTGAGACTGCATTTAATGAAAACTCAGTCGACTATAGATTGAAAATAGGTCGGGTTCACATATCCATCCTTAGATCAGCAATCGAGCTGGAAGATATTACCCTTTTTTCGATCCGGCAACACAACAGTATTCCTGATTTTAAAGGAGAAATAAAGTCCGTTCATTTATTAGGAATAAATCTCTCAAAAGCTCTATTTAAAAGTGACATCATTGTAAATCAAGTTGATATTTCAAATAGCAGGATTATTGGAAAGATTCCATTGCACAAAAAAGGCATTGCTCCAAAAATTTCGTCGATTAATATCAGGATTGATAGCCTGTTTGTAGATAAACTTGGCATTGAACTTAAAGATAGTTCAACGGCAATGGCATATTCAATAAAAGATGGTGTTTTAAAAATCTTTGATTTTCAGATTGAAAAACAGGACACTTTTTCAACAGCCATTTTAAAAAAATTCGATTTCGATGCGCAGGAACTTCAAATGGTTTTATCTGATAGCATGTACACTTTTACCGGAACAGGAATCAATTATTCCACCATTTCAAAAATTTTATCAGCTAGCAATTTTTCTATCCATCCAAATTATAATACCAGCGATTTCGCATCACTTCATGAGTTTCAATCTGACCGGATTGAAGCTGATCTCAATGCTATGCATATTTCCAATTTTTCAATTCCTGAATATTTCAATTCAGGTGCATTGAAGAGTTCATACGTTGAAATCGGCGAAATGGAAATTAATGTTTTTCGGGATAAAAATAAACCCTTCAGACATGTGAAAAAGCCAACATTTCAGGAAATGATTTACAACTTTCCAGGCACAATAAATATTGATTCATTAGGAATTTTAGCAGGAAACATTGCTTACACCGAACATGCTGAAAAAGCAAAAGAGCCCGGAACGCTTAAGTTTAATGATCTTATTGCGAAGCTTCACAAAGTTACAAACGACACCCTATATAAAACAGAAAAGGCTTTTCTGGAATTAAAATCGGAAGCTTTACTGATGGGAAAAGGGAAAATAGTGGTTGCGCTAAAAGCTGAATTATTCAACGTACAGAATACTTTCACCGTGGATGGATCGCTTTCTAAAATGGAAATAAGTGATTTAAATCCCTTCCTTGAAAACAACGCATTTATTTATGCGACGGCGGGTACGATTGATAACATGACTTTTAGCTTCGAGGCAAACAATACAAAATCATCGGGTAAAATGTCAATGCTTTACCACGACTTGGATATAGCAGTTAAAAACAAACAAACCAATGATACAACAGGTGTTAAAGCCTGGTTTATAACGCTTATTGCCAATAAAGCAATTATGAATTCAAATCCGATTCCGGGTGAGCAGGTAAGAATTGGAATCATTGATAAAGAAAGAGATCCTGAACGCTTTCTGTTTAATTACTGCGCCAAATCAATAATATCTGGAATTAAAACAAGCCTTTCGAAAAATAACAAATAACCGTCTGAAAATCAGATTGTGATAAAAAAGGTTCTTAGATGTTTATCAGGAAAGATTAATTTGGTATCCACTTTTCAAATGTATTTCTCCTTTTTGCCTTAGGAAATTTACCCACAGTATTTTGTCACAGAGCAAAAAAAGCAATCACAGGTTTCAAAAGAAAACCTGTGATTGCAGTTAATAGGATTTGATTGGCAAATACTTTCGTCTAATTTGATCCAATATTGCCTTGACAAATGATGCTGGTTAGGCTAACAGGCGTTTGGTAGATATTGATATATCCGTCGTAAACTAACCAATTTTCGAACGTAATGTCTGTTCCGCCATCAAGTTTCTGGATGTTTGTGTAGCCTTTACCAGTAGTTCCATTCACATTACTTAATGTTTTCACAACCGGTCCGCCTCCAACTGAGGCAATTGATCCCAGATTAATTGTAGCAGGGTAGCTTTCACCAGCAATAGTACCTGTAAGGGAAACAGTAAGGAGTGTATTTCCATTGACTCTTTTTTCGAACAAGGCTGTTCCAGCGACACCAAAGGCACCAACCAAACTGAGTGGATAAGATTTACTGGTAGAAGTAATCACGTTGCCACCAATGTCACCCTGTGCAAGAATTACATCGGGTTCGCTGCTGCTTTTAATTACTTTAATAAATCCATCAAAAGCAATGAGTTGACTATAAGTCATTTTGTTGGTCACAGTTGAACTTTTACCACTTGCATCAACCGGATTAAGTTCAATAACTACAGATCCATTTTCAACTGCCGATTTGGCGTATAAATACGCAGGATGAGTCCCTGAAGGAGCATTGACCAGCACAATATCGATGGTCGCCGATGTGCTGCTACTTTCGATGAAGGTTACTGTACCAGTTACACCCAATACGTCTTTAACCATCAGTTTGTAGGATGAGCTTTTTGAGGCATCATCTTTCTTGCATCCGCCAGCGATAAGCAAAGCAACTGATAAAAACATTGTTAGCATAACAAATACTTTTCTTTTTGATTTAATCATTTTATGAAATATTGGTGTATTACCGCATCTGGCGGCACAGTTGTGAATGTATTTTCACAGAACAAAGTTGAGGTCTTAAACTCTGGAAAGTGTTATATAATTATAGGAAAGTGTTATATGATTCACACATTCTTAGACTAATCTCCACAGTGCAAACGCATCTAATATTTACCCACGCCCCTTATTTAGGGCTACTCTTTATACTTAACATTTTGAAACAAAAATGTTGATATTAAGACAACCCAGCGGCCTGAAAGGCCAGTATATTCTAGCCCAGGGCAAACGGAGTGTCGCCCTGGGTTGGGAAATGGGTGTCAAAATCGTCCGCGTTATAGCATTTTTTGAAATGTTGTCGTTATTACGGACGAAGAGGTAGGTATCCCAATTCCGTCCGAAATTACAGATAAGGCATACCAAAAGTAAAAGAACCTGAAGTGCTGTAATTATTTTCTATTTGTTAAAAATAGTCCTGGAAATCTCGACACCTTGTGGGTACGAATTATTACCCTGATCCTCGGCTGTTATAAATATTTCGGTTACATTAAACGGGGTTGAAGTTTTTAATGTAGCCGTTTTGGCATTTTTATTCTTAAGTTGTCCAATATTCGATGTTTCATTATCTCCTGTTAAAACCCAAACACTGTAGTTGTTTTTTGGTGGATTAAGCCTATCGGCACTTGCCAAATTCTTTGCTGTTACTTCAATAACAAAATTCCCATTTTTGTCTTGTTTCTTTTTTGCAGTTATTTCCGATGCCGGCGTTACATTAGATGTTGGAAATTTTGCTACTGACCCACAGGATGTTAAAAGCAGAACAATCACTCCCAATAATAAATTTTTATAAGTTTTCATTTTATTTAATATTAAATTTTTCTTACTCTTATGGTTTTTCAGAAACCACCCCTTTGTAATGTTTGGTCATCTTTATTTCAATATTCAACTGTTTAATGTTTTTCATCTTCATTCACAGTATGAGACATTTAATTACGCCTAAATCTAATAGAAGAGGTTCAAGTAACTGTTACAGATTTTTAAAAAGAAATTACATCATTCACACATTTCGAAATCACTTGTCCAGTGCTATCATATTCAGGCCTAATGTTTCATAAAGCTTTGATCTTGAAATTAACATTGACAAGTCTCCTGATTTTTCAGCTTGATGTTTTACTGCTAAAATTATTTCTCCAATGCTGTAACTTTGTTTAACCGACGCATGTACTTTTCTTCATCCTTGAAATCAGCATTCAGGAAAGTTTGCACCAATTCCCAGGCCAGTGCAGTTCCAGTGATCCTTCCCCCAAGGCAAATCACATTCATGTCGTCGTCCTCAACTCCCTGATGTGCTGAGAAAGAATCAGTAATCAGTGCTGCTCTTACTCCTGAAATTTTATTGGCTGCCACACAGGCGCCAACGCCACTTCCGCAGATGGCAATCCCACGGGATATTTCTCCCTGAGAAACAGCTTTTGCCAAGGGTACCACAAAGTCAGGATAATCATCTCCATCAACCATTTCAGTAGCCCCAAAATCTGTTACGTGATAACCTGCCACAGTGAGAGTCAGGATTAATTCAGTTTTCAATTCAAATCCACCATGATCGGCAGCAATCCCAATTCGCATCATTTCTTTCCGGTTATCGGCATTCCTATCTTTAGTATTGTTTATTGATTCCATTTCCAGTTAAGTATTTCAGGCATATCCTGCCCATGTTTATCAATGTATTTTTTGTGCTCGATGAGTTTGCTGGCCATCAACTGTTTGAGTTTATCACCGTCGGGTCCCAATTGAGGTATCCGATTAATGACATCCTGTACCAGATGAAAGCGATCCAGATCATTTAAAACTGTCATGTCGAAGTAAGTCGTAATGGTACCTTCTTCCTTATAGCCACGAACATGTATGTTTTCGTGGTTGGTGCGTTTGTAAGTCATACGGTGTAGGAGCCAGGGATAACCATGAAAGGCGAATACAACGGGTTTATCTTTTGTAAATAATGAATCAAAATCGAGATCGGTTAATCCGTGCGGATGCTCTGTGTCGGGTTGCAGTTTCATCAGATCGACCACATTGATCACCCTGATTTTTAATTTGGGCAAATATTTGCGAAGGATGGAAACTGCAGCCAGTGATTCGAGTGTTGGCACATCGCCACAACTGGCCATCACCACATCCGGTTCGCCACCCTGATCGTTGCCGGCCCATTCCCAAACACCAATTCCCCTGGTGCAATGAGCAATTGCCTGATCCATGGTCAACCATTGTGGCGCCTGATATTTGCCAGCGATTACCACATTTACGTAGTGACGACTTCGGAGGCAATGATCCCAAACCGATAACAAACAGTTGGCATCGGGCGGCAGATAAACGCGCACAATCGAAGCTTTTTTGTTCATTACATGATCGATGAATCCCGGATCCTGATGGGTAAAACCATTATGGGCTTGCTGCCAAACGTGTGAGGCAAGCAAATAATTCAACGAAGCAATTTTCTTTCTCCAGGGCAATTCTGCACTAACTTTCAACCACTTGGCATGTTGATTGAACATCGAATCTATGATGTGGATAAAAGCTTCGTAGCAATTAAACAGGCCGTGTCTCCCGGTTAACAGGTAACCTTCGAGCCATCCTTCGCATTGGTGTTCGCTCAAAACTTCCATCACCCGTCCTTCCGGAGCAAGGAACTCATCGTTCTTTTTTGTTTTGGCTTCCCATTGCCGGTTGGTTACTTCAAAAACGGCATTCAGTCGGTTCGAAAGTGTTTCGTCAGGTCCAAAAATTCGGAAATTGCGTTGTTCCTGATTGAGCATGATCAAATCGCGCAAAAATACGCCCAGTTCGTGTGCATCAGCAGCTTGAACAGCTCCGGGCGAAGGTACTTTCACTTCGTATTTCCTGAAATCGGGCATAATCAGATCTTGCAACAAAAGTCCGCCATTGGCATGTGGGTTTGCTCCCATGCGTCGGTTACCTTCAGGAGCCAGTTCAGCCAATTCGGATATAAGGCAGCCATTTTCATCAAACAATTCTTCAGGATTATAACTTTTCAACCAATCTTCAAGTAGTTTCAGATGGGCAGGATGTTCGGAATCGACCAGAATAGGAATCTGGTGAGCACGAAAGGTGCCTTCAATTTTTATCCCTTCAACTTCTTTCGGACAAGTCCAACCTTTAGGCGACTTGAGCACGATCATCGGCCATAACGGACGGGAAGCATCTTCATTTTCGCGTGCATGGCTTTGTATTTTTTTGATTTTCCGAATGGCTTTTTCCATGATTGTAGCCATGAGACGGTGCATCTTTTTGGGTTCATCGCCTTCCACATAATAAGCTTTCCAACCATAACCACGAAGCAACTGATCTAATTCCTTTTGCGGAATACGTGCCAATACTGTTGGGTTAGCAATTTTATACCCATTGAGATGGAGGATTGGCAAAACAGCTCCGTCGGTAATCGGATTCAAAAATTTATTGGAATGCCATGCTGTTGCCAGCGGTCCGGTTTCGGCTTCTCCGTCACCAACCACGCAAGCGACAATTAGTTCAGGATTGTCGAAAGCTGCTCCGAAAGCATGGCTCAATGAATAGCCCAGTTCTCCACCTTCATGAATTGAACCCGGACATTCCGGAGAAACATGACTTGGAATTCCGCCGGGAAAAGAGAATTGGGTAAACAATTTTTTCAGCCCATCCTCATCCTGAGTTATGTTTGGATAAACTTCGCTGTAAGTGCCTTCGAGGTATGTATTTCCTACCAGAGCTGGTCCGCCATGACCGGGGCCTGAAATGTAAATCATATCCAGGTCGTATTTTTTGATGACCCTGTTCAGGTGCACGTAAATAAAGTTCTGCCCGGGTGTGGTTCCCCAATGACCAAGAAGCATCGATTTTACATGTGACAACTTCAAAGGCTTCCGAAGCAAAGGATTGTCGCGGAGGTAAAGCTGGCCTACCGACAAATAATTGGCGGCCCGCCAATAGGCATCTATTTTATTTAAAAGTTCCTTCGACAAAAGGGTCTTTTTAACCTGTTTGCTATTTGTTTTGTCAGCACTTCTTTTGTCTGAATCTTTTATTGTTTTCATTTTTCAGAAATTTGTATTTTCATTTTCAGGATTAGTTGTGCTTTTGGGTTGGTTCAAAAATGTAAAACAACATTGTCTTCAACTAGCTGATCCAAATGAATTTACATTGCTTTAGCATAGTGCATCATTCACATATTCTCAGCCCATTCAAAGTCAATGAAACCTTCTTCTATATCAACATTTATCAAACGGGCTTTTAGCTTATGTCCCACTTCCAGCCCTTTAAATCCCCTGACTAATTTCCCTTCAACATGTGGATGAAAAAGTCGTATCCATGTTCCTTTGGACGAGGCTCCACTAACAATGGCGTTGAAAACTTCGCCAATTCTGTGTTCCAGCAGCATCGCGTTGGCCGACTTTTCAACCTGCCGCTCTACTTTTCGTGCATCATCTTCTTTTACCGTGCAGTGGTGTGCAATTTCTTCCAGTTGTTCAATTGAATAAGGAACAGAATGACCAGCTATGGCCGATTTAAGCAACCGTTGTGTGACCAAATCGGGAAAACGCCGGTTGGGAGCTGTTGCGTGTGTGTAATCTTTTACTGCCAAACCAAAATGACCGGGAGCAACACTGCCTGGCGTTTCCAAAACATATTCGCCTGCCCCCAAGAGTTTAAGCACACTAATCGACATGTCGATAAAATTTTGCGATTCGTTTTCTTTGATAAACTTCAAAAAGTCTGAAAGAGATTTTGAATCCGCATTTTCGGGAAGTGAAAATCCATTCTCTGAAGCCAGTTCCACAATCCTATCCCACCGTTTGGGCGTTCGGACAACTCTCCTTAAAGAAGGAAAGTTACTCTTAGCCAGGTATCGGGCAGTGGCTCCATTTGCAGCAATCATAAAATCTTCAATCAAACTTTTGGCTCTGTTTTTATGCTCAGCCCTTATCTCGCTTATACTATCTCCGTCAAAAACAGGTCTGGCTTCAATGGTTTCAAATTCTAAAGCGCCATGCTTATAGCGCAACTTCTTCATTTTTTGAGCTATTCGATCCTGCAATTGTATGTTTTCAGCCAATCCTTTCACCTTTCCAATTTCTGAAGGAATAGGGCCATCTCCTTCGAGCCAGTCAGCTAAGCTCTCGTACTGAAGCTTTGCATGATTAAATACTGTTGCCAAATAAATATCAGATTGTTGCAAGGCACCATCATCACCCACAATCATTTCAACCACTAAAGCACAGCGTTCTCCGCCCACACCCATCGATGTAAAGTCAGTTGATAATTTCTCAGGAAGCATCGGAAAAATTTGAGCTACTGTATAAATTGTCGCGGTGTTCTGCCTGGCATGTTTGTCAATATTTGAATTTGCGTGAACAAGGGCATCCACATCAGCGATGGCAACCAGCAAACGGACTTTGTTCCCGGGCAACTGTTCGGCATACGTTAATTGATCCAGATCGAGTGAATCGGCATTATCTACTGAACACCATTGCAAATCGCGCAAATCTTTAGCATGATAAGGTTCATAGGATGCCGGAATAGTTATATTCTTCAATTCGTCAAGCAAATTAGCCGGAAAATCAGGAACTAATCCTCTTGATATCATTGCTTTTCGTGCAATTTGTTGTAAAACTATTCGGTTAGCATTTCTATCATTGTTTGTCATTTTCGGAATTTGTGAATCATTTTTAGTATTCATATTCAGGGTGTTCGTTCATACTT
>Ga0136636_10002389_pt1 | contig 11173 bp, 7 predicted proteins | sample AntDrymUQ8522106_2_FD_104653 | JGI IMG/M metagenome (GOLD analysis project Ga0136636, IMG submission 104653) | Polar desert sand microbial communities from Dry Valleys, Antarctica - metaG UQ852 (21.06) | ecosystem: Environmental > Terrestrial > Soil > Desert | place: Antarctica: Dry Valley... | reverse complement strand
CGAACCGGCTAGGTTCGCGCCCTTCGCGCTGTTCGTGCCACTTCGCGCCGTTCGTGGTCCAGACGTTCGCGCCGTTCGTGGTCCAGATGTTCGCGCCGCTCGTGGTTCAGACGTTCTTCGCGCTCAGGACACAGAGGCTGGCGGCTGAGGGTCGCGCTCCTCGGGCACGGGCAGCGGCGGCACCGGCACCGGCGTGTAGTCTGAAGCGGCCTCTGGGGGGGGCGCGACTCCCTCGCGGCGCATGCGCTTCGGCATAAAGCCCGCCGGCGTAGGTGGCTCGCTCAGGCGGCCGTACAAATACTCGAACACATCGCGGGACACCGCCCCGAGCGGTGCGGAGAGGATCGCGCCGAGCACGCCGAACACCTGCGAGCAAACCACCAGCAGCACAATCAGCACTGCCGCGTGCAGCCCCACGCTGTCGCCCACAATGCGCGGCACCAGGAAGTTGTTCTCCAGCTGCTGGATGGCGATATACAGCACCAGCACGGCCAGGCCTGTAGTGGGGCTGTGGATGAAGCCGAGGGCGATGGCCGGGACCGAGCCGATGATCGGCCCAATCAGCGGGATCAGCTCGGTGATACCGGCGAACACCGCCAGGATCAGCACGTAGGGCACCTCTAGCCCCAGCAGGTTCAGGATCGTAAGCCCCAGGCCCGCCGACGCGCCCACCGCCAGCCCCAGGATCAGCTGGCCGCGCAGGTAGCCGCTAAAGTCGTGGTCTACGATCGACACCACCGACCAGAAGTCCGCCCGCAGCCGGGCCGGCAGCGCCCGATCAAGCGTGTCGCGCCCCGCCCGCTGGTCCATCAATACATAGAAGAGCCAGAACGGGATCAGGAAGAACCCCAGCAAGAACGAGACCGTGTTTGCCACCGAGAGCACACTGTCTAGCAGGAAGCTGCCCACGCCACGCAGGTAGGTCAGAAAGTTGGCGCGGAGCGTGGTAAGGCCCTGGTTTACCACGCCCGAGACCGCGTTCTGCACCTCGATCTGCATGTTCTCCGGCAGATTGGCGAGCAGCTGTTGATACTCCAGCAGCGCCGCATCGGCCCAGCGCTGGATGATCGAAATATCGGGCATCGCTCGGATCAGCTGGCCGAGCTGCTCAACCAGCGGCGGCACGATGAAGCTAAAGAAGCCGAACACCAGGAGCAACACCAATAGGTAGACCACCACGATTGCGGCCCAGCGCGGCATGCCCCGATCTAGCCGGTTCACAAGGGGCAAAAACAGGTAGGCCAGAACGGCCCCGAATATAAATGGCGTGAGCGCGGCGCGGGCCTGCCAGAAGAGCCAGCCCACGCCGTAGAGCGCGGTCAGAACCAATACCCAGCGCCCGATCCGGCGGGCCGGGGGAAGCCGAAGAGGAGCTGCGGTCATTGAGGATTACCGATCATCGCGCCCGCTCAGGGCGTTGATTGTCAGGATCACGGCGGTGGCGCTGCCGCTATTTACCCAGCTGTGGGCCACGTCGTCGCGGTAGAAGAGTGTATCGCCGGGGCTGAGATCATACGCCTCATCGCCCAGATTGTAGTGCAATTGTCCTGCCAACACCAAGATCATCTGGCTACCCCGGCTCGAGAAGCCCTGCTGCCCGCTGCCCGGCCGCGCCTCGATCATGCGTGTCTCGAGCTCGTTATTGGGCGGCAGGATCGAGAAGACCTGCACCGGCGCGTCGTCCAGGCTCAGGCGCACGCGCTCGGCCACCAGCACCATCTGGCCAACCTGCTGGCTGTCCTCGCCCTCAAAGAAGTGCGTCATCTGCACGCTGAAGAACTGCGCCAGCTTGCGCAGGTTCGCCACCGAGATATTCACCTTGTCGCGCTCCAGGCGGCTGAGGAACGATGGCGTCAGCCCAGAGCCCTCCGAGACTTCTTGCAAGGTTAGGCCGCGCTCCTGCCGGAGCCGACCGATCTTTTGGCCGAGCGACATCGTTCACCGCCTTCTGCGCACCGCACCGTTACAAAAGATCAGGGTGCTTTTGCCCTTTGGTTGCAGCTGCCTTGTTTTGATTATACGCCACAGGATTTCTGCTTGTCAAGACAGTGCACAGTTCGGCATGTCAGGTTTTTCCGCGTTGCGGCGGCATCGCTGTATTTTGGCGATAAATATTTGGACAGTTGAGGTTGCGCTGGCTTGCATAAGAATCAAAAAGCCAGCAGCTATACCTGCCGATCACGCCGCTTGAGCAGCCACGCGGTAATGGCCAGGCAGACGATGGCGTACACAACCAGGGCGGCCCAGCGGCTCAGCAAATGGGCCGGGGTGTGCGTGAAGGCGGCCTCTGCCTCCAGGAAGCCCGGCGTGCAGCCGGGCGGCACACTCCCGCTGTCGTCGAGGTTCGGGAGGTTGCAAAGCGAGTTGAGATCGATGCTCACACCCAGGGCGTCCATCGACCAGCTACTGATCGTGAGCCAGGAGAGCGGCGTGGCGAGGCCCTCGATCTTGAAGATCAGCCCCGCAAAAAGGATCTGCGGGATGAGCACCAGCGGCACGATGCTGATCGCTCGATCGGCGCTGCTCGACCCCGCGCTGATCGCTAGCCCCAGGGCCATGCCCGCAAGCGAGGTGAGCAGCAGCGTCACAAATGTCTCCAGCAGCGGCGGCAGCAGCACCCCGGTGTCCGGCGGAAAGCCCACGCGCAGCGCCAGCATGCCAAGCAGCACCAGCGTCTGCAGCAGCACCAGCAGGCTGAGCACGATCACCTTAGAGGCCAGGTACGGCCCGATCTTCAGGTTGACGAGGCGCTCGCGCTCGAAGATCGGCTGCTCCTTTACGATCTCGCGGGCCGCGTTGATAATCCCGAACCAGACGCTGACCGTGGCGAGCATGAAGAGCACTTTTTTGGCCTCGCCGCGCTGGAGCACGTCCTCGGCAGTCGCGCCAAGCAGCGCGTCGGGGCGGGCCACCAGCAGCAGCAGCAGCGCGATGATCGGCGCCTGGAGCAGCAGGATCAGCAGGTTGCGCCGATCTTGCAGCGTCAGGTCGAGGTAGCGCCGTGTGAGGATGCCGAGCTGCCGCAGATGCGCGACCTTCGGCTTGCCCGCGCTCACCCCGCCTGCCGTAGCCGCACCACCCTGCACCACCGGCCCAACCGGCGCCTCGGCCAGCCGCGCGATGACGTAGTGCCGATGCTGCTCGCTGCCACGATACTTCAGCTCCCAGAGCTCGGCCAGGCTGGGGTGCGCCTGAGCAGCGGGACTCGCCTTCTTCCACGCCTCATGCTGCGCCTTCAGGTCGCGCAGCACAATCGGGCTGGCGGGATCGCCCACGCCCTCCAGCTTGGTGTAGATGTCGGCGAAATCGCCGCTCGTAACGTTGAAGAAGGCCAGCGCCTCCTGGGGCGGCCCAAAGTAGACCATGCGCCCGGCGGCCATAAAGGCCACATGGTCGCAGACGCTGATATTGGCGGTGGCGTGGGTGACGAGCACAATCGTGCGCCCGCTGTCGGCGAGGCGGCGCAGCGTGTACATCATCTTCTTCTCGAGGCCGGGGTCGAGGCCGGAGGTAGGCTCATCGAGAAAGAAGAGGCTGGGGTCGGCCAGCAGCTCGGCGCCGATGCTCACGCGCTTGCGCTGGCCGCCAGACAGGTTCTCCACCAGCTTGTCGCGGTGGGGCGTCATCTCCACATCTTCGAGCACGCGGGCGATGCGGCCATCGATCTCGCTCGTGGCGGTGTCGGCGGGGAGGCGCAGGCGGGCGGCGTAGCCGAGCGCGCGATCCACGGGCAGCGTGCGGTGCAGGATGTCGTCCTGGGGCACGTAGCCGAGCACGGTGCGGTAGTTGTCGAAGTTGCGGTAAAAGTCGTCGCCGTTCACGAGCACCTGGCCCGAGCTGGCGGGGGCGTAGCCGCAGAGCGCCTTCATGAGTGTGCTCTTGCCGGTGCCAGAGCCGCCGACGAGGGCGACGAACTCGCGCGGGGCGATGCTGAGCGACACGTCGCAGAGGATCACGCGGCTTTGCCCATCACGCCTCACACTGCGCGTAAGGCTGCGGGCGTCCACCCGCAGGGCGCCGCGCTGGTCGTACTGGTCGAGGCTGCCAATGTTGTAGACCAGCTTAAACACGCCGATCGTGATCACGTCGCCCTGGCGCAGCGTGTGGGCGCTGGCGAGGCGCTGGCCGTTCACGAAGGTGCCGTTAGAAGAGCCTGCATCGCGCAGCACGGCGCCGCCACCTGGGGCGCGGTCGATCTGGGCGTGGAAGCGCGAGACCTGGGGGTTCTCCAGCACGATGTCGCAGCCGACGCGCCCGATCGTGATCTGGCTATCGCTGGGGTCGAGGGCGTAGCTTTGCGCCACCTGGCCGCCCTGGGGCGCGCGCACAGCGGCGGGGTTCTGGTAGCCGAGGCTCACAAACGTGCCGGTGGCAGGGTCGCCGATGCGCAGCACGTCGCCGTCGGCGAGCTCGTGGCTGGGCACGCGGCGGCCCTCGAAGAGCAGGCCGTTGGTGGAGCCGACATCGACAATCCGATGGGCTTTGCCTGCTGGCTCGATGCGGGCGTGGCGGCCGGAGACGAAGCGCGAGCTGAGCACAAGGTCGTTATCGGGGGCGCGGCCGATGGTGAGTGGCAAGCTGCCGAGGGGCACCACGCGGCTCTGTCCATCCTCTAGCAGCTGGAGCTGCGGGCCGCTGCCGCCGGTGGCGAGCACAGTGGGCGCCGGGGCGGGCGGGGCTGCGGCGACGGGTTGTGCGGGGGCGGGCTGCTCCCTGCCGCAGCGTGTGCAGAAGCGCGCGCCGGGCTTGCTGAGCTGGGCCTGGCAGTGAACACAGAGCGTGGGGGAAGGAAATGACACGCCGGGGAGCTCCTGTGCTATAATCTGGCTGGCCCCAGTATAGCACTTTAGAAGCGGATATTTCCGCGTTGGTACGCGGTGCGGCGAGCAGCTACGCGGTGAGCGCACCTGGGCGGTGAGTGGTCACCTACGCGGCGGGCGGTACCTACGCGGTGGGCGTCGGATGCAGGCGGGGCCAGCCCCCCTGCACCCCCCAACGTTTGGACCACGAACGGCGCGAACGGCGGCGAACGGCGCGAAGCCGCCTCCGAGATTGTCCACGCTACAGTTTGCAGGAGTCAGCTGTCAGTTTACAGTTCACAGTACCTGTCGTCAGTTGCAGTTTGCAGTTCCCACGTCACCAAGCGCAAACTGACTCCTGACTCCTGACTCCTGACGCCTGATAACGGAGCCTTCACCAGTGACACTTCCGGCCGCGCGCGTCTGCCATGCCTGCGGCGCCCCCCTTGCGGCGAGCGCCCGCTACTGCACGCGCTGCGGTGCGCCCGCCCTCGACGCCGCCGCCGCCGAGGAGGTGATGCTGCCCGGCGCCCGCCACCTGCGCGTCGCCTCCGACACGCTCAGCCTGCGCGAGCTGCTCGCCGTGGTGGAGTCCGGCGTCTTTTACTGGCGCCAGCGCCTTGAGAAGGCCGAGGGCGTGGCCCGCGACGAGGCCGCCGCCGCGATCAAGGATCTGTCAAAGATCCTCGATAGCCTGGCCACCCAGATCGCCCAGGGCCGCGAGACGGTGCGCGTCACCGGCCGCCTGCCAGCCCAGCGCGCCGCCCCGCGCCCTTGCGCCATCTGCGGCCGCGGCAACCGCAGCGGCGCAAACTACTGCCTGGCCTGCGGCTCGCCCCTGCGCCCCGGCGTCAAGCCGGCCCCTCAGCCCCCGCCGCTGCTCAGCCTCGCCGTCGCCGCCCGCACCGATGTTGGCATGGCCCGCCCCGCCAACGAGGATACGCTCTACACTGGCGAGTTTACTACCGTGGACGGCAAGCTCGGCACGCTGCTGCTGGTTGCCGACGGCATGGGCGGCGCCCAGGCCGGCGAGGTGGCCTCCGGCATGGCCTGCGACACGCTCAAGCAGCAGCTCACCGAGGCGCTGAGCGCCGGCCTCCCCCCCGCCGACGAGGGCTGGCACGCGATCTTGCGCAAGGCTGTGAGCACGGCGAACCAGCGCATCTATGCGCAGGCCCAGAGCGATCCCGGCAGTCGCGGCATGGGCACCACGCTCACCGTGGCCGTGGTGGCGGGCCGACGCGCCCACCTTGCCCACGTCGGCGATAGCCGGGCCTACCTGATCAACCAGGCTGGCGTGAACGGCGAGGGCGGCACCTGGGCTCAGCTTACCACCGACCATACGCTTGTCGCACGTCTGGTGGACATCGGCCAGCTTACGCCCGAGGAGGCGCGCTCGCACCCTCAGCGCCACATGCTCTACCGCTCGCTCGGCACCGACCCCACCACCGACATCGATACCGCCAGCCAGGCCCTCGCCGCAGGCGATCTGCTGCTGCTCTGCTCCGACGGTCTGATCAACTATGTAGAGGGCGACGAGCTGGCCCAGATCGTGTTAGAGGAGCCTAGTGGCGCCCGTGCGGTCGATCGGCTCGTAGCCCTTGCCAACGAGCGCGGCGGCAAGGACAATATCAGCGTCGTGATTGCGCGGGCAGTTGCCTAGCGCCGCGGAGTGCCTATGCCCATCTGTGGCGCCTGCCATGCGGAGAATCGGCGCGTGGCCCGCTTCTGCTGGAGCTGCGCCGCGCCGCTGCCCCCCGCTCGCCCGAATGAGGATGATCGCGCTTGGCTCGCTGCCAGCCTTACAGCCCCCGCGCCTATAACGATCGCCGTCACTGGCGCAACCGCGCCCTTTGCCCCCGCCACTTTAGAGCCGGCTCGCCCAAGCGCGGCCGAGGAGAAGCTGATGGATCTGCCAACTCCCACGCTGTTCGCCGGGCGCTACGAGCTCCCCGCCGGCGATGCCGAAGGCCCCCTGCTTGTGGTCGATACGGAGCCCTGGCGCCGCTGCTGGGCCTGCGGCTCCACCGCCAACGAGTCCGGCGAGTCGTTCTGTATCGACTGTGGCGCCGCCCTGGGTAGCCGCAGCTATCGGGGCGCCCTTTCCCAGAGCGACGCCCCCACCGGCGCCGCCCTCATCCCTAGTGTGAGCGATGCGGCCGCCCGCGCCTTGCTGCCCGAGCTTTGGGAGCAGGCCGAGCAGGATGGCCGCACGCTCAGCCTGATCCACGACAGTGGGCGCAGCCCGCTCGCCACGCCGCTCGATGAGACTGCCGCCCTCGCCGTGGGCACTGGCCTCGCCCGCCTGCTCGCCGCGCTCCACGCCCAGGGCCTCGCGCTCGGCGCCGTGGCCACCGCCGAGCTTGAGCCCCTGCCCGGCGGCGGCGCTCGCCTGCGTGACGCCGCTAATCTGCGCCGCTTTCCGCCCGAGGAGGCGCCTGCTGCTGTCAAGGGCGACCTCGCCGCGCTCGCCGAGCTGCTGGAGCAGCTTACAGCTACACCGCGCACTACGCAGCGCCTGAGCGAGGACGAGGCCGCCCAGGCGATTGATGAGAGCGGCGACGGCCTCGCGACCGTGCTGCGCCAGGCACGCACTGGCGCCCTCGCCAGCGCCGCCGATATGGCCGAGCGGCTGGCAGCCCTGCTCGCCGACCGCACCCAGCCCGCCTCGCTGCGCCAGATAATGGGCGCCGCCACCGACACCGGGATCGTGCGCGACCACAACGAGGATAGCTACCTGACCATTCAGCTCGGCCTCGATAACAACAACCTCGCGCAGAGCTGGGGCGTCTTTATCGTCTCCGATGGCATGGGCGGCCACGCGGCGGGCGAGGTCGCCAGCAGCCTGGCGATCCGCAGCGCGGCCGACCTGCTCCTGAGCGAGTATCTGGCCCGCGCCGTGCAGCCCGACGCCGACTACAGCGAGGAGGAGGCACGTGACATGGTGCGCCGCGCCATCGTGCGCGCCAACGAGAGCGTTGTGGCCGAGAGCCGCGCCCAGGGCAACGATATGGGCGCAACCTTCACTATGGCGCTGGTGATGGGCGACCGCGTGACGGTGGGCAATGTCGGCGATAGCCGCACGTACCTGGTGCGTGAGGGCAAGCTGCTGCGCGTCAGCAAAGATCACTCCCTGGTGCAGCGCCTGGTCGATCTGGGGCAGATCAGCGACGAGGATATCTACACGCACCCGCAGCGCAACGCCGTGCTGCGCTCGCTGGGCGACAAGGCCGAGCTGGAGGTTGATCTGTTCAACGAGCGGGTGCGCCCCGGCGACGCGCTCTTCCTCTGCTCCGACGGCCAGTGGGAGATGACCCACGACCCCGAGATGGAGCGCATGCTGGCCAGCGAGGACGACCCGACCACGATCTGCAAGACGCTTGTGGCGGCCGCCAACCAGGCCGGCGGCGAGGATAATATCACCGCCGTGCTGGTGCGCTTCGTGTAGGCTGGCAACTTTACCCGCTTGCGAAGCGTCGAACGCCCAGTATCGCAATTGTATGGAGAACTGCCGATGGCCGACGCCGTCACTCTGACATGTACCTGGGGCCGCCAGCCGCTCCCCGCCACTGGCGCGCCGCAGCTTGGCTACCTACTTGTGGAGGCCACGCCTGCGGCCCCTGCGGCTGTGGCCGTCCCGCTCAACTTCTGCCTCGTGCTCGACCGCTCTGGCTCTATGCAGGGCGCCAAGCTGGAGAGCATGAAGGCCGCCACCAAGCGGGTGCTGGAAAGTCTCACCCCCCAGGATGTCGTCTCGATCGTGATCTTCGACGACACGGTGCAGACGCTCGTGCCCGCCACGCCCGCCACCGACCAGGCCGCGCTGCTGGCCGCCGTGGATCAGATCGTAGAGTCTGGCGGCACCGCAATGTCGCTTGGCATGCAGGCAGGTCAGGCTGAGCTGCAGAAGCACGCCGGGCCGGATCGGATCAGCTACATGCTGCTGCTCACCGACGGGCAGACCTGGGGCGACGAGGCGGTCTGCCGCACGATCGCCCAGGGCCTCGGGCAGGCTGGGGCGCGCATCACGGCGCTTGGCCTTGGCGCGGAGTGGAACGAGCAGCTGCTCGACGACCTGGCCGACGCCACCGGCGGCAGCTCGGATTACATCGCCGAGCCCGCCCAGATCGACAGCTTCTTTCAACGCGCCGTGCGCAGCGCCCAGGGCACGGCGGCCACCGAGGCGCGCCTGCTGCTGCGGCTGGTGCGGGAGGCCACACCGCGGGCCGTGCATCGGGCCACGCCCACGATCGCCAACCTTGGCTACCAGCCGACCGGCGACAGCGAGGTGGCCGTGAAGCTTGGCGATCTGGTGTACGGCCAGGTGAACAGCGTGGTGGTGGAGCTGATGCTGCCCGCCCGCGCTGCGGGCTCGTTTCGCGTGGCCCAGGCCGAGCTGCACTTCACGCCGATCGGTACGACCGCCCCGCAGGAGGTGAAGCAGGATCTGCTACTAACCTTCAGCGCCGACCAGAGCGCGGTTGCCTACGAGCCACGCGTGATGAACCTGGTGGAAAAGGTGATGGCCTTCAAGCTTCAGACCCGCGCGCTCGCCGAGGCCGAGCTTGGCAATATCGCCGGGGCCACCCAGAAGCTGCGCGCCGCCGCGACCCGCCTGCTCGATTTAGGCGAGCTTGACCTGGCCGAGAAGACCAGCCAGCAGGCCGATCAGCTTGAGCAGGGCACGGCCCTCAACGCCGCCACCCAGAAGGAGCTCAAGTATGCCACCCGCCGACTCACCCAGAAGCTCGATGAGTGAGACCAATGGACTAGAAGCGTCCGCGCGTCATGCTGAGCGCAGCGAAGCATCTATCCCGGCCTATAGAAAGACCCTTCGCGCTGCTCAGGGTGACACATATTGTGTGAGGAGATCGTCCTAATGCTTACCTGCCCAACTTGTGGCGCCCAGAACGACCCGGCCAACCGCTTCTGCGACCAGTGTGGTTCCCGGCTAGATGTAGGTGCGCCCGCTGTCGCTGTGTCGCCGCTGGCTGCTGCCGAGGCTTCAACAATGCTAGCTACGCCTCCCACCGCGCTCCCCGCTGCCCCGCTCGTCTGCCCAAATTGCAGCTCGCCAGTGCTGCCAGGCGAGGCCTTCTGCGATAACTGCGGCGCCGATCTTTCGTCGCTCGCTATCACGATGGCGCCAGCCGTGGCGGAGCCTGAGCCCGAGTCGGCCCTGGCGCCTGCTCCGGTAGAGCCTGCTGCCGCGCCGCCCGTGGCCGCGCCCGACGAAGCCACCATGCTCGCGGCGCCCCCAGTTGCCGAGCCAGTGCTCGCGCCCATTGCGCCCGAGCCCGTGGCCGCGCCCAACGACGCCACGATCCTCGCCGCCCCGCCCGTTGCTGTGCCGATGCCCGCGCCGTCTGTGCCCGAGCCAGTCGCCGCGCCCGACGACGCTACGATCCTCGCCACGCCCGTGGCCACCGCGCCCACGCTCGCCGCGCCTGTGGCAGACGAGCAGGCGACCCACACAGCGCCCAGGGCGGAGCTCGATGCCGAACTGGTGCGCCAGCAGCAGATCATCGCGCAGTTCGAGCAGATGCAGGCCACGTTTGGCGCGGCCACCCCGGCGGCGGTGACGACCGGGCTCGCCGAGGCCCGCGACGCGCTCGCCCGCGCCCAGGCCGAGCTCGACAGCCTTGCGCCGCCCGCACCCACCATCGACCCCGCCGAGCTCCAGCGGCTTGGCGACGAGATTGCGCGCCAACAGCAGATCATCGCGCAGTTCGAGCAGATGCAGGCCACGTTTGGCGCGCCCACCCCGGCGGCGGTGACGACCGGGCTCGCCGAGGCCCGCGACGCTTTGGCACAGGCCGAGACAAGCCTGGCCGCGCTTGGGGGAGGCATCACTGCCGCGCCAGCACCGGCAGCCCCGTCAGCACCGGAGGCCGCGCCCGCGCCGCCCATACCTGTGCCCGCTGCGCCCGCTACCCCTGCACCCGAGCCGGCCCCGGCACCGCCAGTTGCGCCCACTCCTGCGCCAGTCGGGCCGCGTTTCGTGGTTGTGGATGGCGGCACCGAGCTGCGCCTGCCCGCCGACAAGGCCGAGATCATCGTGGGCCGCGAGGATCCGGTGAGCAACATCTACCCCGAGGTAGACCTGACACCATTCGGCGGTGAGATGGGCGGCGTGAGTCGTCAGCACGCGCGGCTCAACCTGAGCGGTGGCCAGTGGACGATCACCGACCTTAACAGCACCAACTACACTCGCCTCGACGGGGCGCGCCTGGAGCCTAACACCGCCACCGCGCTGCCCGACGGCGCCCGCGTGCAGTTTGGGCGCATCGCGATGACCTTCCACCTGTAAGACAAGGGCACAGAGGACAGGGCGCTGGGTTACGCGCTGTAGCGGCGCGCTGTAGCGCGCCGCT
>Ga0136636_10002387_pt1 | contig 11176 bp, 11 predicted proteins | sample AntDrymUQ8522106_2_FD_104653 | JGI IMG/M metagenome (GOLD analysis project Ga0136636, IMG submission 104653) | Polar desert sand microbial communities from Dry Valleys, Antarctica - metaG UQ852 (21.06) | ecosystem: Environmental > Terrestrial > Soil > Desert | place: Antarctica: Dry Valley... | reverse complement strand
TTGAACTTGGCCTTGATGAACGCGGCGCGTTGCAACAGGTAGCGGTACTCCTGCGCGTCCAGGTCAGAAAACTGCAAGTAGTGCCGCACGGGGGGCGCGCCTTGGGGTACGGTGCTGGGAATGCCTAAGGGTGCAGGAATCATGCCGAGTCCTTCAACAATACGGAAATCAAGGGGCAAAGAATGACGACGATCTCGTCGGCTTCCTCAATGGTCAAAATCAGCGGCGGTACCAGTCGGATCACCGTGTCGGCCGTCACGCTGATCAGCAAACCACGATCCGCCGCTTGCTGCACCAACGCGCCGCAGGGTTTGGCCAGGTCAATGCCCAACATCAAGCCCATGCCCCGAATCTCTTTGACAGCGCCTGACGCCAGTTCACTGGACAGTGCGGTCTGCAAAGCAGTCTTCAAGTGCGCGCCCACCGTGGCAGCGTTCTCCAGAAGGTGGTCTTCTTCCATGATGCGGATGGTTTCAACCCCAGCGCGCATGGCCAGCGGGTTGCCACCAAACGTGGTGCCGTGGTTGCCGGGTTTGAAAATGTGGGCAGCCTTGGGCCCCGCCACCACCGCGCCCACTGGTACACCCGAGCCCAAGCCTTTGGCCAGTGGCATCACGTCAGGCACGATGCCCGCCCATTGGTGGGCGAACCACTTGCCGGTGCGCCCCATGCCGCACTGCACCTCGTCGATCATCATCAGCCAGTCGCGCTCGTCGCACAGGGTGCGTACCTCACGCAGGTAGTCCATGTGCATGGGGTTGACGCCACCTTCACCTTGAATGGCCTCAAAAAAAACAGCCACCACGTTGGGGTTGTTGGCCGTGGCCGCTTTGAGGCTCTCGATGTTGTTGATCGGCACGCGGATAAAGCCTTCCACGAGGGGGCCAAACCCTTCTTGAATCTTGGCGTTGGCGGTGGCGCTCAGTGTGGCAATGCTGCGGCCATGAAACGCTTTTTCATACACCACGATTTCAGGGCGCTCAATGCCTTTGTCGTGTCCGAACTTGCGCGCCAGCTTCAAGGCAGCTTCGTTGGCTTCCAGACCGGTGGAGCAAAAGAACACATTGGTCATGCCCGACAAGGCTACCAGCTTGGCCGCAAGAGCCTCCTGCTGGGGCACATGGTAGTAATTGCAGCTGTGGATGATTTTTGCAATTTGGTCCTGCAGCGCAGGCACCAGTTTGGGGTGGTTGTGCCCCAAGGTGTTTACGGCGATGCCGCCTAGGCCGTCCAGATAGCTCTTGCCGTTGACGTCCCACATGCGGCAACCTTGTCCGTGAGACACGGCGATGGGCAGACGCCCATAGGTCGTCATCACGTGCGGGGATTGGGCTTCAATGAACGAGGTCTCAACGGGCATGGTTCGTGCTCTCCAGCGTTTAAAACAAAGCGGCCCAACGCAAGTTGGGCCGTTGAAGCGCGATTTTAGACCGATCACTTTCGCAGCCAAGCGTCCAATGATGCGGTCTTTGGCGTGTCTCTTTTTTACCAAGGGAATCAAGTCTTGTATAAGACATAAGATATCGATAGAATCCGCACGCGTGGTAGCAACCCGCCAACGGCACCTGATTTACCTCCACAAGATGGTTTCCAACACTTCAAACAAAATTTATATCCTGGGTGTCACCCACCAGGGCCGATCTTTTCGACCCAGCGATTGGGCTGAGCGTTTGGCGGGGGTGATGAGTCAATTTCGCCCGGGTGGCGCGGGCAACCGTGGCAGTCACATTGCGTATTCGCCTTGGTGTGTGCCCACCAGCGTCAACGGGGTGCGTTGCGTGGTGGTCGATGGCGCGTTGCGGGGCTTCGATGTGATGGCTTGGGATTTTTGCATCAACTTCGCCAAAGACAACGAGCTGCAGACGCTGGACGCTCTGCCGCCGGGCAGCGAGCTGGTTTACCAGCGTGGCGAACCTGTTGCTTTAAAATAAGTAGCATTCAGGCCCATTTTTGCAGGCGATTGGGTGTGTTGTCGTTAGTAGCCTGCCAGTGCCAAGGAGCTGACGAAGGTCACCTTCACCACCAACCAGGTGCCCACCACCAGTGACCAGGACTTCCAAGGAACGCGAGGGGTGTTAAAGGTGTTTTCGCACAGGGTGAACACCGCCGCGCACACCCCTCCGAACAGCAATCCCGCCAGCGCTTGGTTAACTTTTTGTTGCCAAAGAAAGTTCAGGTGCTCGTCCACGGGTTGGAACACGCTGACCACCAAACCAAACAATAGCCAACGCACGGTGTAACCGCGCCACCGGTACCAGCGCGAATTTTGGTTGCGTTGGGCAAGGGGTAGAACATGGTCAGTCGTTGGCATGGGATAAATTTCTTGTGGCAAGGAGATTCAAAGGGCCGTAGTGTTTGCACGCGCATGGCTACTACGATCATTTTCGCTGATCGCATGGTGGTTATAACAGGCGAAAAAAAAGGGACGCTGTTGAGCGCCCCTTGTGGTGTGACAGAAAAACTGTTTGTCAGTGCTGTGTCACCGTGGGTTTTTCAGATCACACAGACTTTGCGCGACGGCGGCGCGCAGCACCGATTAAAGCCAAACCGCCAGCGATAAACATGGCGTAAGTGGAGGGTTCAGGCACTGCGGTCACCGCGGTCACATTGATGTTGTCCAGCGTCAGCTTGCCGCCGGTGCTAGGGATGGCAGCACTGGTGGTGAAGAATGACACCGTGTCGAATGTGTTTTTCAGGGATGTGATGTCTGTCGCCGTAACCGTGACCCCATCAATGGTTGTTGTCAACTTGTTGCCGGTCGCGGTGCGTTCAATAGAGAACACGGCAGTGTAATTTTGACCACCGGTCAACGAGATGGTGCCTGCACTAGGTGTTCCCAGTGTGCCAGCTGCAGAGAACAAGGTGTTGGTTGAGGTGGATGTGGTGCTAGAGAACTCTTCTTTCTGCACCATCGTACCCCCACCTAAATTTGCAAAAGTGGCGTAGCCGTCGTACTTGGCGTACTCGGTGGGTTGTGCCAGTGGCAGGTTTGCGCCAGGTGTGCTGCTTGCGAATTTCGTTGCGCCACCTAAGGCTTGGGAGTTAAACAGGCCAAAGCGGAATGAGTCGGCGCTGTTGGCATACGCGCTGAAGCTGAAATCAAAACTGAGAGTCACCTTGTCGCCCATATTGGCCAGGGACGTGGAGGTGAAATAGGCGACGGGAGCACCTGCGCCATCATCTGTCATAACCATCGCGCCCGTGGCACCTGACAGGCTTCCACCGTTCGTTGGAAAATACCAGTTGGCTGATCCCGGTAGGCTTTGACCGGTGACCGTGTTGTCAGAGAACGTGTCGTTAAGCAGCACTGTTTGCGCTTGGGCAGCGGCTGCGAACAAACTGACGATGGCAAGCGCAGTCAATTGTTTCGAAAGGGATTTTTTGGAAATTGTCTTCATGGTTGTGTGTTGTTATCCAAGGGGTTGACGGGCTTTTAAGTGTAACTTTTCATCGTTAAATCGCGTCAGGCTCGTCACGTTTTTGTAAGGGAGTTGTGGTGGATTGGCGGGAATAATTCACATTTTCATCTCAGCAAATCCCCAATAGCCGCGCTAAGTTGTGACCAGACGCAAAAAAGCCGCTCAAAGAACGGCTTTTTTGCTTTTGCTGACAGCGCACCCGTTACAAACGGCGTTGTTCTGATCCCTCAGAGCAACGTGCGATTTGCCTAGAAATTAGGCGGCGAGCGCCAAGGCTTTCACCTTGGTGGCCAGACGGCTCTTGTCACGAGCTGCCTTGTTTTTGTGGAAGATGCCTTTGTCAGCCACGGTGTCAACCACGGCTTGCATCTTGGCAAACAGTTCAGTGGCTTTGGCTTTGTCGCCGCCCAGAACTGCTTTCTCCACATTTTTGACCGCAGTGCGGTATTGCGAGCGCAACGACGTGTTGGCTGCGTTGATTTTGATGTCCTGACGGACGCGTTTGCGGCCCGACGCCAGGCGTGGGTTCTTTTTCTTGGGTTTGGTAGATGCCATTTTGATGTTCCTTTGAGTCTGTGGATGTTGTCAGCAAGGCCTGCGATTCTAGCAGTTCACGTTACGTACGCGAAGGCAGAAGAGGGTGCGCGACTACACTTTGTGCTATGAGTCTCTTCAAATCCGCTTCCATCGTCTCCCTGCTGACCCTGATATCGCGCATCACCGGCTTGGTGCGCGAGCTGTTGATCGCCTCTACCTTTGGCGCGTCCGCCATGACGGATGCGTTCAATGTGGCCTTTCGCATTCCCAACCTGTTTCGTCGCCTGTTTGGCGAAGGCGCGTTCAGCCAAGCGTTTGTACCCGTGCTGGCCGAGTCAAGGTCACAGCGGGGAGATGAAGCCACGCGGGTGCTGATCGACCGCGTGGCCACCGTACTGGGTTGGGCGCTGTTGGTGCTCAGTGTGCTGGGTGTGTTGACAGCCAGTGGCTGGGTGTGGGTAATGGCCAGCGGGCTGAAGCAAGATCCACGCGGGTATGACGTTGCTGTGGTGATGACGCGCTGGATGTTTCCCTACGTCGCTTTCATGTCCATGGTGGCGTTGGGCGCTGGTGTGCTCAACACGTGGAAGCGGTTTTCGGTTCCCGCGGTGACGCCGGTGTTGCTGAACGTGAGCATGATCGCTGCCACCGCTTTGGGCGCACCGTGGTTCCAGCGCATGGGCTGGGAGCCGGTGTATGCGTTAGCCGGTGGTGTGTTGCTGGGCGGACTGATGCAGCTGGGCGTGCAATGGTGGGCCCTGTACCGCATGGATCTGCATCCGCGCCTGCACTGGCGCTGGTCGGAGATTCAAATTGCATGGCGTGACAACAGCACCCAAAAAATTCTGCGCCTGATGGGGCCGGCGTTGCTGGGGGTGAGCGTGGCACATGTGTCGATGTTGATCAACACCCAGATTGCATCGCATCTGCGCCCGGGCAGTGTGAGCTGGATCACCTATGCCGATCGTTTGATGGAGTTCCCCACAGCGCTGTTGGGTGTGGCATTAGGTGTGGTTCTGATGCCCCAGTTAGCGGGGGCTCGTGCCAGTGGGGACACGGTCAAATATTCCGGCATGCTGGATTGGGGTTTACGTTTAGTGGTGTTGCTGGCCTTGCCGTGTGCGGTGGCGTTGCTGGTGTTTCCCAAGCCGCTGGTGTCCGTGCTGTACCACTATGGCGCGATGACGGACTTTGATGTGCAACAAGTAACGTACGCCCTGATGGGCTGGGGCGTGGGGCTGGTAGGTATTGTGGCCATCAAGGTGCTGGCCCCGGGCTATTACGCCAACCAAGATACTAAAACGCCGGTGCGTATCGCCGTGTGCGTGCTGGTGCTGACGCAAGTGCTGAATTATTTTTTGGTGCCCGTGTTTGCGCACGCCGCACTCACACTGTCCATTGGCATTGGGGCATTGGTCAACGCGGGTTGGCTGCTGGTCGGGTTAATGCGCCGGGGCAGTTACAAGCCCGAACTGGGCTGGGGAATCTACACTTTGCAGGTGGTAGCGGGCTGTGTTTTGTTGGCTGTTTTTCTGATGTGGGCTAATGCCCATTTTGACTGGACTGCCTTACGCGCCGAAAAAATGAAACGAATTGGACTTATGGCCCTTGTTCTAACTGGGTCTGCAGCTATATATTTGGGAGCTGTTTCGGTGGCGGGTTTGAAATTGCGCCAACTTGTGCGTCGGTAGACAATGGGCACCATGAATTTATCCCTGAACATTCCGACCCCGTTGGAGTATTTCGCCTCGCTGGTGCACTCAGATGCTGATTTTGCTTTGTTGGAAGCAGCCATCAGTGTGGCGCAAGACGAATACAACGACCTTAGCGTGCAGCAAGTGTTGGGTGAAATTGACCAGTTGCTGGCACGCATTCTGCGCCGTCTGCCGGAAGATGCCGGGCCCTTGCAAAAGCTGCGCACACTTAACCAATTTATCTACCGTGATCTGAACTTTGCGGGCAACTTCAACAACTACAACGACCCGGATAACAGTTTTGTACACGTCGTGCTGCGTACCCGAATGGCCATTCCGATCTCCATGGCCGTCATTTGGATGGAGTTGGCGCAGGGCATTGGCCTGAAGGCGCGTGGTGTGTCGTTTCCGGGGCACTTTCTTGTGAAGGTTAATCTTACCGACGGTCAGGTGGTGATTGACCCCCTGACAGGTCAATCCTTGAGTCGCGAAGAACTCGCTGAAAGATTGGAGCCTTTTCGCAGCTACGAAGGCCTATCGCATGACCAAGAAATGCCGCTGGGCTTGTACCTCCAAGCTGCGACACCACGCGAGATCATTGCGCGCATGCTGCGCAACTTGACAGAAATCTATGGCGCGCAGGAAGACTGGCAGCGCTTAATTGCCGTGCAAGATCGGTTGATTGTGTTGATGCCCAAGTCTTGGTCAGACTACCGAGATCGCGGGCTGACGCATGATCAAGCGGGCCACACGGGGCGCGCCCTTGAAGACCTAGAAACTTATCTGGCCAACGCTGGCAATGTGGCCGATTACGCCGCCATTGCCACGCGCGCTGCTGAGTTGCGGCATTCCATGCATTAGCTCAGATCGTTCAATCGTCGCGCCTTCGGTGATGCCTTGCAGGGCGCCTGTCACGCCGCCTTGCGGTTGCGCGCAGCCAATTCAACCGCCTTTTTTGACAGCCCATCGATCTCGGTGGTGATGTCTGACAGCACATCGGCAACCACTGCGAAATCTCGCCCCTTGTGGCCTGCGCGTGCTGCGATGACCTGGGCGCTGAAACTCACCACTTTGGCTTCCCGCGCCACACTTTGGATGTCCGAGACAATGCCGCTGAGTTCCTGAAACACCAAGTCAGTCTTGCCTTGGCTGATGCTTTCAAATGTACTTGTGGCTGTGTTCAGTGCATCCAGAACGGGGTCGACGCTGGCAACCACCGTGTCTAGAAACGCAAGTAGTTGCGGACTTTGGTGTGCGATGCATTGCAAAGTCGCGTCCACGGTGCGGATGAAGGCGTCGATCGTGGCAGCCACCCCACCGTCGCCATCATAGGTGTCGTGCAGCCGCTGAGCGCTGGGTGCGTCCAGGCGTTCACTTGTTAAGCGCAGACGGCTTTGGCTGTCGCAAAACAACTCAAACGTCTGGCGTGCGGCTTCCAGTTGGTTGGTATCACCCTGGGCCGCGAGCACGGTTTGCAAAACCATGCGCTGCGACAGCATGCGTTGTCGAGCAGCCAAGTTGATGACCGAAATCTGTATGTGTGCGGACATGGTGCAACTCCCCTTTTTCCAGAGGGAGTAAGCAATAGTTATGCCGCAGGTTGAGTCACAGGGTTCATCAGAGTTTGCAGGGGTGGCCGATGCATTGGCAGGCAGTTACAACACCGAGCCGTCGACGCACGCAGGGGGTAATTTTTCCGGCGCGAGTTTCTCGCCAGCACCGCAAGTCCAAGTGACTATTCCAGTGTTTTCAGCCTGTGGGGTGAAAACGAGCTCACCGCTTTTGGTCTCGGCTGTGAGCACCATATTCTCTGCGTTCAAGGTCAAAGGCGTGCCGTCAGGCAACTGAGCGGGTAGGCCAGCCGCTTGCAGCGTTGGAGGAATTTCGTGCTTCTCGGTGTAGTAGTTGCCAATGGCCTCGCGCGCCACTTTAGATTGAATGATGACCGAGCTGAGCACGACCCTGGCCTTGTAATTGGTGTAGGCCGGTAGGGCGACTGCGGCAAGCACGCCTGCGATGTACAGCATAACCAGCAAGCCAAACCCAGCGCCCAGCCGCCCGGCGTAAGGCAAAAACACCGCCAACAGGTAGGCAAACGGGTTGCGTTTGGGCATCGGTGCTTCGGTGTTGAGAACCCGCGCGGCACGTTTGGTTAGCCAGGGGTAACCGGCGGTCAGTTCATGCAGCGACATCCAGAAACCTGTGGTGTGGTGGGTCTGTTGGGTGTAAGCGTTGACGTCGAGTTGCTTCCAGCGCTGCGAGCCCGCTGACAGCGCGGCCAGCGAGCGGGCAGCGCCCTCGGGTGTGGCGCAACAGGCAAGACCATGTCGGTCACAGGTACTCTCTCTGGCACGCGAGTACGCTGCACCTAGCAGTGGCAACCACAACACCGGCCAGCGCAGCAGTGCGCCGGTCAGGTGTTTCATGCGCAGGTGACCCAGTTCGTGCCCGATGTAAAAACGCACACCGTCCGGGTGTTGGTCCATGGCGTCAACCACATCGGACAACAGCACGACATATTGCGTGCCCAGAAACTTGGTTGCAAACGCGTTCATGCCGCCATCGCCATTCAGAATGTAAGCCTGTGGGGGCGTTGAAATTTGGAGCCGCTCACAACAGCTGATGAACTGCGCATACAGATCTGGAAACTGCTTTTGCGACAGTTCCACGCCGTTGCCTTTGAGGTAAGAAACCAACGCAGACTGCACAAACAGGTAGAACACAAAACCCACAGCCAGCCCAATCAAGGCGCCACCAAATGTGCCCAAAATAAGGCCCAGCCATGCCAGAAGTCCCAACACCAAGGTGAGGGTGCCCAAAGTGCGTTCGCGCGGATAAACCAGAGTATTCACAGCCTGAATTCCTTTTGAAGTGATGCCGGTTCCAAATCATTCGCATGAAGGGGTAAAGCCTGGGACAGTGCTGTCACACAGCCAGACAAAGTACCAACGTCACGGATGATTTAAAAAATGGGCGTAAGAACGTGTGTTGTGCAAGGTCGCACCGCACATCGGCGCCGATTGTGGCTGATGTCGTTCATCGCATGCCCAACCTATTTTTCAACATATTTTGGTCTGTAACCAATGTTTTTATTAGGTTTGAAGCTATAAGTTATATAGCATATCTTCGCTTGCTTGACGGGCATCAAGTATCCACGCCTCAACGAAAGGCAGCCTGTGTGAACTACTTCCCAAAAAGGTAAGGCTCCAATCCTGTCGGGGGTGGGGCCCTGGGTCAGGCAAGGGTGCTTCGGCTTTGTGTCACAAGAGAGTTTGGTTGTCGGTGCCAGAACTCGTCGAAAATACAGGCCTGTTGCAGCCTTGCACTGTTTGTCTGGCGCCGCGCCGCCCATCCACCGCATTACCCATTGCCCACCATGAACACCGATCCACATAAGCCCGACCCAACGCCCGCCCCCTTGTTGGCTGATTTGGTGGTTCCCAGTTACCAGCCCAAGCCCAGTGCCGTGGTACGGGTCATTCGCTGGGGCAAGATCGTCGTGGTGTCGCTGGTGGTCACCGTCTTGATCTGCACGGCCTGGGGCAACTCCCGCTGGGTCAAGCTCACCGATGTTCGCCTGAACGCCTTGATGGAGGCGACCCCCGCGACCCGGCCTGAACGTTTTTACGAAGAAGACCTTGCATCCTTGCCACCCGTCGTCACCCGTTACATGGAACAAGCGCTCAACCTGCACCAGCCGTTGGTGCGCGGTGTCCACATAGAGCAGTCCGGCACCTTAAACCTCAGCACCACCGGCGAGAGCTGGTCCCCCTTTACAGCGAGCCAAAGCGTGTTCACCAAACGACCCGGTTTCGTGTGGGATGCCAAGATCAACACCTTGTTTGGTTTGCCGGTGCGCGTGCACGACGCTTATGTAGCCGGGGAGGGTGCGTTGCAGCCATCGGTTTTTGGGCTGTTCGATTTTGGAGGCGCGCAAGGTAAAGGCGACATTGCCCGCGGCGAGTTGATTCGCTATGCCGCAGAGAGCGTCTGGTACCCCTCCGTCTTGCTACCTACCCAAGGGACTGTGTGGAAAGCTGTGAATGACCGCAGCGCCACGGCCACGTTCACCGATGGCCCACTGTCCGTGACGTTGCTATTCTCGTTTAACGACAAAGGTTTGGTCGAGCGCATCAGCAGCAACGAGCGCAGCGCCATGATCGACAATAAACTGGTGCCCATGCCGTGGGAAGTGCGCTTGTCAAACTACCAGGAACACAGCGGCATGTTTGTTCCGATGGAGGCAGAAGTCGCCTGGATCACGCCGACTGGGCGCAGGCCCTATTTCAGAGGCAAGGTAGCAAAGCTCGACTACGACATGCCGCGCTGAGTTCGACCAAGTGCGCCGGGGTCTTGAGTGCCTTATTTTGGGGTTTCCAGCACCAGACGCATCCCCACCAGCGTGTAGCGGGTCTGCGGGGTATTCCAGTTGCGGTAACTAGAGCGCGCGTACAGCGCCCAGGTGTGCCACGAGCCGCCCCGGCGCACATAGACATTGCCTTCTTTCGGACCCTGTGGATCATCCACGGGGGAGTGGGCGTAGTAGCCCTCATCGTGCAGATCGCTGGTCCATTCCCAAGCGTTGCCATGCATGTCGTACAGGCCAAACGCATTGGGCGCAAAACTCGCCACCGGCGCGGTAAATGCATAGCCGTCCGTACCCCGAATGGCGTGCTCGGCCAGTTTGGGCCACAACTTGACGGCACTTTGGTCAAACGTGTTGCCGACTTGGGCCAGCGACTGGGGATCGTCGCCGCTATGGTAGCGGGTTCGGGTGCCAGCGCGGGCTGCGTATTCCCACTCTGCTTCGGTCGGGATGCGGTAGACGCGGCCCTCCTTGCGGCTCAGGTACTGGGCCAGTGCGTTGGCATCGCCCCATGTCACGTTGACCACCGGGTGCTCATCGGTTTGCACAAACCCGGGGTTCAGCCAGCTGTAGCGTGGCAGTCGGCCTTCAAACAAGTCGCCCCGCTGGGATATGGCGGGATCATAGTCAGCGTTGTAGCCGTAGCCACCCGTACCGTCCGAAATGGATTCCGGCACATAGCCAGATTCCTTCACAAACTGGCGGAACTGACCTACTGTCACCTCGGTGGCACCCATGAAAAACGCGCGGGAAATGCGCACCTTGTGCACTGGTGCTTCGTCCGAGAGGTTTTGCAGCCTGCTGGGCGCCATCAGCGGGTAGTCTTTTTGCAGGCGCTCGATAGGCTCATCGCTACCCATCAAAAACTCACCGGAGGGCAACAACACCAAAGGCATGTCTAGGGAATTGGTCAGGGTTTTCGGAGGTGGTGGCACCGTCTGTGCCGTCGCAGCGGTAATGCACAACAAAGCCAGTACCGCGCTGAATCCAGAGTATGTGAATGAGGTGGTTTTCATCGTGGAAAATTGGGTGGTGTGGTGTGAATGGTAGACACGTTGGAAGCCAACTGCTGCTCAATGCAGGTGTGACCGCCTTTAGCTTGACTGAGTGGTTTGGGTTGACAGCAGTGATTCATTGTGAAAATGGTCTCTAGCCTTTAT
>Ga0136636_10002386_pt1 | contig 11178 bp, 7 predicted proteins | sample AntDrymUQ8522106_2_FD_104653 | JGI IMG/M metagenome (GOLD analysis project Ga0136636, IMG submission 104653) | Polar desert sand microbial communities from Dry Valleys, Antarctica - metaG UQ852 (21.06) | ecosystem: Environmental > Terrestrial > Soil > Desert | place: Antarctica: Dry Valley... | reverse complement strand
TGATTGATGCTTATGGCGTCATTGAGTTACAAAAATACAGATTTTTTCGAAGAATAAATTAATTCAGCAAAAGCCAATGAAGCTTCTATAATAGAAAAGCGAACCTTGGTTCGCTTTCATTGATTTATGATGACTTTAAAATTTAAAACTTCTTAAAAATTTTTTCAATCGTATTTAAATTTCTGGAAGTTATTTTATTTTTGAATTCTTTTTTTCCTAAAATTTTTCCGAAGGCCGAATCTAAAGTATTTCCTTTCGCAACTTGCCAATAAAAATTTTGACCTGAAATTTCCCCTTTTTCGTTCGCAGATTTGTCGGCTTTGTTGAATTCTTCCACAAGATTTTCTGCAATTTCGGGAACTCCAACGAATACATAAATATGAAAAAGATCCAATTTCGGGAAGGGATTTTTCTTACTGATTTCTGCAATTTCATTTTCGGTTTTAAGGAACAAAAAAGCTTCATAATTGAAATATTCCGAAAGTGCCTGTTCCAAAATTATCTTTAATTCAGAAGGCGCTTTTTCCGACGAAAACAGAATATTGCCGGTTGCTAAAACAGAGCAAACTTCCCTCATTCCTGCCGCCAAAAAAACATTACAGACTTCTGCCATCTTCATAGAAGTTCCATTAACATTGACTCCACGAAGAAAAGCGCAGTATTTCAATTTTCTGATTTTAAAGTTGAGCGATGAATTTTTGTTTTAGATCTTCCGGTAAAAAAGAATACTCGAAAGAATTGCGAACCAATTGTTTTACTTCTTCCAAAGATAGATCCAAAGCCTCGATACAGCTTAGATAATTTTGCGTTAAATAACCGCCAAAATAAGCGGGATCGTCAGAATTTACCGTCACTTTCAAACCTAAATTCAACATTTTTTTCAAGGGATGATTTTTTATGTCATCTACGTTTCTAAGCGCGGTATTGGAAAGCGGACAAACCGTTAAAGCCATTTTTTCTGAAACTAATCTGTCCACTAATTTTGGATCAGTTAAACAGTTATTTCCGTGATCAATTCTCGCAATTTTTAACAGATCCAAAGCTTCCCAAATATATTCTGCAGAACCTTCTTCACCTGCATGAGCAACGGGAATGTAGCCAGCTTTTACAGAAGCTTCGTAAACTTTCTGGAATTTTGAAGGTGGATTTCCTTTTTCCGAAGAATCTAAACCAACCATTTTTATCAAATGTTTGTACGGAAGAGATTGTTCCAAAGTTTCAAAGGCATCCTCTTCTGATAAATGCCGCAAGTAACTCATAATTAATAAGGAGGAAATTCCAAACTGCTTTGCTGCATCTTCTCTCGCGCGCTGAATTCCATTAATTACGGTAGAAAATTCCACGCCTCGTTTCGTATGTGTTTGCGGATCGAACATAATTTCGGTGTGTAAAATATTTTCTTCGCGACAATGGTTAAAATAAGCCATCGTCAAATCGTAAAAATCCTGTTCGTGGATCAAAACATTGGCGCCTGCATAATAAATATCTAAAAAATCCTGCAAGTTCCCGAATTGATAAGCTTTTTTTAGATCCTCGATGCTTTTATAAGGAATTTGGATTTGATTTCTTTGTGCGATCTCAAACATCAATTCTGGTTCAAAACTACCTTCAATATGAAGATGAAGTTCCGCTTTCGGTACTTTTTTAATATATTCTTGTGGCGTCATTTTCTGATTATTTTTGTTTTTATATTGTGTGGATTATTGAGTGGCTTTCATGATTGCACTGGTAATTTGATCTTCTTTTTCTTTTGCATAAGTAGAATCATAAGGTTCCATCACATCAAATAAATAGGTATAAAAAGGCGTGATTTTCTGCACTTTTTCAGATTCTTTAAAGGCTTTTTCTTTGCCCATTGCTTGCAAATCTTTCACAAAATTCTGAAAACGCTTGTCGATGGGTTCAATCGATTTCACCAAATAACTGTATCCTTTCTCATTCTTCCCTATTTTCTTGAAAGCATCTGAAACTGCGGCAATCACCAAAGAATATTCTAAGGGTTTTGTGCGCATCTGTCTTGCTACAAATCGCTGTTCAGACGGAGTTAGACTTGCATAGTAATCATACTCTACAAAGATTTCTTTTTTCAGTTCTTCAGCTAATTTAAGTCCTTTTTGCTCTTCTCCCGAAACAATATATCCATAAACAATAGAACTTAAAGAACGCGGATCATTGTATTTTTTAACCGGGATTTCCCGGGAGGCTAAATCCAGTATTTCTAAAGCTTTTCCTTTCTGTCCGGAAAGTGCTAAAGCTTCTGCTGCACGACTTGCCGAACTTCTATAGCTCACAATATTTTGGGTACACGTTTCATCAAAATGAACGCTTAGATCCTTGAAATTGCCCCATTTGTAATTTTTAACAATATTGTAAAGGGAATTTGCATCTACTCTACCCATTTCGCCATCTTCTCTTTCCTTTGTTTTAATAGGCACCAACCGGTAACTAAATCCGTCGTACTGCAGATAATCGCCTAAATAGAATATATTTTCTGGGTCGTAAATTCCGCCAGAAGAGAAATTAATCGATCGGGACCAATCGAAATTAGCCAAAATATCGAGCAATATTAAATTGTTTTTGAACATTCTATTGCTCTTGTAATCGATGCTGATCTGATCTACGGTTTCTCCTAAATCTTTGGCGGAGATGGTTCCAGATTTCACGGCGTTCTGCTTATTAACAGGCAAAGTGAATTTAGAAACGGGCAAGAAATTGAATTTTTCAAATTTATCTTCGCCAAAAAGCATTTTCAAAATTTGGTCCTTATCATCTGATTTTATTTTGATAAAGTTAATTGCTTCCTTCAAAGTCATAGAATCCTTTGTTAAAAAGGGCCGGAATTCTGCAAAAGTTTCTTCTGAAGCTCCTTGATCCTTTAAATTGGAGAACACATTTTTCCAGTCTTCCGGACTCATCAGGAAGATCTGATCATTGGAACCATCCCGATAATCCTCGTGATTTAAAACAGAAGGAACCGGCATGGAATTATAAGTTCTTCTTTTTACTTGGTCAATGTTCCAGGGCGTAGAAAGCAGTGTAAAATTCACCACTTTTACATCATCCCGCAATCCGGAAGTTTCCTGCATTCCCCAAATTGGATAGGTGTCATTATCGCCATAAACAAAAAGAATATTATTTTTCGGGAGGGATTTCAGGGTGGAATAGGCATAATCATACGCAGTATATCGACCGCTTCTGTCATGAACATTATAATTTTGGAAACCCATCATCAATGGAATTCCGAGCAATAACGTTCCGGCTCCAAAATTAAGAGAATTAGACTTTATTTTCTCCTGAATCCACCAGAGAATTGCTGCGGCACCTAGACCGATCCAAATTGCAAACGCGTAAAAAGATCCGACCATTGCGTAATCTCTTTCCCGCACCTCAAAAGGTTTAACACCCGTATAAAAAACAATTCCGAAACTGGTTAAAACAAAAAGTGATAAGATGGCATAAAATCGCCCGAAATCTCTATTTAACTGAAAGAAGAAACCAATCAATCCTAAAATAAAGGGTAAAAAGAAAAAGGCAACCGTGCTTTCATTTTTAAATTTTGCGGGCATTTTACTTTGGTCACCCCACAATGCGTTGTCGATGACAGGAATACCAGAAATCCAGTTTCCACGGTTGTTTTCCATGTTTCCTTCTAAATCATTTTGCCGGCCCACGAAATTCCAAAGAAGATATCTCGCAAAGTAATATCCATTTTGAAAAGTGAAGAAATAATCCAAATTTTGCCCTAAAGAAGGCCTTTGAATATTGATTAAGTTATAAGGTTTTACCTTTAAATAATCGTCTACTTTGATGCTTCCTTCCTCATATTTTTTGCGCAGATCATCAAAAATCTGTTTCGCTTCCGGGCTGTCTGCAACGTCTGGATTCTCGTAATTAAAGGAAAAATCTGGAGCGCCATACATAGACATATAGTTGGCCATCACATCTTTATCTTCATTAAACATTCTGGGCATAAAACTGATATGCTCGGGATTGTAAACATAATTAAATCGGTCACCTACTTTTCTGTACGTTCCCGTTTTATCATCTTTTTCATAAACATCTCCTGTTTTCTGCGTTTTATAACTGCCATCTTCGTTTTTTAAAATACCATTTGCGTCCAAATGTGCGGTATAATTTTGACCGTAAGAAGTGGGCCAATCTCCGTACTGTTCGCGATTGTAGTAATCCAACATTCCTATGGCATTGTCTGGATTATTTAAATTCATGGGTGGATTTGCATTCGCACGGATTGGAATCACCATCCAACAAGAAAAACCGATAATCATGTAAACCACGGAAAGTGCAATGGTTTGAAAAATATTTTTCCTTGATTTTTTTGCATATTTAATTGCGAAATAGCATAATGCCAAAAGGATAATAAAGGCGATGATTGTTCCCGTGTGAAAAGGCAATCCAATTCCGTTCACAGCAAAAATTTCCAGTTTTCCGAACATACTCATGATGAAAGGAAAAATTCCTTTGAAGACAATTCCAAGAATTGCCAAAGTGATCACATTGGCCCAAATAAAACTTTTCCAGGTAAATTGGTAATTTCTTGCATAATAAATAAGACAAACTGCTGGAATTGCCAACATTCCCATCATGTGAACTCCCACCGATAAGCCGGTTACAAAGAATATGAGAATTATCCAGCGCTCATTGTCGGAATCATGATATTCATTTTCCCATTTTGTAATGAGCCAAAGAAGTAGGGCAATAAATAATGAGGCCATAGAATAAACTTCACCTTCTACAGCAGAAAACCAAAAAGTATCGGAAAATGTAAAACATAAAGCTCCGATTGAACCTGCGAAAAGTATAGAAATCTCTTGATGTTTCGTAATTTCTTCAAAATCTTTGTTAAGAAGTCTTCTAACCAAATGCGTGATGGTCCAGAACAGAAAAAGAATGGTAAGTGCACTAAAAAGCGCAGACATTCCATTAATAACCACGGAATAATTTTCTCCATTTCCAAAGGCAAACATCGCTGCAACAGCTCCGAGCAATTGAAAAAGTGCCGCTCCGGGAGCATGGGTAACTTCTAATTTTACCGCGGAAGAAATATATTCTCCAGTATCCCAGAAACTAAAATTTCGTTCCATGGTTGATAGATAGGTAATAAATGCAATCACGAACAGTACCCATCCAAAAAAGGTGTTCCAATGTTTAAAAGACCAATGTTTCATATATATAAATCAATGTTGCGAAAATAAGGTTTTTCACTTACTATTCAATTAATTTAACAAATTTTTAATGCCACTGGACTCTTATTGGGTTCTTTGGGACAAAATATTTTACCTTTTAAAAGCAGATGATATGCGATAAATCATAAACAGGCAGATAAATTTTTGAATTATTAAATTTTTAGTATTTTTGCATCCGGTTTTAGAGAGAAAAAATAAAACAATGACTCATGTTTACGATAACATTTTAGGCTTAATTGGTAATACCCCAATGGTGAAAATAAACACCGTTACCCGAGATATTCCCGCAAAAGTCTATGCGAAATTAGAATCTTATAATCCCGGAAATTCCACCAAGGATAGAATTGCCGTACATATAATAGAAGCAGCAGAGAAAAAAGGTTTACTTAAACCTGGCTCTACTGTAATAGAGACCACTTCTGGAAACACTGGATTTTCTATTGCTATGGTTTGTATTATTAAAGGATACAAATGTATTCTTGCAGTAAGTGACAAAACAAAAGAAGAAAAAATAGCCTACCTGAAAGCATTAGGAGCTACCGTTTATATCTGTCCCGCAAATGTTCCTGCAGATGATCCCAGATCTTACTATGAAGTTGCAAAAAAAATAGCTTCAGAAACGCCCAATTCTATTTATATAAATCAATATTTCAACGAGTTAAATATTGATGCGCATTATAAAAGTACGGGACCCGAAATTTGGAATCAAACGGAAGGAAAAATAACGCATCTTATTGCCTGCACTGGAACAGGAGGAACTTTATCCGGTTCTGCAAAATATTTAAAGGAAAAAAATCCCGCCATTAAAATTATTGGAGTAGATGCTTCTGGCTCTATTCTGAAAGGTTTTCATGAAACGGGTACAATTAATAAATCAGATATTCATCCTTATCAAATTGAGGGAATGGGAAAAAATTTAATTCCTTCTGCCTTATTATTCGATCAAATAGATGAATTTGTCCGTGTTGATGATGAAATGGCTGCGTACAGAACCCGAGAAATTGCTTTGAAAGAAGCTATTTTAGGAGGTTATACCACCGGTGCAGTAATAGAAGGATTGTTGCAATATGCGCATAAAAATCCGTTTTCCGAAAATGATTTAGTAGTGGCAATTTTTCCAGATCATGGATCCAGATATATTACAAAAGTATACAGCGATCAATGGATGGAAGAGCAGCATTTTGTAAATAATTCGGTTCACAGCTACGAAGAAGTCTTTAAAATTTAATGAATTAAGTAAAAAATCTTAATTTGTAGAAAGAACCTTTTCATTATCTATGGCAAGGTTTTTTTTATCAATTTTGATTAACTTTGTTCACGTCTTTTAATTTATATAATTACAACAAATAATGACAGATATTTTTGAACGTTTAAGAAATAATCCTGGTCCACTAGGACAATTTGCAGACTATGCAGAAGGTTACTTTGTGTTCCCAAAATTAGAAGGTCCAATTGGACCTAGAATGATATTTCAAGGTAAAGAAGTAATTTTTTGGAGTGCAAATGATTATTTAGGACTTTGCAACCACCCAGAAGTTTTAGAAGCTGACGCAAAAGCCGCTGCACAATACGGATTGTTTTACCCGATGGGAGCCAGAGCAATGTCTGGAGAAACAGAGCAACATCAGCAATTAGAAAGAGAATTAGCAGAATTCGTAGACAAAGAAGCAGCTTATCTTTTGAATTTTGGTTACCAGGGAATGGTTTCTACGATTGATGCTTTAGTTTCCCGCCATGATGTAATTGTATATGATTCGGATTCTCATGGATGTATTGTAGATGGAGTCCGTTTGCATATGGGTAAAAGTTTTACCTTCAGACACAATGATATAGAAAGTTTAGAGAAAAATCTGGTTCGCGCTACCAAAGTGGCTCAAGAACAAGGTGGCGGAATTCTCGTCATTACAGAAGGAGTTTTCGGAATGCGTGGAATGCAGGGAAAAGTAAAAGAAATCTGTGATTTAAAATCTAAATACGATTTCCGACTTTTACTGGATGATGCACATGGATTTGGAACTTTAGGAAAAACTGGCGCCGGAGCAGGTGAAGAGCAAGGTTGCCAAGATCAGGTTGATGTTTACTTTTCTACTTTCGCAAAATCAATGGCCGGATTTGGCGCCTTTATCGCGGGAGATGCGGATATTATTCGGATTTTGAAATACAACTTAAGATCTCAAATTTATGCGAAATCCTTAACAATGCCAATGGTAATTGGTGGGTTAAAGAGATTGGAACTTTTGCGCACAAAACCAGAAATTAAAGCAAAATTGTGGGAAAATGTTCACAAATTACAAAACGGATTGAAAGAAAGAGGCTTCAATTTAGGAGGTTCAGATACTTGCGTAACACCTGTGATGATGCAAGGTTCTACCGTAGAAGCTACTTTACTTTCCCGTGATTTACGAGAAAATTATGGAATTTTCACGTCAGTTGTGATTTATCCCGTGATCCCAAAAGGAATGATTTTATTAAGATTAATTCCTACCGCTTCTCACACCGATTCAGAAATTAACGAAACTTTAGCCGCTTTCGAAAAAATTCACGAAAAATTAGTTTCTGGATTCTACAAAGAGCAGGAGCAAAAATTATTAGAAGAAAAAAACCTTCAATTTAAAGATTCATAGAATTTTCAAATTTATAGTTTTATAAACCGTTTGAAAAATTCAGACGGTTTTTTTATACCCCTTAAACCCGTAAATCATGGAGCAAATTATAATTTCAAAGCAAGATAGTACCAGAATTCACAATGCGATTCGAGATGCAAAACTAAAAAATTCGATTAAAAAAGAAGATGCTGATAAATTGCTTGCGGAGTTACACAGCGCCAAAATAGTTGCTTCCGAAGATATTCCAAAAGACGTGGTGACCATGAATTCCATTGTTAAAATTCATTTTCATAACAACAAAAACTCGGTGCAGTTTCAAATCGTCTATCCGTATTTAGCCAACATGAAAGAAAATAGAATTTCTATTTTTTCTTCTGTCGGTTCTGCGCTTATCGGTTACCGCGTAAATGATGAGATCGATTGGCTTATTCCTTCCGGAATGACGAAAATTGTAATCGATGAAATTATTTATCAGCCTGAAGCGGCAGGAGATTTCGATCTGTAATGAACCACAAAGGCACAAAAGTTATATGCAAAATGAACATTCACCTTTTTTGAACTTTTATAAATATTTTTTCCAAAGCATTTCTTTTGAAACTTTGTGATTGAAAAAATTTTCATTGTTGTAATCGCTAAGATTTAAATAAATTTGCAAAAAGAAATTCCGTTGAAAGATCTCCTTCTCATCACGCCGCCTTTTACGCAGCTCAATACGCCATATCCTGCAACGGCTTATATCAAAGGGTTTTTGAACACGAAAAATATTTCGAGTTTTCAAATGGATTTGGGCATTGAGGTGATCTTGGAATTATTTTGCAAAGAAGGAATCGAAAAAGTCTTTCGGGAAAATATTGATTTAGAAAGTACTTCTGAAAACTCCAAACGAATCTTTTCATTACGCGAAGAATATATCAAAACCATCAATCAGGTTATTCTTTTCCTTCAGAATCAGAATCCCACTTTAGCAAGGCAGATTTGCAGCATGAATTTTCTGCCGGAAGCATCGCGTTTTAACCAACTCGATGATCTGGAATTTGCCTTTGGAAATATGGGTTTGCAGGACAAAGCAAAACATCTTGCGACCTTGTATTTAGAGGATATTTCAGATTATATTGTAGAAAATATTGATGCTGATTTTGGTTTCAGCCGGTATGCAGAAAGAATTGGTCAAAGCGCAAATTCTTTTGATGAATTGTATGCAAAACTTCAGGACAATCAAACTTTTATTGATCAATTTGCTTTAAAGATTTTAAAGGATAAATTAGAAGTGGTTCAACCCAAATTAGTTTGCTTTTCCGTTCCGTTTCCAGGAAATTTATACGCTGCTTTTCGGTCTGCACAGTTTATTAAGGAAAATTATCCCACCATTAAAATTGCAATGGGAGGTGGTTTTCCGAATACGGAATTACGGGAATTAAAAGATCCCCGAGTTTTTGAGTTTTTCGATTATATCACTTTAGATGACGGCGAATTACCGCTGGAATTGGTGTATCAATCTGTTGTTAATTCCCCTCCTTTGGAGGGGTGTCAAAATTCCAAGAATTTTGACGGGGTGGTTTATGAATTCAAAAGAACTTTTATTCTGGAAAATCAAGAAGTTGTTTATAAAAATAACACCTCGAAATCCGATTATAAGCAGGCCTTTGTCGGAACTCCAGATTATACCGATTTACTCTTACATCAATATATTTCTGTCATTGAAATTGCCAATCCCATGCACAGTTTATGGAGTGACGGACGCTGGAATAAACTCACAATGGCGCATGGTTGCTATTGGGGAAAATGTACTTTTTGCGATATTTCTCTGGATTATATAAAAATTTACGAACCTATTTCCGCCAAAATTTTAGTAGACAGAATGGAAGAGCTAATTCTTCAAACAGGAGAATCAGGTTTTCATTTTGTAGATGAAGCGGCGCCTCCAGCTTTGATGCGGGAAGTAGCTTTAGAAATTTTGCGACGAAATTTAGTTGTGACTTGGTGGACGAATATTCGTTTTGAAAAAAGTTTCAGCAAAGATTTGTGTTTTTTACTTAAAATTTCTGGTTGTGTTGCCGTTTCCGGCGGTTTGGAAGTTGCGAGTGATCGTCTTTTAAAGCTCATCGACAAAGGAGTTTCTGTAGAACAAGTTGCGAAAGTCACCAGAAATTTTACGGAAGCCGGAATTATGGTTCACTCCTATTTGATGTTCGGATTTCCCACACAAACCATTCAGGAAACCGTGGATTCTTTAGAAATGGTGCGTCAGCTTTTTGAAATGGGAATTTTACAAAGTGGTTTTTGGCATCAATTCTCCATGACAGCACATTCACCCATCGGAAAAAACCCGGAAGAATTTGGCGTTCAACCGCTTAAAAATGAAATTTTATTTGCGCATAATGACATTGAGTTCACAGATAAAACAGGAATTGATCACAGTCAGTTTAGTTTTGGGTTGAAGAAATCTTTACTCAATTATATGCACGGAATTAATTTCGATCTTCCCTTGAAAGATTGGTTTGAGTTTAAAATTCCAGTAACTACAATTCATCCGGATTACATTCACGACTGTCTTCTGGAGGAAGAAAGTTTTATTTTCAAAGGAAGTTCAAAACTCATTTTTTTAGACAAAAATGCACAGGTTGAAAATTTCGTCAAATCAAAAAAAGGAAATTCTTACGAGTTTACGCAACTCACCTTCCATCTCAAAACAAATATTGTAAAATTAGAACTGGAAAGAAATAAAGCAGAATGGTTGATGAAAATTTTTGCAGAAAATTCTACAGAAAATTCTAAAAAATTAACGCTTCAACAATTAAAAAATCAATTCGAAGAAATTTTTGAAGATTTTGAGTTGTTTTGGTTTTCCAAACCGATACAGCAACTAAAAGAAAACGGTGTTATTCTGAGTCTTTAATTTTCGGACTATTTTTCATTTTAGCAACTCAATTATTCGATACATTTGTTTCAGATAACCCTAGAAAAATGATCCAATGAAAACCAAAGATTTTTTCTTTAACAAAGTTGCAGAAATTACCTTGCTCTTTTGGCTTATGAAAATTGTAGCCACAACTTTGGGAGAAACGCTCGGAGATTTTATTGCTCAAACGCTCGATTTAGGTTATTTAATTGGAATCGGAATTACAGCGTTATTTTTCGGGACTGTTCTTTTGATTCAGCTTAATGTAAAGAAATATATTCCCGTTTTTTACTGGCTTGTTATTATTGGAACCACGACTTTAGGAACAGAAATTTCTGATTTCATTGACCGAAGTTTACATTTGGGTTATGCATGGGGAAGTTTACTTTTGGTTTCGCTCTTGCTCATTACGCTTTATTTATGGTATAAGAAATTCAAAAATCTAGAAGTTTATCCAATTTTTGAAAGG
>Ga0136636_10002384_pt1 | contig 11181 bp, 8 predicted proteins | sample AntDrymUQ8522106_2_FD_104653 | JGI IMG/M metagenome (GOLD analysis project Ga0136636, IMG submission 104653) | Polar desert sand microbial communities from Dry Valleys, Antarctica - metaG UQ852 (21.06) | ecosystem: Environmental > Terrestrial > Soil > Desert | place: Antarctica: Dry Valley... | reverse complement strand
GGCCAAACCGAAATAGTTCAGAAATGGTGGGCATTTATGTCCGACATTATGAAAACCAACCCGGATAATTCTCCTGTTTCGGTTGCATTGGATGAAGTATTTTACATGGAATAACTGAACAGGTATTTAAAAGACTGTTCAGGAGGGTTGTACCTTTAATAGGATTTGTGATTCTTCTTTTTGCAAATACCTGCTTGCTGCTGTAATTTAGCTTTACATTAATAGCAAAAGCTACAGTGCAATTGGATGTTTGCAGGAAGAAGGTTAATTGTTTCAAGTCAATTGACTTAGCGAACCGAAGGTGTTGTTTGATAGTACCTGATTGATACGGATTAATGCTCATTTAAATTGGCTTTGTGATACTATTACATTGTCAGATTCCGATACTAAACTGAAATAGTCATGAAACAATCCATTCAAATTCTTAAATCATCCCTTTCCATTTTATTGATCAGCAGTTTTAGTGCTTTTGCCGGCACCAAAACTGAAGTTAAAGAACTCGTTTGCGAATATAAGATCAACCCTATAGGTATTGATGTTCAAAAACCCAGGTTAAGCTGGCAGATCATTTCTACTGAAGAAAACCTTTTGCAAACAGCCTATGAAATCAAGGTGACCGACCAGGCTGCAAAAGGCAAACTTATCTGGACTTCGGGAAAAGTAAGCTCCGATAAATCGGTTAACATAGCTTATGAAGGTCCTGCCTTAAAATCAATGCAACGGGTTTACTGGCAGGTGCGAATATGGGATAACAAGAATAAAGTCAGCAATTGGAGTGCTCCCTCATACTGGGAGATGGGTATCCTGGAACCCGGATCATGGAAAGCATCCTGGATAGAATTTCAATCAGAATCAGACGTAAAAGGATCTAAACCAGCCCAGTATTTCAGAAAAGACTTTTCATCCGGAAAGAAAATTAAATCTGCCCGGGTGTATGTTACTTCGCTGGGACTTTATCAGTTGTTTCTGAATGGGAAAAAAGTAAGTTCAGATCTGTTTACTCCAGGTTGGACGAGTTATAAAAACCGTCTTCAATATCAAACATATGATGTCACATCAATAATTCAACCTGAAAATTCCATTGGAGCAATCGTTGGCGACGGCTGGTACCGTGGCAATATCGGATGGGGAAACGAAAATGGATATTACGGGAGTAAACTTGCTCTTCTTGCACAGCTTCAGATCAATTATACTGACGGCACCAGCCAACTTATCGGAACAGATGAAAGCTGGAAAGTTTCCAATGGCCCGATCATCTTTTCGGACATTTATAATGGCGAAACATATGATGCCCGCAAAGAAATGCCGGATTGGGCAAATATTGGTTTCGACGACAGTAAATGGGGAAAAGTTGCAGTTGTTGACCAATCAAAGAAAATATTGATTTCTCCCCAGGGTGAAGTGGTGAAAGCCATCGAAGAAATAAAACCCGTAAAACTGATCACTACTCCAAAAAGTGAAATTGTTTTCGACCTAGGTCAGAATATGGTAGGTTGGGTACGCCTTAAAGTTCAGGGCAAAAAAGGAGATACAATAACTTTGAAATTTGCCGAAGTCCTGACCAAAGAAGGAAATTTTTACACCGATAACCTGCGCAGTGCGAAATGTACAGATATGTACATCCTGAAAGGCGAAGATCAGGAAATTTATGAACCACATTTCACTTTTCACGGTTTCCGATTTGTACAGATCGAGGGACTTACAACGCAGCCATCGCTCGATCAGATAACCGGAGTGGTGATTTATTCAGACATGAAACCTACCGGTTCGTTTAGCTGTTCTAACCCTTTAATCAATCAGCTTCAGCACAATATTCAATGGGGGCAAAAAGGCAATTTCCTGGATGTTCCTACCGATTGTCCGCAGCGCGATGAGCGTTTGGGCTGGACCGGCGATGCACAGGTTTTTAGTATGACTGCGGCTTATAATTTTGATGTAGCACCATTCTATACCAAATGGTTGGGTGATCTATCAGCCGATCAGTTACCCAACGGGCGGGTTCCACATGTTATTCCTGATGTGCTGAAAGGTGATGGAGGAGCTACTGCATGGGCTGATGCTTCTGTTGTTGTTCCATGGACTATGTACCAGGTTTATGGCGATAAGCGAATATTGGAAGTTCAGTACCCAAGCATGAAAGCATGGGTTGAATACATGAGCGGCAGGGCCGGAGAGGATTTTCTTTGGACAGGTGATCCCCATTTCGGTGATTGGCTTGCATTTGCCACAATCCGCTCCGATTATCCGGGTGCAACAACCGAGAAGGATCTGATAGCTACAGCGTACTTTTCTTATTCTTCAGCATTGTTGAGTAAGATAGCTGCAATCATTGGAAAAACAGAGGATGCGAAAAAATATGCACAACTGTCTGACGACGTTAAAAAAGCTTTTGTAAATGAATTTGTAACTCCTTCAGGACGCCTGGTTTCGCACACGCAAACTGCCTATTCGCTTGCTTTGGCATTTAATCTTCTTCCTGAAAATCTGATTCCTAAAGCAGCAGCATTCCTGGCTGAAGATGTGAAAAAATCTGGTCATCTTACTACTGGTTTTGTCGGAACGCCGCTTTTATGCAAAGCCCTTTCAGCCAACGGATACGATGAGTTAGCTTTTATGCTTCTGAACCGTAAGGAATACCCGTCGTGGCTTTACCCTGTTACCCAGGGTGCCACCACCATCTGGGAACGCTGGGATGGTCAGAAACCTGACGGATCATTTCAGGATGTAGGAATGAACAGTTTTAACCATTACGCCTACGGGGCAATAGGCGAATGGTTGTATCATTATGTGGCTGGCATGGATATCGATCCCGAAAATCCCGGCTACAAACATATTTTGCTGGCGCCCCATCCGGGTGGTGGCTTAACCAATGCCAATGCCGAATTTCTTTCTTTGTACGGGAGCGTAAAATCGGCATGGAAAATGGAAGGAAACGACTTTGTTTATGAAGTTACAGTTCCTGCAAATACCACTGCCACCGTGACTTTACCTGGTGCAAAAAGCGAGCAACTAACAGTGAACGCACAACAACTTACAGCTTCAGTAAAAGAAAGCTTAAAACAATCCATTAAAGGAGTTTCAATAAATATCGGATCAGGAAGTTATACTTTCAGGTATCCGGTGAAATAGGGAAATAAAGGACTAAGACTTTATGTCCTTTCAATTCTAGCATTAAAATAAAGTTTCAGTAATTTTAAAACAAAAGGATTTTTATCAGAGTTTTAAGGGTAACCGAACTAGTCAAAATTTAAATTTATCTACATGAAAACCAAAGCAGTAAGAATATATGGGAAAGACGACCTCAGGTTAGAGGAATTTGATCTCCCTGAGATGAAAGATGATGAAATATATGCGGAGGTAATATCCGACAGTATCTGCATGTCCTCGTATAAAGCTACAAAACAAGGTTCCGACCACAAGCGTATTCCGGATGACATACATATCAATCCTACCATCATCGGGCACGAATTCAGCGGAATCGTAAAATCAGTCGGCAAAAAATGGCAGCATCAGTTTAAGGAGGGCGACAAATTTTCGATACAGCCTGCAATGAATTACAAAGGAAGCCTTGATGCTCCCGGCTATTCGTTCCGTTGGATAGGGGGCGATGCAACCAATGTTCTTATTCCCGGTTCGGTTATGGAAATGGAATGCCTTTTGCCTTTTAACGGGAAAGAGTTCTTTCTGGCTTCGCTTGCCGAACCTATGTCATGTGTAATAGGGGCTTTTCACGCTAATTACCACACCCGTTCAGGATCTTATGTTCACGAAATGGGGATTAAGGAAGGCGGCAATCTTGCTATTCTGGCCGGTGTTGGCCCAATGGGACTGGCAGCTATTGATTACGCGCTTCATTGCGATCGCAAACCGGGATTTATGGTAGTAACCGATATTGATCAGGTCCGCCTCGACAGAGCTGCCAAACTACATAGTCCGGAAGAAGCAGCCCGTGAAGGTATTAAACTGATTTATTTAAATACATCCAATTCCGCAACTGCGGTTGAGGAACTTAAATCGCTGACGGGTGGTGTAGGTTACGACGATGTATTTGTTTTTGCCCCGGTGAAACCGGTTGTTGAGCAAGGCGATCAGATCCTGGGCTTCGACGGATGCCTGAATTTCTTTGCCGGCCCTTCCAATCCTGAATTTAAGGCAGAATTTAATTTTTATAATGTACATTATGCTTTTACACACATTGTTGGTACAAGCGGTGGGAATACGGACGATATGCGTGAAGCGCTTCAACTCATGGCTGAAGGAAGGATTAACCCGGCCGGAATGATCACTCATATTGGTGGCCTCGACGCGGTAATTGAAACCACAAAGCATTTGCTGGAAATCCCGGGGGGGAAAAAATTAATTTATACGCATAAGAAATTCCCCCTTGTGGCATTGGATCAGCTTTCCGCAAATAGCAACCACTTCCCTTTTATGGCTGAACTGGATAAAATGGTGAAGGCTAATGAAGGATTATGGTCGCTCGAAGCGGAGAAATACCTGATGGAAAATGCGCCAGCAATCTGATAGTTAACGCAAGTTTTGCTAAATTATCTTTTACTCGAAAAATTCTGATTCTTTGAATTAAAAGTAACGCTCATCTACTAGGGCTGAGAGGGCTTTCCATGCTTTAAAGGCGGCAGGCTTATATGTTTTACTTTCGGGCAATCCCTGGTTAATACCCCGGGCAAAGGCGAGACTACATAGCTTTAAACATGGCTTCGTACTTTGGGCGGGTTGCGAAATCTTCAGGCAAATACTCCAATACACGGGGCAACCCTCCATTTACCCAACCATTTTCGCGACTCCAATATACATTCTGTCCATTACGCTCCTTTATTTGAAAACCATCTTTCTGAACCGCCTAACTTATTCTCACATTCAGTAGTGGATATTTTTAAAGTTCGCTACTATTAAACTTCACTCCTTGATTTCTGTCCCAGGTATCCGCCATGATGCCGCTTGGCATAATCAGCATGCGTGAAACCGATTTTCTTCATTTCCAGCACTACAAGTATATCGCCGATAACGGTCATTGCTGTGGTTGAAGTTGTTGGTGTTAAACCCAGAGCACAAACTTCCTTTGGGTTTCCTGTAAAAATGCTTACTTCCGCAATTTTCGGAAGTTCACCTTCAGGGTTTCCTGTAATTACAATCAGGGGAACCTTATTGTAAAGGATATGAGTGAGTTCAACCAATTCAATTATTTCACGGGTTTTACCTGAATTGGAAAGAACTATAAGCACATCATTCTCGCGGATAACACCAAGGTCGCCATGTTGTGCTTCGCTGGGATGAAGAAATACCGACTGAGTTCCGGTAGAGCTAAGAGTTGTAGCAATATTTGCAGCAATTTGCCCGGCTTTCCCCATTCCACTTGCAATTACTTTGCCACCTTCCTGATGAACTTTTTGATAAATCAGGTCTACTGCTTTTATGTAACTATCCGAAACAGGAATATTCTGAATAGCTTCAGATTCCTGTTTCAGAAGGTTAACAATTTCATTTAAAATTTCATATTGTTCTGACATGCGCAAAGGTTAAAGTTTTGCAGCAATAAATTTCTCGAGTTTAACCAGGTCTTCAGCAAACTTGCGGATTCCTTCCGAAAGTTTTTCGACAGCCATAGCTTCTTCATTATGCATCCAGCGGAAGGCTTTCTCGTCGAGGTGAATTTGCTCAATTTCCATGTTTATTGATTTTTCAGGATCCAGTTTACGCAGGAGTTCGCTCTGGTTATTTTCCAGCTCTGCAAGTAAGTTCGGGGATATAGTTAACAGGTCGCATCCTGCCAGCTCGATGATTTCGCCGATATTGCGGAAACTGGCACCCATTACCTCAGTTTTATAGCCAAACTTCTTGTAATAGTTGTAGATATAATTCACGGATAAAACTCCCGGATCTTCAATTGAAGGTATGGAATCGACTCCACGGTCTTTTTTATACCAATCGTAAATTCGTCCTACAAAAGGCGATATAAGCTGAACTTTAGCTTCGGCACATGCAATGGCCTGCGCTTTGCTGAAAAGCAAAGTAAGATTATTGTGAATCCCTTCCTTTTCAAGCTCTTCTGCTGCCTTGATGCCCTCCCAGGTACTTGCAAGCTTGATTAATATTTTATCGCGGGAGATTCCGTTGCTTTCGTAAAGACCTATAATTTTGTGGGCTTTGTCGAGGCTACCCTGTATATCGAATGAAAGACGTGCATCTACTTCGGTAGAAACCCTTCGGGGAACGATTTTTAATATTTCCAATCCAAAATTTACTGCAAGCATATCCATGCTTTCTGCCAGTTTCGATTCAAAGGTGCTGCCCTGTTTTCTGCCATATTCCACGGCTGCATCAACCAGGTGCGCATATTCCTTTTTCTGGGATGCAGCAAATATCAACGAAGGGTTTGTTGTTCCGTCAATGGGTTTAAATTGTACATAGCTTTCAAAATCGCCGCTATCAGCAACCACTTGCGTATATTGCTTTAACTGTTCAAGAAGATTCATTTTACTGCGTTTAAATGGTTAAAACTAAATTGATTTATTAATTGGTGTTAATGTTATTGCTAATATTCTGCTGGAAGAAAAAAGGTTTGTAAAAGAGGGAATAAAAGCATTTTTATTTAGCCTGGTTGTTTAAAGGGTATAAAAACAGAACCGGATTATAAAAATCCAGAATTAAACCGGCATAAATCTGCTCTTAGAAGTCGATATCGTATAATCCAACAGCATCAATCTCAAACTGTTTCACACCGATATCGGTCATTGGATGTATGATCAGTTGATGCAGTAATTCGGCACTGATAGTTGCCGAATGTGAGCCGGCCATACTAACACGGTAAATCTGGTCGACCGTTTTAAAACTGGCTGCCAACACTTTGCCTTTAAGTCCATAGTTTGCAATATTCGTCACAATATCACCCACCACCTCTATTCCGTGTGATGATATATTATCCAAACGGCTAACGTATGGAGCCACAAAATCAGCACCGGCTTTCATTGCCACCAATGCTTGCTGCTGAGTAAAAATTGCAGTTGCGGTAACATTGATTCCGGCATCCTTCAGGATACGCATAGCCCTGTACCCATTGGCTGTTACCGGGATTTTGGCATAAAAATTATCGCCGAAATCAAAATAACTGCGGTATTTTTTAGCTTCACGAACCATATCCTCCGATTCAGGAGAAATCATTTGAACATGTACCATTCCGGTGCCAACTAATTCCTGTATGCCCGCAATGGCTTCAGAAAGTTTGTGACCGGCATGACTTAGAATAGTTGGATTGGTAGTTACACCCTCAAGCGGAAAAAACGAGTACAGCTCCTGAAGTTCCTCCAGGCTGGCTGTGTCGGCCATGTATATCATATGATTTAGTTTTATTGGTTTGTAAATGAGTTTATTCGTCCTTTTGCATTGCGTAATTCCGGCCTTGAAAATAAGCTGCCGGTAATCTTAAAAAGCGGAGGCCTATCCTTTGGCTTTTAGCATGGTAATATCATGATTAGCCGCTTTATTAAGCTTCAATATCAGCCTCAACCTTAATTTCAACCTCAGCCTATGTTTAATTTAGCATATTTTGCCCACCAGTTACAGGTACTGCCTGTCCGGTTTCGTATTCCTGTTCGATGATGTAGTAAACTGCCCGCATCACATCCAGTGGCGTACAACCACGTCCTGCCGGAACCTGAGCTTCATAAAAGCGTTTCACATCATTTAAGTTTTTTGCTCCTGGTACTTTCCCTGCCCGCAGGTACTGAACAAACAACCCATTTTCCGGATCAGCCCATAAAGGACCATCAAAAAAGTTGCCGGGGCAAACCGAGTTAACCTTTATGCGGGAAGGCATTAACTCAAGTGCAAAGGATTGTGTAAGTCCTATCCCGCCAAATTTTCCACCGGCATAGGCAAAGTTCCGGTTACTGCCTTTTAATCCTGATTTTGAATTAATCTGGATGATATCGGTAAAATAACCTGGTTTATATTTATTCTGAATTTTCATCACTGCTGAAGCGTATTTGGTGCAAAGGAAATATCCGGAATAGTTCACTTTGGTCATAAGTTCGAAGGTTTCAGGAGTCATTTCTTCCAGCCCTCCCGCCCGTAATATTCCGGCATTGCTGATGAGTATATCCAGTCCACCAAATTCGCATACGGTTTGAAAAACCAAATTTTCAACTGAAACGGCATTCGATACATCTGCTTTTACAAAAAATGCTTTGTTCTTGCCTTTCCCGCTATTAAGTGATAGTGCAAATGCTTTTCCTTTTTCTTCGTTCAGATCGGCAATTACCACGTTGGCTCCGTTTTCCATCAGGTTTTCAACAATTCCTGCACCAAATCCCTGAGCGCCTCCGGTTACAATTGCAATTTTCCGATCTGCACGGCCAGCAGTAGCTCCCATGGAAAGTGCCAGGCGGTATTGCTCAACTTCCCAGGTATCGATAAACTGAACCTGCTCTGGAGTCATAGGACTTTGTCCTCCAAATTTTTCGGAATACAGGCTGATCAGGCAAGTATCGTTCATCACATCCTCGAGGGTCGCAACACCAAGGGCATTGTCACTAGCCAGAACACACCCAATTCCTTTGATGCAAATGATTTTCGGGGTTTTGGGCTGAGTTTTAATATACGTTTTAATTTTTGTTGAAAGTTCGTTCAACAAAGCATCCGTATCACCCTTATATTCAGCATAAAGGAATGAGGAATTGCAGTACACAATGCCATCAGGAATAAAAGGCGTAGCAATTTTCTGATATTCGGCTTCTGACGAAAGCAATAGTTCGTAGTAAGAATTATTTACCACTTTAAGCGTTTTCAATCCATTTTCCGACAACATCATCCGGATAGCCGGGATGACTTTTGAGGCAGCCGGATTAATGGGTAAGTTTATCAGATCAGGAATCTTACCGATAGCTGCAGCAAGTTTATCAATTACCTTATCATATAGTTTATGGATTTCGTCAGTGCTGTCAGCAGCTACAAAAATACCATGATTCTGCAACAGGATTATTTGTGGTTCAGCACCTGTCCGATTGCGGTAAGCATTGACGCGCCTCTGAACTTCTTTAAATAATATATATCCCGGGTCGACATACGGAACGAATACCACTTCGTCGCCAAACAGGATAGATGTGCGTTTTTCAGCATCTTTACCGCACATAAGCCCGTTTACTTTTGTGCTGTGAGTATGAACAACAAAGCGGAAGGACATCAAATCGTGCAGCGATGTTTCGACCGATGGGCGCTGTCCCTTTTCAGGATATACACGGGAATTCATCAAATCTTGCTTGATTTGATTTTCGCGTAGCATTGCCTCGTCCGAATACCTTTTTTTAGAAATGGAATAAAGCATTTTCCGGTCGAGTTGTGCAAATCCTGATTCGTCGATAGTAGCCAGGCTGGATCCGCTTGCTTTGATATAAATATGGTTTTCGTCTTTAAACGAAGTGTTGCCGCCACCGGCTATAACAAAGTCCTTCTTCTGTCCGTATAAACGTGATATTTCGATTAATTCCTGGATTTCGGGTCGCATAATTATTTGTTTAATGTTCTGTTGTTCAAATGTTCTGTTGTTCTCTTGTTCAAATGTTAAAAGGGTCCTAAGTTGTTCAAATGCTTCGCGTTCAAAGGTTCAAAGTTTAATGTTCAAAAGGTCAAATGTTCAAAAGATCAGAAGGACTATTTTCTATTTTTCTATTTTAATTTTTCAATTTCATCGTTCAAAAATGCTGGCAGGAAGGTTCAAAGGCCAGTTATTTCTGCCTGATGAAATGTGAAATCACAGCCTGTCCGAGTTGAACAAATGAATTGTATTCAGTTAGTTTTGCACATCCTGAACTATCTAGATAACCTTCGTGGTCATTGGCAACCAGGTATTGATGGGCTGCCAGAATACAGGCTCCTTCGAACCCGATTTGTTCCAGATCAGCATCCAGTTCAATTCCTCCGCTGCATGAAACCTTAACCGGATCAAGTTGTGGTGTATTGTGCTCAGTCCCGAATGTGATCAGGAAATTCTTTGCCCGGAAGTAAGTTACAAAATCTTTCAGAATGGGAAATGTATTACGCCCGGGAATCAGTTCAACACTATAAATTCCTTTATTAACAAGAACTTCATACAAAGATTCCTTATTTTTTTCGTAATCGGTAAAATTACCTTTTGCGTCATCGAGCAAAACGGGGTAGCAGGGAATGCCACCGGCACTGATAATAACATCTTTTACCTGTTCGAGGCTTAAAAATGCTTTTGGGTCTTCAGGTACAAAAGCACGCCCACCTGTTTTCAGGAGATTTCCACGAATTTCATTTTCCAGTCCGGTAATATCGTTTAATTCCGATTTCACTTCTTTGCCTGAGAAAATCCGCTTATAAAAATCTTTTTTTTCTGCAGCGTTGTCGAATTTTTCATCGATAGCCACCCGCAAAGCTTTGGCAATGTGCCGTTCGCGCAGCATGTTCTTTGCAAACTTAGCTTTTAATTCATCAAATGTAAAGCTGAATCCTGCATTCAGTTCGTTCAGAAAAGCATTCAGTTTTTCCACCATTTCGGCGGTCTGTATATTGCTTTCTGTCTGAACCTGTTCAAGTAAAGCAAGAGCATCCTTGCCAATCGTTAAGGGTTGCGTCAATCCTTTTCCACTCATGTAGGTGCGACCAGGATTGGCCGGATCGTTTACACGAATTCCTTCAGCCTGTAAATCCTTTTGCAGCGACATGAATTCGATATTGAATAATGGGAAAATGTGGTATTCCCGGGCTAATTCCACAAATTCAGCATACCCGTCAGTGGTATAAAAGTCGTTGATGCCAAGTACCTGAATACCTTCAGATTTGGCCATCCGGAATGCCTGTTCAATTTCAGTAAAGGCACTGAACGAAAACGGGGTATGAAAATGGCCGTTTACTAAAAGCACTTTGTGTTCCCCTTTTCGTATGAAGTCTTCCAGCAGTGTTTGCCTGTGAGGAAAGCTTTTAAACATGGATTGATGGTTGATCATAATTTGCTATTGGTTAATTGTGGATATTGGCATAAAGTGTTGTTTTACCTGACTTTTCGTAATCTGTATTATCTTTCATACCAGTATATATTTCATAAACTTATGGGATTAAACGGAACGGCTCAATTTTCTTCAGCCCCAGATCCAATTTGGTTTCGGTACCTGTAAATGCCTTATTCCACAGAATAATTGCAGC
>Ga0136636_10002383_pt1 | contig 11181 bp, 14 predicted proteins | sample AntDrymUQ8522106_2_FD_104653 | JGI IMG/M metagenome (GOLD analysis project Ga0136636, IMG submission 104653) | Polar desert sand microbial communities from Dry Valleys, Antarctica - metaG UQ852 (21.06) | ecosystem: Environmental > Terrestrial > Soil > Desert | place: Antarctica: Dry Valley... | reverse complement strand
GCGCATCCCTTTTCTATTTGCCTATCTGCCAAGAGCGTGGAGATCATTAATTGCGGTGGCACATTTTTCGGTATAAGCCTCAAGAGAAGCGCGATCGCTAGCATTGGGCGGCGGTATTAACTTACCGATTCTCACGGTAACGGGTTGAAATAATTTAGGGAATTTTTTACCCTTTGGCAAAATTCGCTCTGTCCCCCAAACACTAATTGGCAAAAATGGCGCTTGGGTCTTAACTGCGATCATTGCTGCCCCCAACTTTGGCTCGGTTACTCTTCCATCAAAAGTTCTTGTTCCTTGCAAAAAAATTCCCGTTGCCCAACCTTCTTCAATAGAAGCGATCGCCGCCCGAATTGCCCCGCGATCGCCAGCCCCGCGCTTGACTGGATAAGCCCCAAAAGCCGTAATTGACTGACTCAAAACAGGGATTTTAAATAATTCTTCCTTTGCCATAAATGCAACAGGGCGACTCATGCAACTGCCAACAATTAAAGGATCAAAGTCGCTAGCATGGTTGCTAACCACGATCAGATTACCTTTAAGGGGTACATTTTCAGCACCATAGATCCGTTCTTGATAAAAGACATACAAAATTGGTCTGACTACAATCCACTTAAACATTTTGTATAAGAGATGATTGCCACCTTTAACATTTTTGGCTTTAAGTTTTTGAGCGTTTGCCATTGACTAATTTTCCAGAAATTGTACTTCCAACTAATATGAACTAATTTAGCGACATCATTCACTGCTCACAGTAATTCTTATCATGCAACTGTACGTTGATTTTGTAGTTACAGAGAGCTTTACGCTGGATTAATCATAGGTAATTTTTGTTTAATTACGGCTTCACTCAAGGCTACCCATTGACCAACATCCAGATCTTCAGCCCTTATTTGTCCATTAATACCCATATTTTCTAAAATCAAAACCAAATGATCGCGATCAATTTCTGAGAGTAAATTATTGCGAAGCATTTTACGTTTTGTGGCAAAGCCAAGAGTGATCAATCGATCTAAAAACTTAGGATCGGTCGCAGCCATAATCGGTGGGCGCGGAATAATGCGGACTACGGCGGAATTGACCTTGGGAGGCGGATAAAAGGCTGCGGCAGGGACATCACAAATAAACTGACAGTCAGCAAGGTACTGAATCCTGACACTGAGACCGTTGTAAGCTTTGTGACCAGCTTTTGCCGCGAGGCGATCGCCAATCTCTTTCTGCACTAGCAATACAATCTGCTCAAATTGTGACATAGGCTCGGCAAGAGTTCCTAACAGCTTTTTCAAAATCTCGCCTGTAATGTTGTAGGGAATATTGGCGACTACTTTATTAGTTTGGGGCGGCAAAGGAATATCTAAAATGCTGCCTTCAATCAGGTTAAAGTTTGCGTGCCTAATGGTGTGACGTAGCTTTTGGCAAAGATCTCGATCAATCTCAACAGCTGTCACCGAATCAACAAGGGGTAGCAACAGTCTAGTCAGATTGCCTGTCCCTGGCCCAATTTCCAAGATGCGATCGCTTGATTGCAACTGCCCTGCTTTCAAAATTTTATTGAGGACAGCATCACTCCGCAACCAATGTTGACCAAATTGTTTGCGCGGACGGATTTTGCTAGTGGTATAAATGGGTTGATCAGGATTGGTCATTGCGATCGCGGTTTGAGATTATTAAGCTAGTTAATCGTTTATAACGCTTTTTACGATGCTTTATGCTGAAACGCCCCATAATTACTATTAACTATCGCTAAGCTGTTAGCGCTCAATGTGCAAAGACAATCTCCACCTTTTACCATTCGTCACGCTAACTCAAGGGATGTCAGCCATGTGTCTGACATCTTGACCGAGAGCTTTTATCGTTGTGGCGATCGCCAAGTTAACTTTTTGAAGCGCTATTTTACCGATTGGGTATTTCCAATTTTGCGCTACGGAATCATGCTCGACTTAAATAGTCGATTTGATGACAAAACGCCCCGTTATGCTTGTCTTGTAGCCACTCATCCAGCCAATAAGTCACAGGCGATCGCCTCCCTCGAAATTTGTATGCGATATGTACCAACTAAAACTAGTCGTGATTTTTGGCTAGGTCGTGATATTCAACAATATCCCTACGTTTTTAATCTAGCCGTCCATCCCTACTGGAGACGTAGGGGAGTTGCTAAGCAGCTTTTGTTAGCATCTGAACAGATTGTCAAGCAATGGGGCTTTTCCCGCTTGTATATGCATGTATTAGAGGATAATCAGCCTGCTCTCCGTCTTTACGATTGTGTCGGCTATAAGTTACATAGCCAAGAGGGAACGATAAATAATTGGCTATTGGGTCGTCCGCGCAGATTTTTATTACAAAAAAAATTCTAAGGCTAGGGTCACTGATGCTTCAGGCTACAATGTCTACATATAGCTGTCGCCAGATCTAAAACCAGAAGACGAGTTGCGGCGTTTCGCGCCGCAACTCGTCTTCTGGTTTTGTGTCCTAACAAGACTGAACTACGGCTATAACTTGGTATTAGATTAAATTTATTAGGAGTACACTTGCCAACTATGACCATCGCAACCGATATCACTCCAGATCTCAATCTTAGTGAGAGACTACAACAACAAAGCTATCAGATGGCGCAAGCTGCCGTGATCGCGGCTGATGATCGAAAAGGGGAGAATATCGTTTTGCTCGCGATCGGTGAAGTATCAACTTTAGCTGAATATTTTGTGATTGCAACTGGATTTTCTAAAGCTCAGGTAAGGGCTATTTCTAGCTCCGCCGAAGAAAGTATTGCGGAAAAACTTGGACGCAAACCTAAGCACATCGCGGGTGAGCAGGATGGCTCTTGGGTGTTGCTTGATTATGGTGACGTGATTGTCCATGCGATGATGGAAAAAGAGCGTGAATACTACGACCTAGAAGCTTTTTGGGGACACGCACCTAAGTTAGAAGTGGTTTTGCCAGACCGAGATTCTGCAAATTAATCAAAGATCCTTTTCTAGTGGCGTTGTAAAGCAACGCCACTAGAAAAACCGAAGATAATTTTTGGCTCAACGCTAATTGTCACGACAGACAAGCGATAATTAACAAATATTTTTTACATTTGGATACAAAGGACTTATGAAGGTTGGCGATCGCGTTCGTGTCAAAGCAGCATTAAATGTTTTTCATCATCCTGAGCATAAAGGTAAAGCCTTTGACATTAAGGGCATGGAAGGTGAAGTTGTCCGTGTGCATACAGAATGGAATGGTCGTGCGATCAGTCCCAACTATCCCTATGAGGTAAGGTTTGCACCTAAATTTGTTACGCATCTTGGCGACCTAGAAGTTGAGCTAGCTAGTTAGCAAATACAGCGCAAAGCGCTGTTATAAAACCCAGACAAACTTCTAAAAGTGGCGCAAAGCGCCACTTTTAGAAGTTTGTCTGTGAATCTTAAAACTATAAAAACCCAAAAGAGTGTGGCGGCGCGGAGCGTTGCCACACTCTTTTGGGTTTTATGTCCTAGCAAGACTGGCGACAGACGTATAACAAAAATTGCCAATAATCTGAAAAGCTATTAACAATTAGTGAATTTAAATGTAATGTAGGGATACATATTTTATTTGTCTTAATGGAAATTGCGATCGCCCTTCTCAGACATTACGGCTTTGACTTTGGTGGATATACTGCCAATGATCTAACTCGTGCTTGGTCTAGTTTTCATCCTGAGTGGGTGAGACAGGCGGTTATTGAAGCATTATTTCAAGGAAGATACAAAGCTATTTCCGTAAATCAAATTCTCAACTTTTGGGAACGGAAAGGTGAAATCATTTGTCACCACAACCGTGAATTTGAACGTCTTATCTGTGGTGATTCCTCTGTAATTTATACTACTCCAGATACAGTGAAATCAGTCTCAACAATTACTCCCTTCACTCCTCAAGAGTCTTCGACTCCACTCCCTCGCCATACAGCATCTGAAGTTGCAGCAAATGGACAAACTCATAGCAAAGAAAATTCTATTAATTATCAACGTCCTCTAACCGAACCATCAGGTACAACAGTTCCTATTCGCCTATTTTCAGATAAGGCTCCCATTCCCTACTCAAAGGTTTATCGCTCTGCCTATGAGAATATGACTTTACTTGCAGAGTCCTCTTTGTTTGTTGATAAGCTGCGTTCGATGTGTGTTTCTAAAAATACAATTCTTGTTGAACAGATGCCTGATAGCAAGGAGATTTCAGAAAATGAGCCGCAAGCAACCAAAACAGAGTTCTTCAAAGCATTCTAAAAACGCTAAGCTTAAAAACACCAAAGAATCAAAATCGATACTAACGCGATCGCCTAAGCAAATCAAATTAAGTGCTTGCCTAATCGTCAAAAATGAGGAGCATAGATTAGCTCAATGTTTAGATAGCTTGAAACCAATCGCCGATCAAATTGTTGTAGTTGACACTGGTTCTAGCGATCGCACGATTGCTATTGCCAAGCAATATGATTGCCAAATATTTCATTTTGAATGGTGTGATGACTTCTCACAAGCACGTAACTTCGCGATCGCAAAAGCAAAAGGACAATGGATTTTAGTAATTGACGCTGATGAAATTTTAGAAAAAAGTGCCATTAAAATTCTAGAAGAAGTGATGCAATGTGATGATTATCTTGCGGTTAATCTCTTGCGTACTGAAGTTGGCGCTAAGCAGTCTCCTTTTTCTCTAGTATTGAGGATGTTTCGTAACCATACGGCAATTAAATTCTTTGGCATTTATCACGAGTCAATCGATCAAAGTATTACTAACATCCAAAAACAAGAGCCTCACTGGCGAGTCATCAATATCGAGTCGCCTGTTCTATCTCATTATGGCTATACAGAAAGTGAAATCCAAACTAAACAAAAGTCTAAATTCGCAAAAAAATTGATGGAAAAGCATTTGCAGTTATTTCCTGATGACAGCTATATGCTCAATAAACTGGCAGCTTTGCACATCAATAATTACAGTTGCCAAGGCGATTCTAATGACCTTACTTATGCCATGCAATTAATAAGCCAAGGTTTATCACAAACCCAAGATAAAGAAGAATATAACTTAATAACTTATGAATTATGCTTCCACTTAGGAATTGCCTATGAATATCTTGGTGAAATAGAATTAGCTAAAAAATCTTACACTCAAGCAGTCTCTTTACAAGTTCCAGAAGTCTCTAAGATTGCGGCTTATGTGAACTTAGGTAATATTTATCAAGAAATCAATCAGAATTTAGAGGCGATCGCCTACTTTGAAAAGGTAACTAAAATTGCTCCTAATTTTGCTCAGGGATATTTTAATTATGGAGTTGCACTCAAGACTGCGGGGAATATAGCGGCAGCGATCGCTGCCTATGAAAAAGCGATCGCCTTTGAACCAAACTATGCTGAAGCCTATCAAAATCTGGGAGTTGTCCTGATCAAAGCTGGATATTTTATCAAGGCGAGCAATGCTTTCACAAAATCAATCCAACTTCACGAACTACAGCACAATTATCAAGCCGCAGAACTATTGCGATCGGCGCTAAAAGAGTTTTCATCATAAAGATTAGTTGCATAATGAGAATTAAGAACCCAAAAAGCTGTGGCGCAAGCGCAGCATGCGCCACAGCTTTTTGGGTTCTAGCTACTTAGAATCGATTAATTACACCTAGTAACTCAATGTATAAGCCATCTGCACTTTTAACCTGTCTGATTTTGATTGTCGTAATCATTATTTCATTTACCACAGTTAACATAAACCCATCTCTAGCAAATATTAGTTCTAGTTCTACTTACCAATACAAAACGCCCCATAGTAACGATGGAATCGGAAAGTTTTATATGGGTCGCGAAATTGCTCAAGTAATGGGACATCAAGGGGCTGGCTGGCTAGAACGCTACAGCCGTGAATCTGAGGAGAATCCTAGCCGATTGATTGAACTCTTGCAGCTTAACCCAACTGATGTTGTTGCAGACATCGGAGCTGGTACTGGCTACTTTAGTTTTAGAATCGCTCCCTTACTCACCTCTGGCAGAGTGTTAGCGGTAGATAGTCAGCCCGAAATGATTGATATTTTAGATATCCTGAAACTGGAAAAGCACATTGATAATGTCACACCAATTTTAGGCAGTTCAGATAACCCTAATCTTCCCGAATCAAGCATTGATCTAGCCCTCATGGTTGATGCCTATCATGAATTTGACTATCCGCAGGAGATGATGCAAGGTATCGTAAAAGCCCTAAAGCCTAACGGCAGAGTGGTCTTGGCAGAATATAAAGGCGAAAATCCATTCATTGCAATCAAGAAGCTCCATAAAATGACCCAAAATCAAGTCAAGAAAGAATTGAACTCCGTGGGCTTAACTTGGCAACAAACCTATCAAGATCTTCCTCAGCAGCATTTGATGGTGTTTCAAAAGAAAACTCAAAACCGAGAAAGCTGTGGCGCACGCGCAGCGTGCGTCACAGCCTATTTACATAGGAGAGAACCGCGCTTTGCGCGGTTCTCTCCTATCAGTTTTGCAATAACGGGAAAAAATGACCGACTGGCCCCTGTCCTTTGCCGATCGCTAAGGCATATTTCAAAGCTGTGGTTACATAATCTTTGGCATCTCGTACTGCTTCTAAATTTGGCTTACCTAAAGCCAAATTTGCAGCGATCGCTGCCGATAGGGTACAACCAGTCCCATGTGTATGCGGTGTATCGATCACCTCTGTCCGCAAAGTTTCGAGGCGATCGCCATCAAACCACACATCAACAGCCTTGAGGTCTCCCTTCATGCTGCCACCCTTAACCAATACTGACCTTGCTCCCAGCTTGTAGATTTTTTGCGCGGCTTCTTGCATATCTTCTAGTGTCTGAATTTCCATATCCGCAAGAATTTGTGCTTCATAACAATTTGGAGTAGCGATCGCTGCTAGGGGAATCAACACATCACCCATAGTTTTAATCGCGTCATCATCTAGTAACTTTGCCCCTACCTGTGACACCATTACAGGATCAACCACCACATTCCTAAACCCAAAAGCAACTAATTTTTTTGCTGTAGCCCGAATAATTTCTTGATTGAGCAGCATTCCTATTTTGATCGCACTGACCCGCATATCCACCATTACCGCTTCAAATTGTGCTGCCACAGATTCGATTGACATCGCATCTACTCTTGTTACCCCCTGCGTATTCTGCGCCGTAATGCAAGTCAATACGCTCGTTCCATGCACACAATGAAATGCAAATGTGCGTAAATCCGCCTGTATCCCTGCCCCGCCACCACTATCCGATCCTGCGATCGTCATCGCGATCGGCACATTTTCCGATTGATATTTCCCTCGATAATCCACTATACTCACCACAAGAATAGACATTAAATCATTAGTATAGCTGTCGTCACTTGCGTTAGAACAAGCCAAAACCCAAGGAAACTAAGTTTCGACGCTTCCCGCCGCAACTTAGTTTCTGGGTTTTATGTACTAAAACAGGTGGCGATCGCTATATAGCAGCTATCACCACCTGCCTTAAATATTTTCGCGAACTAAAACATGGTTATCGCATCTGTCAAAACTATCTCTTTCAAAGAGTTTCTGGAAATACCAGAGACTAAACCTGCTAGTGAGTATATTCAAAATCAAATTGTCCAGAAACCAATGCCAAAGGGAAGACATAGCAGGTTACAAGGTAGACTTTGCCAAGAGATTAATTTAAAAGTAGAAGCATCTAAAATTGCCTATGCTTTCCCTGAACTGCGATGTAACTTTGGCGATCGCTCGATTGTGACTGATATTGCCGTGTTTCTCTGGAAAAATATTCCTTTTTTGGTAGATGATGAAATCCCCGATAACTTTAATCTTGCGCCAGATTGGATTATTGAGATTCTCTCGCCTGATCAAAATGCTAACAAAGTGATTGGTAAAATTTTACATAGTCTTCAGCACGGAAGTAAATTGGGTTGGTTTCTCGATCCTAGCGATCGCAGTATTTTGACATTTCAGCCAAATCAACAACCTGTATTAATGGCAAATAGCGATCGCTTACCTGTTTTGGAGAATATTCGATTAGAACTAAGCGTCAACGATATATTCAACTGGTTGAAAATGAGCTAGAAATTTTTAATAAAAATGTTAACTAAGATCACGCCGCTAATTCTTACTTACAATGAAGCACCAAATATTGGTCGCACTTTAGAGAAACTTGATTGGGCGCATCGCATTGTAATTGTTGATAGCTTTAGTGATGATGAAACTCTAAAAATAATCTCTCAATATCCTCAAGCAGAAATTTATCAACGCCAGTTTGACACCCATACATTGCAATGGAATTATGGTTTAGGACAAGTCGAATCTGAATGGGTACTTTCCCTTGATGCTGATTATGTATTGTCTGAAGCATTGATTAGGGAACTTCAGTTAATGCTCAAAAACGATCACAAAGATCTACTAGATGGATACTTTATAAAATTCCGATACTGTGTATTTGGAAAGCCTCTGAGAGGTACAATCTTACCGCCTCGCCAAGCTTTATTTCAAAAGAATAAAGCTGTTTATATTGATGATGGTCACACTCAGTTATTACAAGTAGAAGGTAGATCAGGGCTTTTAAATTCACATATTAATCATGACGATCGCAAATCCTTAAGTCGTTGGCTCTGGGCGCAAGATCGTTATATGAAGATTGAATCAAAAAAATTATTATCAACGCCCAATAGCAAACTAGGTTTTGGCGATCGCTTGCGAAAGCAAAAGGTAATTGCCCCGATTGTGATCTTTTTTTACTGCCTAATTCTCAAAGGCGGGATTTTAGATGGTTGGGCAGGTTGGTACTATGCGTGGCAAAGGGTATTGGCGGAAGTGCTATTGGCAATTCGCTTAATTGAGTTAGAAAGACTCGAATAGAGACTTAACTAGTAAAACACAAAGCCCAACAAGCTATAGCTTGTTGGGCTTTGTGTCGTTAAATATCTTCAGAGCCTAGCGATCGCAACTTCTCCGCTAATTGGTTTGCCCTTAGCTCTGCTTGTTCCTTTAGTTGACGTTGTTGCGCGACTAACTGGCGTTGCTCTTCTACTAGTAGGCGCTGCTGTTCTACTAGCTGGCGCTGTTGCTCGACTAGCTCACTGCCCCACAGGAGTAAATTGCCATCACGATCCCACCAGCGTAGCCAATAGCCATATTGTTCGGCTTTTTTACCAACCCATACACCTAAAAATAAGCCGAGGCATTCAATCCAGAAGAGTTGATTTTGGGAAGGATCTGGTTTTTGAGTTTCATACACGCCATGCTCTAGACTGTAGACCTCTAATGTGCCTGTGTGAGGATGAAAAATAACATAGGTAGGGACTTTGAGAATCTGCTCGTAAAAGTACCATTTGCCATAGGGATAATGGGGATTAAAGGAATATTCATTACCCTCGGTTGCCGAGATAAATTCCATCACGATTTCAGGGCTGCTGCCCTCGGCATGGGGAGTATAGCTGCGGCGAATTGAACCTGATATGGATGGGTAAGCCGATGGAATATATACCCAGTCAGGAGCTTTGACAACGATTTTGTCATTCACATTGGCGCATAGACCAAAATTTGAAGCAATGATCATCGACTCTAAGATCAGGCCCGTTAGTTCTAACGATTCACGCAAGGCGGCGGCTAAGAGGGGCTGTAAAGTGCTTTCCACAGGTTCATCGGGGAGGATAAAATCGTCAGGTAATTTTTCCCAAGTAATATGGGATGGCGTTGATGCGTATCTTGCGAGGGTTGCCATAATCTTGGTGGGCGTTTGAGTGGCTTTAAGGCGATCGCTAACCGATTTTGTCTATTATAGTAAATTGCTGCCATATTCTTGATTGCTAAGCAATGCCCCAAACTACCCAACTTTACCAACTTACATTACCAATTGTCGAAACCTTCCATTCCATCCAAGGAGAAGGCGCTTGGATGGGTGCAAGTGCTTTTTTCATTCGCCTAGCGGGTTGTGATGTTGGCTGTCCTTGGTGTGATACCAAAATTTCTTGGAATGCCAAAAGACATCCCCAAGTGGCGATCGCGGATTTGGTTGATCAGGCGCTAGAGTCTAAGCCTGCGATCGTGGTAATTACAGGTGGTGAGCCATTGATGCACGACTTGACGGAATTAACGCAACAGTTAAAAAAGCAAGGATTGCGAGTCCATTTAGAAACTTCAGGCGCTCATCCTTTTAGTGGTAATTTCGATTGGGTTACTTTTTCACCAAAGCAATTTAAGCTTCCTCACCATAGTGTTTATGAGCAAGTTAGCGAACTTAAAGTTGTAATTAAGGAACCTTTAGATTTGGAATGGGCGGAATTGAATGCGAAAATGCTGGATGCACATATTTTGAAATATCTGCAAGCGGAATGGTCAACGGTAAGCAGTAAAAATCTTGTAATGGACTATGTTTTAGATCATCAAGATTGGCGAGTGAGTATCCAAACCCATAAGTTATTAGGAGTTAGATGATGGAACAATTAGTAAATGTGAAAAAAGCAATAATTTTGCTGTCGGGTGGCTTAGACTCGGCAACGGTAGCGGCTCAAGCGATCGCTGATGGGTACGAAGCGATCGCCTTATCTTTTCGCTATGGTCAACGACATGAAAGAGAACTATTGGCAGCTAAACAGGTCGCCGCCGCTTTGAAGATTCAAGAACATTTTTTAATTGATGTCAATTTGGCACAGTGGGGAGGTTCTGCGCTAACGGACATCAATATTGCAATGCCAATAGAAGGTGTGCAGGCAGATGAAATCCCGATCACCTATGTGCCTGGACGAAACACTGTATTCATTGCGATCGCCCTATCTCTGGCGGAATCTAAAGGAGCCGAAGCTATTTATTTAGGAATTAATGCTGTGGATTATTCAGGCTATCCTGATTGCCGTCCCGATTATTTAGAAGCATTCCAGAAGTTAGCTGCCCTATCTTCTAAGGTGGGAGTGGAAGGTCATGCCCCGAAGTTAATTGCGCCTTTAGTGATGGACTCTAAAGTTGATATTGTCAAGAGAGCTAAGCGATTGGGTGTGCCGATTGAGCTTACTTGGTCATGCTATCAGGGGGGCGAGGTTCCCTGTGGGGTTTGTGATTCCTGTCGGATTCGGGATAAGGCAATTTTGGAAGCTAAGTAAATAGGCAAAAAGCTGTGGCACACGCGAAGCGTGTGCCACAGCTTTTTGTGAATTAACCGAGAACCTTGCGAGCAGTTGCCACAACGTTATC
>Ga0136636_10002381_pt1 | contig 11184 bp, 9 predicted proteins | sample AntDrymUQ8522106_2_FD_104653 | JGI IMG/M metagenome (GOLD analysis project Ga0136636, IMG submission 104653) | Polar desert sand microbial communities from Dry Valleys, Antarctica - metaG UQ852 (21.06) | ecosystem: Environmental > Terrestrial > Soil > Desert | place: Antarctica: Dry Valley... | reverse complement strand
GCCAGCAAGCCCATGGGCACGAAGGTCATTCACACCGCCATTAGCGCTGCCATCTTGGCTCGTGAAGCGTCTTAATCATTGCCAAGCCTTTATGACACCCACACCTCCCGCTGCTGCTGCCGTTTCTACTGCCGAGTCACTCAACCGCGATTGCTTTTGCCGAACCCTGAACATGGCGCGCCTGCGTGAACAACTGGAGAGCGACCCAAGCCTGAAAGGGATGATGGAAAACATCCTGCAGACACGCCCCAATTTGTTTTCATCCACGGTGGTGTTTGTGTCGCAGGAAGTGAGGCGGCGAATTGAAGCCACTGTGTCGGCGATTGAGCGTGTGGCCGCCTTGCCGGGCTACCAGGTGCAAGCTTTCTCACGGGCTGACGCCTCCGCCCTGCACGACTTTGGCCCACTGGGTGCCTGCATGGGTTACGACTTTCATTTAAGTGCCAACGGCCCGCAACTGATCGAGGTCAACACCAATGCCGGTGGCCTGCTGCTGAACGCAGCGCTGGCGCGGGCGCAAGAAGCCTGCTGTGATGAGATGGACTGGGCCTTTCCGTCCAGCACCCGGCGCGACACCCTGAAGCAAACCATTTTTGACATGTTTTTGGCCGAATGGCAGTTGCAGCGCGGTGCAGCCCCATGGCGCTCGGTGGTGATTGTGGACGAAGCACCGCTTGAACAATACCTGGCCCCGGAATTCGAGCTGTTTCGTCAGTTGTTTACTCAACACGGCCTCACGGCTGCCGTTGCTGACCCGTCCGAGCTGGTTTGGCAAGGCGGTCAATTGCTGCACTTGGGCGCACCTGTGGACGTGGTTTACAACCGCCTGACCGATTTTTACCTCACGGCGCCGAGCCACCTTGCCCTGCGCCAAGCGCATGAAGCCGGTGCAGTGGTGCTTACCCCGCTGCCGCGCGCACATGCGCTGCTGGCCGACAAGCGCAACCTGATTGCCCTCAGCCAGGACGAATTGCTGCTGGCCTGGGGCGCCACGGCGGCAGACCGCAAGTTGCTCGCCAGCAGCGTGCCTGCCACCCGACTGGTCACGCCTGAGCGCGAGGACGAGCTCTGGGCGCAACGCCGCCAGCTCTTTTTCAAGCCGGTGGCAGGATTTGGCGCCAAAGCGACCTACCGCGGCGACAAACTTACCCGCCGTGTCTGGGGTGAGATTCTGGAGAGCGACTTTGTCGCGCAGGCGCTGGTGCCACCAACCGAGCGCATGATCGAGCTGGATGGCGCGCAAACCGACCTGAAATTTGACATTCGCGCCTACACCTATGCGGGCCAGGTGCAACTGCTGGCGGCGCGCATGTATGCTGGGCAAACCACCAATTTCCGCACCCAGGGCGGCGGTTTTGCGCCAGTCATTGTGGTGCCGGCAGCAGCGTCCGCTCAGGGAGCGCGCTGATGTGCGGCATTTGCGGCGAGTTGCGCTTTGACGGCAGCGTGCCAGACATGGCGGCCATCAGCCGCATGTCGGACAAGTTGGCGCGCCGCGGGCCAGACCATGCTGGCACTTACCAGGACGGCCCGCTGGCGTTTGGACACCGACGCTTGTCCATCATTGACCTGTCTGCGCACGCCCACCAACCGATGGTCGATGCCGCGCTGCAACTGACCCTGGTGTTCAACGGCACCATTTACAACTACCGAGAATTGCGCACCGAGTTGCAAGCGCTGGGCTACCATTTTTTCTCGGAAGGCGACAGCGAGGTTATCCTGAAAAGTTACCACGCCTGGGGCGACCAGTGTGTGACACGTTTCAAAGGCATGTTCGCCTTTGCCATCTGGGACCAGCGCAGTAGCCAGCTTTTTATGGCGCGGGATCGGTTTGGCATCAAACCGCTGTACCTGAACCAGACCGGACACCGCCTGCGGTTTGCCTCCAGCCTGCCCGCCTTGCTGGCGGGCGGCGGGGTTGACACCACCCTGGACGCGGTGGCACTGCACCACCATTTCACCCTGCACACGGTGGTACCGGCACCTCGCACGGTGTTGAAAGGTGTGCGCAAATTGCCCCCGGCATCCACCCTGCGGCTGGACCCGGACGGCAACATCACCGAGCAGGTGTACTGGACGCTGGATGCCACCCGGCCAGCCCAGGCCCTGACTGAAGCCGAGTGGCTGGCCGCCACCCGCGAACAACTCAGCGCCAGTGTCAAGCGCCGCCTGCTGGCGGCGGATGTGCCGGTGGGCGTGCTGCTCTCGGGCGGTCTTGATTCCAGCCTGCTGGTGGGCCTGCTGGCAGACCAGGTACCGGATTTGCGCACTTTTTCCATTGGTTTTGAAGATGTCGGCGCAGGCTCCGAGAAGGCCGACGAATTTGAATTCTCAGACCAGATCGCCCAGCACTTTCACACCCGGCATCGCCAATACAGCATCCCCAACCAGGAGGTGATGCAACGCCTGCCCGAGGCGGTGGCGCAAATGACCGAGCCCATGGTGAGCCACGACGTGATTGCGTTTTATTTGCTGGCTGAACGGGTGTCAAAGGACGTCAAGGTGGTGATGTCTGGCCAAGGTGCCGACGAGGTGTTTGGCGGCTACTTCTGGTACCCCAAGATGGACGCTGCCACTGGCACGCCGCTGGCGCGCTTCAGCCAGCACTACTTTGACCGCGACCATGGCGAATACCTGCAAATGATTTCGCCGCAATTCCAGGTGGGTGATGTCACCTCTGAGCTGATCGCCGGTGAGCTGGCCAAGCCTGATGCCGACACCTTTCTCGACCAGGTCTGGCGGCTTGACGCCACCACCCTGATCGTGGACGACCCGGTCAAACGCGTGGACAACATGCCCATGGCCTGGGGGCTGGAGGTACGCACACCGTTTCTGGACCATGAACTTGTGGAACTGGCAGCACACATGCCACCTGAACTCAAACTCAGGGAAGGTGGCAAATTTCCGCTCAAGGCAATCTCGCGCGGGCTGATTCCTGATTCGGTCATTGACCGGCCCAAAGGCTATTTTCCTGTGCCAGCGCTCAAATACGTGCGTGGCCCGTTTCTGGAGATGATGCGTGGCATTCTGATGTCTGATGCCTGCATCCGGCGTGGCCTGTACCAGCGCAGCTACGTGGAGAAGCTGCTGGCGGACCCGGAGGCGCCTGCGCACTTCACCCGCATCAACGGCAGCAAACTGTGGCACCTGGCGCTGCTTGAATGGTGGTTGCAGGTGCATGTGGACAGCTTGGCATCTGCTTGAGTGCAGATTTGCCCTGCAGGTTGCCATACCGGTTGGTATCGCACTTCGTAAGCAAAGCTCACCAGCGCGCCCCTTAGAATGCCCGGTTGACAAGAGCAATAAAAAATCCGGCAGCGTTGGGTCGGGCCTGTTTGAAATTTGTAGCCGCCAAGGTTTTCCGTGCCGCCGCATGCCTAATGCCGAAAAATCACTGTTGATCCGACTTGCGCTGGGTATTCTCATCGCTGGCACCACTGCTGCCTTCATGGCGCTGCGTTATGCCACGCCTGATCAAACAATGGCACTGGCTGGCGCCATGCTGGCAGTAGCCGTGCTGCTGGTGGTCTTTTTTCATCGCCTTTACCAAAGCCAGCTGACTGAATTGCGCGGACTCAGCACGCACCTTGCCGAACGCACCCAGGCGCTGGAACAGCGCACCGGTGAACTCAAGCGGGCGCAAGCGGTGGGCAACATCGGCAGCTGGGTGTCGAACATACAAGCAGACCAAATTCGCCTGTCCCAGCAAGGCTGCCACATTCTGGGGCTTGAACCCTGCCGCCCCTTGAGTTACCACGACTACATGGATTTGGTGTTACCAGAAGACCGGCATACCCTGGCCGAGGCCTGGCAACTTGCCTTGCATGGGCGTGACCTCGACCTGGAACACCGGGTGCTGGTGAAGGGCGAGGTGCGCTGGATTCACCAAAAGGCGGAGCTGGAATTTGACAAGAAGCGACGCCCGACAAAGGCAGTGGGCACCCTGCAGGATGTCACTGACCTGAAAAAGGCGCAACTGGCGCTGTCCAGCAGTGAGGAGCGTTACCGCACCATGATTGAATGGTCACCAGAAGCCATTCTGGTGCACCGGATGGGCAAAATTCTTTACGCCAACCCCGCGGCTGTGCGCTTGTTTGGTGCGCCCTATGCACAATTCTTGCTTGACAAACCCACCTCCGAGCTGATCCATCCAGACTCCCGTGACGAACAGGCTGCCCGCATGGAAAGCATCATTCGCCATGAAACCATCCCACCCATGGTGGAGGCCAAATTTTTGCGGCTTGACGGCAGCGTGATGGATGTCGAGGTTCAGGGCACGGCCATTGACTTTGACAACGAGCTGGCCATTCAGGTGGTGATACGCGACATCACCCAACGCAAAAAAATGGAACGCCAGGTGCGTCAACTGGCGTTTTATGACGCGCTGACCCAGTTGCCCAACCGTCGTTTGTTGTCAGACCGCTTGAATCGCGCCATTGCCACAAGTCGGCGCAGCGGCAATTTTGGCGCAGTCATGTTTCTTGATCTGGACAACTTCAAGCCCCTGAATGACCGTTTTGGGCACGCTGTGGGCGACTTGTTGCTGGTGGAAGCCGCCCGCAGATTAAAAACCTGCGTGCGCGAAATGGACACGGTGGCACGTTTTGGCGGCGATGAATTTGTCGTCGTGGTGGAAGAACTGGCACCCGACCGGGGCACCTCGGAACGTCTGGCACAAAACCTGGCAGAGAAAATTCGCAAAAGCCTGTCCGAGCTTTACACCCTCGACAAAACCGACACGGATGGCCTGGCACAAACCATTTCACACCGCTGCACCACCAGCATTGGTGTGGCCATGATTGCACGCAGCGACACCTCCGCCGACGACATCGTCAAATGGGCGGACGCCGCCATGTACCGGGCCAAAAACAATGGCCGCAACCGGATTCAGTTTTTTGACGCACAGAAAACATTCATCGGTGAATTCACTGAATCAGCCTCCGGCTATTTATAGCTATAGCGCCCGCCCAAGCCGCGCAATCCCCTCTTCAATCCTGGCCACGTCGGCCGTGGCAAAGCTCAGGCGCAGGGAGCTCAGGTCAGGGTCGTGCGCAAAAAACGGCGCACCCGGCACAAAAGCCACCCCCTGATCAATGGCGCGTTTGGCAAATTCAGGCGCATTGGCGCTTTTGCCGTTGGCACCCGTCAGTCTGGCCCAGAAAAACATGCCGCCCTGCGGCTGGTTGAATTCGATGGCGTCTCCCAACTCGCGGCGCAGTGAGTTGGCCATCACACAGGCACGTTCGGCATAGGTGCGGCGCACCAAAGCCAGCGCGTCGCCCAGACGGTTCAGGGTCAGGTAGTGGGCGCAGATGGCTTGGGTCAAATTGCTCGTATGGGCATCACTGAACTGTTTGCACATGGTGGCCTTGGCCAACAGCTCAGGCGGTGCAATCAGCCAGCCCACACGCAGGCCGGGGCTGAGAATTTTGCTGAAAGAGCCGCAGTGCGCCAGCCAATCCCGGCTGCCGGGCACATCTGCACTCAAGGCCAGCAGGCTCGGCGATGGCGGCGCATCAAAATACAACTCGCCGTAGGGGTCGTCTTCCACCACCAGGGTCTGGGTGTGCGCCGCAATTTCCAGAATGCGCTTGCGCCGCAACAGACTCAAGGTGGCGCCACTGGGGTTGCCAAAGGTAGGAATCAGGTACACCAGTTTGGGCTTGTGCTCGTCAATCAAGGCTTCCAGCTTGTCCACATCCACACCCTCGGCATCAATTGGTGCGCCAATGATGTGCGCGCCATAAAGCCGAAAACACTGGATGGTGGCCAAAAACGTGGGGGCTTCGACAATCACCTTGTCACCCGGGGAGATCATGGTCTTGCCAATCAGATCCAGCGCTTGCTGGCTGCCGGTGGTAACGATCAGGCCGTCAGCAGCCACCGTGGCGCCCTTGTTGGCCATGAAGGCACTGATGCCCTCGCGCAACGGCTGGAAACCCTCCGTGGCGCCATATTGCAACACCGGGCCGGGGTTGTTGGCCAGCACGGCGGCGCTGGCCTCTGCAATGCCGGTGGCATCAAACAGCGCCGGGTCAGGAAAGCCACCAGCAAAACTGATGATGCCGGGTTTGCCCAGCAGCTTGAACAGTTCGCGAATGGCCGAGGTTTCGACGTTTTGAAGGCGCTGGGCAAATTGCATGAATGGACTCTTGTGTTGTATGTGTGAAAAATAACAGCTTGGCGTGCATTACGGCCAAACCGTTTGACACGAAATGACGGCTTATTAGGTTAAATTGTGACTGATTGTTTGCTCACCCCCAACCATCCAAGCCCATGCACAGCATTGATTCGTTTTTTGCCACCGTCAAACTGCCTTCCATCCCCGAAGTTGCGCACCAGCTCATCAAAACCCTCAACGATGACGACGCGGGCGTGAGTGAAGTGCGTGACCTCATCGCCCAGGACCCGGCACTGAGCGCCAAACTTTTACGCCTGGCTAACAGTGCGCAGTTTGGCCTGCCGCGCGGTGTCAGCTCGCTGGACGATGCCATCCAGATGGTGGGCATGTCCAAAGTGCGCAGCCTGGCGCTGGGGGCCTGCATGAGTGACGCCTTTCCTGCGCTGCCGGGTTTGAACCCACAAACCTTCTGGCAAGCCAGCATGGCCTGCGCAACATATGCGCAGTGGCTGGCAACTGCTCTTGACATGGATGGCCAGCAGGCCTGGCTCACTGGCATGTTGCTGCGCCTGGGCGAGTTGCTGATTGGGCAGGCAGATCCAAACGCGCTGGCAGAAATCGAAAAGCAGCCACAACAGCCCGGCAGCCGCTGGGAGCGCGAACGGCGTTTGATTGGTTTTTCTGAAGGCCAGATCACCGCCGAACTGGCCCGGCGCTGGAACTTTCCGATGCAAATCGTGCAGGCCCTGGAGCGCAGCTTTGACCCACTGGTAGAGCAAGCTTTTTCAAGGCTGGGGGCGGTGGTGAACCTGGCGGGCATTCTGGCTGACGTGCCTGACGCCAATGCCCAAACGGTTGACCACTTGCCACCTGATGTGATTGCAAAACTCGCACTTGACATACGCTGGATGAAAGCCACTTTTCCCTCTGCTGACGCCTTTATCAGCCTGCACTGACACCATGACACGCGCCGACATCGAGGCTTTTTTTGCAACGCTGGCGGCTGCCAATCCGCACCCGCAAACCGAGCTTGAATACAGCAGCGAATTTGAGCTGCTGTGCGCGGTGCTGCTATCAGCACAGGCCACCGATGTCAGTGTCAACAAGGCCACCCGCGGTCTTTTCAAAGTGGCCAACACGCCGCAGACAATGCTGGACCTGGGCCAAGAAGGGCTTGAGGCGCACATCAGGACCATTGGCCTGTACCACAGCAAGGCACGCCACCTGCTTGAAACTTGCCGAATGCTGCTTGAACAATACGACGGTGCGGTGCCACACACCCGCGAGGCCTTGCAAACCCTGCCCGGTGTTGGCCGAAAAACGGCCAATGTGGTGTTGAATGTGGCCTTTGGCGAGCCCACCATGGCGGTCGACACACACATCTTCCGTGTCGCCAACCGCACCGGCCTGGCCCCCGGAAAAACACCGCTGGAAGTTGAACAAAAATTGCTCAAACGCGTGCCTGTGGCTTACCTGGTGCACGCCCACCACTGGCTGATTCTGCATGGCCGCTACATTTGCCAAGCGCGCAGCCCCCAATGCTGGCAGTGTGCGGTAGCATCCCACTGCGACTTCAAGCCCAAAAAATCCATCAAGAAAACACCATGAGCCTGCCCGACCGCACTCTTTTTTCTGACCTCCCGACTTTTTTAAAAGCGGTGCAGTGGCCGGTGATGCCAGAAGTGGGGCAAGCGCTGGTGCGCACCCTCAGCAACGACGATGTGGACACCTTCACCGTGTGCCGCATCATTGGCAAGGACCCGGCCCTGACGGCCACTTTGCTGCGCATGGCCAACAGCGCCATGTTTGGCCTGTCCGGCACGGTCGACACACTGGAGCGTGCCGTGAATGTGGTCGGTTTGGGGCAGGTGCGCGCCCGCGCCCTGTCGATTTGTATTGTGCAAAGCTGCGCTTTGCCGGTGGGCATTGACCGCATGGAATTCTGGCGTTTTTGCATGCTCTGCGCCGGTTATGCGCAATGGCTGGCAGACCTGTGCGAGGTGGATGACCAGGAAGCCTGGCTGTGCGGCATGATGTTGCGCCTGGGAGAAATCAACCTGGGTCAGGCGCGCCCCTTCTGTGTGCCACAGATCGAAGCCAAGCCGATTCAGCCGGGTGAGCGCTGGACGCGCCAGCGCCAACTGATTGGCTTTGATGAAGGCCAGATCACCGCCGAACTGGCTCAGCATTGGGATTTTCCGGAAAATCTGACCCAAGGTTTGCGTCACACTGCCCAACCCCTGGTACCCACCGACTTTCGCAAGCTCTCCGCCGTGTTGCATGTGGCGGCACGGTTGGCAGACGGTGGGGCCGTGACGCCCCAAACCATCAGTGACTTGCCAGTGCTCCTGCTGAAAATGCTGGCGCTTGACCCCGAAATGTTATTGCTTGATGCACCAGATGCCAGCCTGTTGGCTGATGTCTCCATGTTCGCCCACTGACCAATTCAAGCCGCCGCTTGTGCCCGGTCAATTAACTGCCACTGCCCAAACGCAGGCGCTTCAACCGGCCACAAGCTGGCCGACCTGACCTCAAAAACGCCCCTGGCCAGCAAATTGGCTGCCCGAATCACGCCTGCATGCGTGATCCAGACCTGGGCCACTGGCGTGCCAGTCACGGCAAGAGCGGTCTGTGTGTCGCGCCAAGCTGCAGCCACGCGCGCCATGAACCCGGCCACACTTTCAACGCTGCCAAACCGGTGCTGCCAGAAGTCAGCCATCCAGACGTCATAAGCCAGCGCCGGGATGTTGTCCCAGCGCTGGCCTTCAAACGCACCAAAATTCATTTCGGCCAGCCGGGCGTCTGTTTTATATGACAAATCTGGTCGTAGCCCATATAGAACATGCGCAAGTAGCTCGCATCTTTGTAGCGGCGAGCAGCACACCACCGCATGAATTGGCAAGCAGTCTGCCAGCGCCTGTGCCGCCACACGGGTTGCGACCACGTCTGCTGCCACATCCAACGCGCCGTAACAAATGCCCGGGGCAATCAGCGGCTGCGCATGGCGTACCAGCCAAAGCGCTGCGATGCCAGGCGCAGGGCTTGGCACCTTGGCGTGTGAGCCTTCAGCCAGATCAGGTTTCACAAGCTCAACGCCAGCCCAAGGTAAAACGCCAGTTCACAGACCTGCTGAGTGGCCCCCAGGCAATCACCGGTGAAGCCGCCCAGGCGTTGCCAAAACCAGCGCGCCATCAAACCCCAAGCGACCAAGGAGGCGACCAGTGCATTGATAAAGGCCAGCAACAAGCCCTCGTCAGTCAGGTTAATAGCTACAAAATTAGTAGTTGACTGCACATATATCGTAAGGGCTAGAGCCAAAAAACACCAAATAAACCCAGTGCGCAATGCTGCCGCACTGATCTGATCTGCCAGCGGCTTTGATTTGGAGCCTGCGGCATCACCCACATGCACCATGAGTCGAATGGTGAGCAGCGGCCAGGTGCGCGAGACCACATGCGCCACAAACAGCGCCAGCACCATCAGTGGCCCGCTGACATCGCCCAACAAGGCCAGCAGCGCCACCTTGCACAGCAGCGCCAGCACCACGGCAATGGCGCCAAAGGCCCCCACGCGTGAGTCTTTCATGATGGTCAGGGCGCGGTCACGGTCGGCACTGCCACCCAGGCCGTCAGCCACGTCGGCCAACCCGTCTTCATGAAACGCTCCGGTGAGCAACACCCCCAACACCGTGCCAAGGGCTGCCGCCACCAGTGGCGCGGAGCCGGTGGGTGGCAGTGCCATGAGCAGGCCAGCAGTGAACACCGCCACCAGCAATCCCACCAACACGCCCACACCGGGAAAATGCCCCGCACTGTCGCGCAGCATGGCTGGACTGAACCCCACCCAGTCGGCCAGCCGCCCGGTCACCGGAATGCGTGTGAAAAACTGCAAGCTGAGCAGGTAGTGGCGAATAAATTGCGTCATGGTGCAGTCGTGATGGACTTGAATGCTTGGATTGTCGGACAGTTAAATGTGAGCTTTGGCTCAATGCAGGTCTTGGTCTTGGTCTTGGTCTTGGTCTTGATTGGCTTTGGCTTTGGTTTTGCCTTTTCATCAAAACAAATCGCAAACCAAAACGCCAAGGGGTGTGGGTAGGGCGGATGTTGAGGCCGATTTTAAAAAGCAAAGCGTCATGAGGCCTCGGCATCTGCCCTGCCCGCGCCCCGGTTAACGCCAATGGCATGCACCCTGTACCAAGGGCCCTGAATACAGAGAATACCGGGGAAATTCACTTTCTAAACGGCGCGAGTGGGGTAAAGGCCCGGGCCTCATGACGCTTCGCTTTTTAAAATCGGCCCAAACCTTTACCCCACCCACACCTTGCTGTGTCGGTGTACGCGGCCCGTTTGAAGTCCTGTGTCAGTACCGCGCTTTGCCGTCTTATAGTTGCTTGATGGGACGTGCCGCATGCCGCGACCGTTGCTTTTCACGCCTTTTCAGTTTGTGCTTCGGCCCTGTCCGACACACCGGCTGACTCAAAACTGGCCATCTCGCGCAGCATGGCGCACGCGGCTTGCAGCAGCGGCCAAGCCAGTGCCGCCCCGGAGCCTTCGCCCAGGCGCAGGCCCAAATCCAGCAGGGCCTGCACGCCCAAATGCTGCAACATGAACTCATGGCCGCGTTCGCCTGAACGGTGCGCAAACACACAACGCTGCAACACCAGCGGCTGCAGCGCGTGCGCCACCAGCACCGCGCTGCTGGCAATAAAACCGTCAACTACCACCACCCGGCGCTCGTGCGCTGCCTGCAACACGGCGCCCACCATGGTGGCCATCTCAAAACCACCAAAGGCCGCCAACGCGTCTAGCGGTGCCTTGGCGTCCGGGTGACGCACCAGCACCTCGCGCAAAATATGTTTTTTGCGTTGCACTGCCGGGGCATCCAGCCCGGTACCGGCGCCGGTGCAAACGTCAATGTCAAGTCCCGCCAGACGCGCCAGCAACAAGGACGCGGCCGAGGTGTTGCCAATGCCCATCTCACCCAGCAATACCGCATTGCCCGGCAAAGTCTTCACCAATGCCACGCCGTTTTGAATGGCTTGCTGGCATTGCTGCGGTGTCATT
>Ga0136636_10002380_pt1 | contig 11186 bp, 10 predicted proteins | sample AntDrymUQ8522106_2_FD_104653 | JGI IMG/M metagenome (GOLD analysis project Ga0136636, IMG submission 104653) | Polar desert sand microbial communities from Dry Valleys, Antarctica - metaG UQ852 (21.06) | ecosystem: Environmental > Terrestrial > Soil > Desert | place: Antarctica: Dry Valley... | reverse complement strand
TATTAGGCTCGGTTTTTATTTATACCGATTATTCAATAAACGTGGATGCATTAAGAGTTGAACTCACACGAATTTTATCAGAAACCCCGCTTTGGGATGGCGATGTAAATAATTTACAAGTCACCGACTCAAAAGAAACAACCATGGAGTTGCGAGCCTTGATTAGTGGTAAAAACTCTTCAATTGCATGGGATTTGCGTGTTTTAGTTCGTGAAAAGTTAATTGCATTTATTCAATTAAATTATCCCGATGCCTTACCAAAAACAAGGGTTTCGATAACCGAGCCACAAAGAAAAAATCAGAATTCTTAGTTTGGATTGATTACAAATAAGGCTTGTCTAGTATGCATTACCTAATAAGCAATCACTTTTTCATAAATTTGAATCCGTTTTTTTAATCAAAGCCAATTAATGGCGACTATAGTTATCAAACCTAGGTGAAATATTTAGTTTGAATGAACAAAATTGTTAAGAAGGAGATTTTCTCCGAGAATGTCATAAAGCTGGTGATTGATGCTCCTCGCATTGCTAAAGCGCGTAAAGCTGGTCATTTTGTAATGGTTCGCAATGGTGCCGACGGAGAACGAATACCTCTGACCATTGCTGGATCCGATCCTGTAAAGGGAACCATTGATTTGGTTATTCAAAAAGTGGGCGTTTCGTCGCGTAAAATCACAAGTTTAAATGTTGGTGATTATGTTACCGATTTGGTTGGGCCTCTCGGCGAAGCTACACATATCGAAAAAGTAGGAACAGTACTAGCGTGTGGCGGTGGAGTGGGGGTTGCACCTTTGTTACCAATTGTTGAAGCCTATAAAAAAGCAGGTAATCGCGTGGTAACAATATTAGCTGCTCGTAACAAAGACCTGATTATTTTGGAGCCTCAAATACGTGAATTTTCAGATGAGGTAATTATCATGACTGACGATGGAAGTTATGGTACTAAAGGATTAGTTACCGATGGAATCGAATCTGTTGTAGCGAAAGAGAAAATAGATATGGCCATTACTATTGGTCCAGCTGTGATGATGAAATTTGCATCACGAGTTACTAAAAAATACAATATCCCAACTATTGCAAGTTTAAATACCATTATGGTCGATGGAACTGGAATGTGCGGAGCATGTAGGGTTACTGTTGGTGGCAAAACAAAGTTTGTTTGTATCGATGGGCCTGAGTTTAATGCCCATGAAGTCGATTTCGATGAGATGCTACTCCGACTAAGCGGTTATCGCGAATTAGAGAAAAAAGCTGATGATAATTATTTGTCCAAACATTGATTTAATTGAATATGACATTTAATCAAGATAGTTTAAAGAACGATCGGAGCCAAGACTGGCGGGTTGAACTGAGAAATATAATTAAAAATAAGGATCGCCTTAAATTGCAACGCGTTCGCATGAATGAAGTTGATGCTGAAAAGCGCGTTCAATCGTATGTTGAAGTCAATTCGGGCTTAACAGCTGAACAGGCTGTTAACGAAGCTCAACGATGCCTCGATTGTGCCAATCCAACATGCATTTCTGGTTGTCCCGTAGAAATTAATATTCCCGCATTCATTAAAAATATTGAACGCAAAGATTTTTTAGAAGCAGCAAAGACGCTTAAGCTAACAAGTTCACTTCCTGCTGTTTGTGGACGTGTTTGTCCACAGGAAAAACAGTGTGAAGCCAATTGTTTTTATACAATTAAAATGAAGACTGAACCTGTTGCTATTGGATTTCTTGAGCGATTTGCAGCTGATTATGAGCGCGAATCGAACCAAATCAGTGTGCCAGCAACTGCTACTGCAAATGGGATAAAAGTAGCCTGCATTGGTTCAGGTCCCGCCAGTTTAACGTGTGCAGGTGAATTGGCAAAACTTGGATACAGTGTCACTGTTTTTGAAGCGTTACATGAGATTGGTGGTGTATTAAAGTATGGCATTCCCGAATTTCGTTTACCAAATAAAATTGTGGATGTAGAAATTGACGTGCTCAAACAAATGGGTGTTCAGTTCGAAACTAATTTTATTGTCGGTAAAACGGCAACTATCAATGATTTGCGTGAAGAAGGTTATGTTGCATTTTTTGCTGGTAGTGGCGCCGGATTACCTCGATTCATGGAGATTCCTGGTGAAAATTACATTGGAATTTTGAGCTCAAATGAATATTTAACTCGCGTTAATTTAATGAATGCTGCTAGTCCATATACCGATACTCCTGTTATATGCGGATTAAATGTCGCAGTTATTGGCGGTGGTAATACAGCCATGGATTCAGTTCGAACAGCCAAACGTTTGGGAGCAAAACGAGCGATGATTGTTTATCGTCGATCAATGGATGAAATGCCAGCACGAATCGAAGAGATTCATCACGCACAGGAAGAAGGGATTGAGTTTTTAACACTGACCAACCCCATTGAGTATTTCTCTGATGAAAAAGGCTGTTTGAAACAAATGCGTGTTCAAAAAATGGGTCTGGGCGAACCCGATGCCAGTGGTCGGCGCCGTCCGGTTGAAATCGAAGGTTCGGAATATTTAATTGATGTAGATACCGTTATCGTAAGTGTTGGCGTATCTCCAAATCCGATAATTCCCAATTCTCTGCCCAATTTAAAAATGACACGTTGGAAAACCATTGAAGTGAACGAAGAAACGTTACAATCATCAATACCTGATATTTTTGCTGGTGGAGATATTGTTAGAGGAGGAGCTACTGTGATTTTAGCTATGGGTGATGGTCGCAAAGCGGCAGCGTCAATGAATAACTATATTCAAAATATTAAAACGAAGTAAGTTATGGCAAATATAAATTCTACCTATCTAGGAATACCCATCTCGTCACCTATAGTTATTGGGAGTAGCGGACTTTCATCGTCAGTTGATAAAATAGTTGAATTAGCCAATTCAGGAGCTGGTGCCATCGTATTGAAATCTATTTTCGAAGAGGAGATTTTGATGGATTATGAGAAAAATGCAACCTCCGAAATTGGTCAATTTCAAAATAATTTGGAGTTTTTCGATTATTACGATTATGAAATAAAAAAAGGTGTTCTGGATAATATAACCGAGTTAATTAGGTCGGCTCATAAGCAAACTCAAATTCCCCTAATAGCAAGCATTAATTGTATGGGGAATAATAAATGGGTTGATTATGCTCTGAAATTGCAAGAAGCAGGAGCCTCCGCAATTGAGCTTAATCTTTACAAACTGCCGTTTGATATGGCTCATGAATCGAGCGAAATTGAGCAAATGTATATTGATATTATTCAGAAGTTAGTGGAACGATTATCCATTCCAATATCTGTGAAAATATCTGCTCATTTCACAAATTTGGGAGCATTTATTTTCCGATTATCTAGAACAGGAATAAAAGGAATCGTGCTTTTTAATCGATTTTATCCTGTCGATATCGACATCGAGCAAGAGGCTATCACAGTTGGAAACATTTATTCTTCGCAGCACGATTACACAACAACCTTGAGGTGGATTTCGATTTTGAGTGGAAAGGCTGAGTGCGAGTTAATTGCCTCAACCGGAGTTCATCGCTATCAGGAAATTATAAAAATGCTACTAGCTGGAGCAAACGCAGTGCAGGTAGTGAGTGAGATTTATCAAAATGGAGCTCAGGTAATACAGGATATGAATGAGGAGATAAGTCAATGGATGAATCGAAAAAGCTATGAGAGTATATCCGATTTCAGAAGTAATCTATCTCAATCAATAGCTGAAAACCCTGAGGTATTTGAACGAATCCAGTTTATGAAATATTTCAGCGATCATAAGTGATTTTTTTTTGGATAATGTTGTTGGCTCATTCAAATCATTTACTTTTGGTTTAATTTAAACTTAAAAATTATTACTAGCATGAAAAAAATTATTTTATTTGTTTTTGGTGTTTGTGTTTTTGCATTAGGGGCTTATGCTCAGCAAAGTAAGTGGATTGGTGGCGGCTTTTCGTATTCATCAACCGATGATGGTGGAGATAAAACCACATCGTCATTTGGTTTTTCGCCTGAAATAGGTTTTGTTTTAAATGATAAATGGGCGATTGGCGGTGGTTTATATTTTGGAACTGCTAATGATACTCCTAATACTATTAGTGAAACGAATACAAGTAAATTCGGGATAATACCCTTTGCAAGATACTATGTGGCTCAAACAGGTAAGTTTACTTTTTTTGCACAAGCAGAGTTACCTTATCAAACCAATAAGGTTGAGACTAAAACCACTGTAGGGGGGGGTACTGTAACAACTAACGTAGAATACAAATCAATAGGTTTAAATGTATCACCAGGTGTTTCATATGATTTAAATGATCGATTTGCACTCGAATTAAAAATGCCATCAATTCTATCATACTATTCAAACTCTGGAGATTACAAAAATAGCGGTTTCAGTTTTGTTTTAAATGATGGCATGTCAATTCAAAGATATTTATTGAATCCTGAATTTAAGTTTGTGTATAAATTCTAGTACACATCTAGCATTCGATACTTTTTAAATTTAAGCATCTAATTACAAAAATATTGAATGTGATTAGATGCTTTTTTGTTGGAAACTGAAAAATAGTTGATGTAAAACCCTTTTGCTTGCCTATTTCTTTTGAATAATAAGATACAGTTGCAAAAAGCTGTTTGATTTCAAATTATAAATTCTTACTTTTGCGGCGCATTAATAACAAATTAATTTTAGTGATATGTTAAACCATTATGAAACCGTTTTCATTTTAACTCCCGTTTTGTCTGACCAACAGATGAAGGAAGCGGTAGAGAAATTTAAGGGCTTAATCACTGAAAACGGAGGATCCATCATCAATGAAGAGAATTGGGGCCTTCGCAAACTGGCATACCCGATCCAGAAAAAATCTACAGGGTTTTATCAGTTATGCGAGTTTTCAGCAGAGCCAACTTTTATCGAAAAGCTGGAAGTTAATTTCCGACGTGATGAAAGAATCATCCGGTTCTTGACCTTTAAATTGGACAAGTACGCTATGCAGTACAGTGAGAAAAGAAGAGGTGCTAACAAAAAAGAGAAAAAGGAGAACTAAACCATGGCTCAAAATCAAAGCGAAATCAGATATCTAACCCCTCCATCGGTTGATATTAAAAAGAAAAAGTATTGCCGTTTTAAAAAGAATGGAATCAAATATGTTGATTATAAAGATCCTGACTTTTTAAAAAAATTCTTAAACGAGCAAGGTAAAATTTTACCTCGTCGACTAACTGGTACTTCATTAAAGTTTCAGCGTAAAGTATCGCAAGCGATTAAACGCTCACGTCATTTGGCATTGTTGCCTTATGTTACCGATTTAATGAAATAATAATTTAGGAGGGATTAACATGCAAGTTATATTAAAAGAAGATGTAACCAATCTGGGGCAGAAAAACGACATCGTTGATGTTAAGCCAGGATATGGTCGGAATTTCTTAATACCGCAAGGAGCAGCTGTATTGGCAACTTCTTCGGCATTAAAAGTTCATGCTGAAAATACCCGTCAAAGGGCTCATAAAGAGGCGAAAATTAAAAACGATGCTCTTGAATTGGCTAAAACATTAGAAGGTAAGTCAATTACCATTGGTGCCAAAACCAGTACAAGCGGTAAAATTTTTGGTTCTGTAAATACTATTCAAATTGCTGAAGCTCTTGAGAAAGAAGGATTCGCAATTGAAAGAAAAAACATCTCAATCAAAGAAGATGCAGTGAAAGTAATTGGTTCTTATACCGCTACTGTTAAATTGCACCGCGAAGTGAAAGTTGAGATCTCATTTACAGTAGTAGCTGAATAATTTTTAATAGTAATTTAGGATTACGTTTTTCAATCAAACAATAAAAAAGCCACCTCAGGGTGGCTTTTTTATTGTAATTATAATTCATTCGAACCTATTTCATGGCAATGGTTTCAATTTCTATTAATACACCTAGTGGGAGTTCTTTAACGGCAAAGGCTGCTCTTGCAGGTGGGTTTTCGGTGTAGTAGCGACTGTAAGCTTCGTTCATCGATTTGAAGTTTGTCATATCGGATAATAAACAAGTGCTTTTCATTACATCTGCAAATTGATAACCGGCTTCTTTTAGAATCGCACCTATGTTTTCCATTACTTGCTGGGTTTGCTCTACAATTCCTCCTTCAACAACTTTACCACTCTGAGGATTAATTGGTATTTGCCCCGAAATGTATAACATGCCATTTGCCTCAACAGCTTGACTGTAGGGTCCAATAGCTGCTGGAGCCATTGATGTATTAATAATTCGTTTCATAATTATGATGTTTTACAAAAGTTAGTAAAAATAACCATTATCGCGTGGCGAATTTCGCTTGTCGTATTTTAAATCTTTCAGCATCGATGAATTGGCTGAAATGGTAAAAAAGTAAGATTTATAGAGACCAATAGGTACTAAATTAAAACTCATCGACCAGCAATGCAAATCTCTGCGAATGTTAATGTTGGTATGAGCCAATTCTTTTGTACGTAAATTATATCCCGATGAAAATGATATTGCCCACTTGGGAGTAGGGCTTATTGTACCGTTTACTGAAACATCTGCATTAATCTCTTTGTTGTAACTCAATTTTTCTTTATTGAATTGATTACCTCTCGATAATCGTAAGTTTAATCCAAATGATAGATTCCATGGAATATCAAATTTTGCATACCCATCCTCACCTAATTCTAAACTTTTTGCTTCATTTGTTATTGGAGAATTCAATTCTCCATAAGGATCAGCATTGGCATTTATATCATCAATTGGCGATTCTTGATCCTTGAGTGCTTTAGCATCTTTTTTCTTTTTAAAAGTATCACTCCCAATGGAATAATTAAAACTGGTGTTGGCCGACTCAAGCCTTAATAATTTTCCGGTCTCGGTATAGTGAAAACGGTTAACTCTAATAGGAATGCCTGTTGCTGTTGTATCAATAGCATACGGGTCAAAAGATGCAGCTACATTAAAATCTGTTTTAAAAATTTTCGTTCTTGCATTCATCGAAACCATCGACCATTTTAACGAATCGGCTAAGAAATTGTAACTCGAGTTGATTGATAACGATTCTAATATCTTAATCTTAGAAAAGCCGGTACTGTCTTTCGAGTTTTTGACTTTCATTTCAAGCGAATTGCCAAGACCAATATTCATTGATCCACTGCGCCCTTTCGAAGGAATTCCATAAATTGAACCATCGTACCTCGAATATTCGTATTGCGCTTGTTGGTTCGTAGTAGGATCTGTGTATTCTGCATAATCGTAATAGCCAAATTTAGGATCGCCAAAGTCGGGCTGATACGACAATCCAACGTTTGGTGTTAAGACGTAACGAATAGTATTTATTTTATCACCAAATAGCTTTCGGCTGGGGGTGAAAAAAGCATATAATTTGGTTGATGTTCCTACACTGTAATTGTAATCGTATAACCGATAAAACCCCGATGTTGTATCGGAATTTACAAAATCAGCTGAAGTTACAGCCGGTTTATTGTCGGGTGAATATTTTTTGTAAATCGATTTGAAATACCAACGTTCGTTATAATTAACTGACGGTGAAGCAGTGAAATACTTGAAAAATTTTAAGTTCATTGAAACAGGGATAGAGTGTTTTATTCCATTCTTCCAATCCCGGCCTAAATTAGAATCTAATAGTTTGTTTTCTTTTGTTGTAATGCTATTTTGGGCATTTCCGCTGTAACTAAAGCTTATTAATTCGTACCACCTATCCTTACTGCCTATTTTGTCTTTGCTTTTAAAAGGATAGATACGATTCATCGTTAATGTTAAGTCCGGAAGCGTTACACTAATTGTACTATCGCGCGTTTGCTGAGATATTAAAAAGTTCGACGACATATTAAAAGGAGTACTTGGCCAGTTTCTTGAGTACGAAATACTCGACCGTTTAGTATTTTGAGCCAAATCCATTGGTCGAATTATACTCCCTACATTATTTCGATCAAATGAACTTGTTGAAAAGTTAACACTTGCTGAGAAGTTTTGATATGGATTTGCTTTTGAATCTTGCCTGTGATTATAGGAAATACTAAAATCTTTCGATTTTGAAAAATCAGGTAAGTCTTTTTCGCTATTTAAGTTTGTAATGTATTGAAGATTAAAGTCCCCACTGTATTTATATCGCTTTTTAAACGTGGAGGCTGAACGAAGTCCCCATGATCCATTGGTGAAAATATCGCCTGTAACTCTAAAGTCAAAATAATCGCTTGCAGCCCAGTAATATCCTCCATCTCTTAAAAAGAAACCTCTACTACTTTCCTCTCCGTACGATGGCATTAAAAACCCCGAGCTATAACTGCTTGTAGTTGGAAAAAACCCAAAAGGAAGTCCAATAAAATAAAATGGAACGTCTTCGATAACTAAGTAGGCCGGTCCAGTTATGATTTTTTTCCCAGGAATAACTTTTGCTTTCGTTAAATTGATATAAAAGTGAGGATGCTCTTTGTTGTCGCAAGTGGTGTATTTCCCATCTTTAAGACAAAACTCATTTTTCGAAGACTTCTTGGCCATATCCGATACAACATATCCTTCTCCTTGCTCTGTTACAACATGTTCAATAACTGCCTTTTTTGTCTTGAAATTGTAATGCATGGTGCGCATGGTAAACTCACCACTTTTGTCTTTAAACAATGGAAGGCCAATTTCATTATTTAAACTATCCACCGTTCCACATGCATATGCCTCATTTTTAGCTAAATCTAACTCAATGAAATAAGCCGATAAATTTATGTCGGTATACTCAACAACAGCATCTCCATAAAGGAAAACTTTTTGACCATCTAATGCAAAGATGATTGAATCTCTAGCGTCGTATTTGACTTCAGCAGTTATAAATGTTTGGGATGGTTTGGTATTTGTAGTATCTGGTTTTTGAATGAGTGTATCTTGCTCAATTGTTTGAGATTGAAGTACAAAGCAAAGGCAACTGTATATGAATGTTAAAAATAGCTTTAACCTGGGCATGAACTTTGAGTTGATTTTGATAAGATTAATTACCTAAGTAAAGGCAAAAATAATCAAATAGCTGACTAAATGTTCCCTATCGATAAAAAATTAAGAATTTATAAGGTTTGTATGTTTGTATTAATGAATAGTGTTTTTCAAAAGATTTTGCTTTCTTTTGAAAACTAATTGTCAGCAAGAAAACTACGATATTTCGCTGTCTTTGTCAAGAAGGCTTCAAAACCAACGCTTTCGTAGTTTTGAAAATCAAGGAGTTCACTTTTGTGAATGACTGTTTTCAAAATGTGAATAACGCAGTATTTGGAATTTTCTTGCAAGGACTAATTAACGAATGTATTGGAATGTTTGATAAGTTGATATACAATGATCATGCAGTTCAAAATTTGTGAATTAGTGAAGTAAACTTTAAGTGACATGACAAATTGTTTTATTATGGTGAATAATTATTTATTTTTGACCTCCAAAATACTTGATGGTTATTTTAATTTCATGAAAAATAAACTTTTAATTGCATTTGTTCTTTTTGCCAGTTTTCATTTGATTATAGCTCAACAGCCTTATAAAATACAAACTGTTGTTATTGATCCAGGACATGGGGGCAAAGATCCGGGAGCTTGCGGTTCAATAATTAAAGAAAAGGATGTTGTTCTTAAAGTTGCATTAAAAGTTGGGCAGTATATAAGCGAAAATCTACCCGATGTTAATGTAGTGTATACTAGAAAATCAGATGTTTTTATTCCTCTTGATGACAGAGCAAATATTGCAAACAAAGCCAATGCCGATTTGTATATCTCAATCCATGCGAATTCAATTAAAAACTCTTTTACACAAGGCACCGAGACGTTTGTTTTAGGGCTGCATCGCTCTCAGGATAATTTAGAGGTGGCTAAAAAAGAGAATTCAGTAATTATTCTCGAAGACAATTACAACGTAAAATATGAAGGCTTCGATCCCAATAGTTCCGAGTCTTATATTTTATTTGAGTTAATGCAAAATGCATATCTCGATCAGAGCATTAATATGGCCTCCTTAGTTGAAAATCAGTTTGCAAATCGAATTGGTAGAAATAGTAGGGGAGTTAAGCAAGCTGGGTTTTTAGTGCTTCGTCAAACAGCAATGCCAAGTATATTAATTGAATTGGGGTTTTTAACCAACAAAAACGAAGAAGCTTTCCTGGAGTCAGACGAAGGCCAAAGTTATTTAGCATCAGCTATTTATCGAGCGTTTAAAGAGTATAAGCAAAACTACGAAACATCTTCAATTGATTTTGCAAATATAAAGCCTGAAGTAAAGCCTGATACGAAACCAATACCTCTGGTAGCCAAACCATCTAGGTTGATATATAAAATTCAAATTGCTTCTAGTTCCGAAAAAATCGACCTTAAAAAAGGCGTTTACAAGAAATTTTCAGATATTGAAATTTATCAAGATGCGAATTTGTTTAAATATACTGTTGAGAAAAATGAAGATTTCGATGATATTCAAAAAATTCTTGTGAAAGTTAAAAAAGTCATTCCCGATGCATTTATTGTTGCTTTTGAAAATGATCAACGAATTTCAGTTTCAGATGCTAGAAAAAAGAAATAATTTTGACTTTCTTTAATGATTATTATAAAGGAGAAAATTTTGGACCTTCTGTTATATGATTAAATTGCAATAAAATTTTAAACCTACCATGAAGATTACGCGTGAACATAAAATAGGATTAGTTGTACTTGTCTCTTTTGTATTAATAATTTGGGGTATGAATTACCTTAAAGGGTGGAATATATTTCGGCCTGGCGACAGATACTATGCCGTTTATTCTAGAGTTGATGGATTAACAGAAGCTAGCCCAATTTTTTTTCAAGGGTTTAAAATAGGAACGGTTCGAAAAATAGATATTCATCCAACTCGAAAAAATTCGTTTTTAGTTGAGTTTACTTTAACAAAGAATATTACGCTGCCACAGGATTCTAAAGCACAAATTTATAGTACCGATCTGATGGGAGGTAAAGGAGTTGAATTTATTTCGGGTGAAAGTTCCGTTTTGGTTGCTCCGGGCGATACATTAGGTGCTTCTGTAATCGGAGACTTTGTAGATCAAATGAGTATGCAGGTTTTACCATTAAAAGATAAAACTGAAAAATTAATTGTGAAATTAGATTCAGCATTAACTCAAGCATCTGCTTTTTTGGATGATAAAACTCGTATGTATGTAAAATCATCATTGCGCGATTTAAGCATATCGATGGCTAATATGG
>Ga0136636_10002379_pt1 | contig 11186 bp, 10 predicted proteins | sample AntDrymUQ8522106_2_FD_104653 | JGI IMG/M metagenome (GOLD analysis project Ga0136636, IMG submission 104653) | Polar desert sand microbial communities from Dry Valleys, Antarctica - metaG UQ852 (21.06) | ecosystem: Environmental > Terrestrial > Soil > Desert | place: Antarctica: Dry Valley... | reverse complement strand
GGGCTGGTTCCTGACCCCGCGCGGGTTCCGCATCCAGTGGGACGCAATTCCTGACCTGCGCCGTTTCCCCGAGCTGAGGCTGCTGGACCGCTTCGATATCCTGATGCCCGTGCTGCTGGCGCTAGCGCTTTACTTCCTCGGCAGCTGGCTGCACGACGCCCATCCTGCGCTGGGCACCACTGGCCCACAGCTGCTGGTGTGGGGGTTCTTTATCTCGACCGTCGTGCTGTTCCACGCCACGGTGACCATCAACTCACTGGCGCATGTATTCGGAACCCAGCGCTTCGACACCGGCGACGACAGCCGCAACAACTGGCTGCTGGCCCTGATCACGTTTGGCGAGGGTTGGCACAACAACCATCACCACTATCCGGGGTCTGCACGCCAGGGTTTTCAGTGGTGGGAGCTCGATTTCACCTGGTACGGACTCAAGCTGATGTCCTGGCTTGGGCTGGTCACGGACCTGAAGCCGATGCCGGCTGGGCTGAAGCGCCGTTCTCGCGGGCCTGCATGAGCCGGGTTGCAGTCGTAGGCTCCGGTATTGCGGGACTGGGAGCGGCGTGGCTGCTGTCCCGGCAGCATGAGGTGGTGCTGTTCGAAGCCAACGATTATCTGGGTGGGCACACCCATACCCATGACATCGAACTGCAGGGAAAGCACTACGCCGTGGATTCGGGCTTCATCGTGTTCAACCACGCCCACTATCCCCTGCTGAGCCGGATGTTCGATGAGCTTGGGGTGGCCTCGCAGCCCACCACCATGGGTTTTGCGGTGCACGACGAAGCCAGCGGGCTGGAGTACAGCGCAGGTAGCCTGCGCGGCCTGTTCGCCCAGCCGGGCAACCTGGCAAGCCCGCGCTTCTGGCGCATGCTGGGCGACCTGGTTCGCTTCTATCGGCAGGCGCCTTCGGTGCTGCAGGCAAGCGCGCCCGGGCCAACCCTGGGCGAGTACCTGCACGCCGGTCGCTATTCAGATCTTTTCCGTGACGCACACCTGGTGCCGATGGCCTCGGCCCTGTGGTCAGCGCCCGCCCAGCGAATCCTCGATTTCCCCATGCGCCATCTGATCGGCTTCATGGCCAACCATCACATGCTGCAGTTGACCGGCCGTCCGCAGTGGCGGGCGGTGGTTGGCGGATCGCAAACCTACGTGCGTGCAATCCGGAAGGCGTGGAAGGTGCGGGAACGGTTGTCCACGCCCGTGCTGTCGGTGCACCGGACCGTGGACGGCCCGGTGGTGTCGAGCGCCGCGGGTACAGAAGCCTTCGACCATGTGCTGATGGCATGCCACGCTGACGACGCGCTGAAATTGCTTGCCGATGCAAGCCCGGCCGAGCGTGAAATCCTCGGCGCGATCAGATATCGGGACAATGAGGCGGTGCTGCATACCGACACGCGGGTGCTCCCGCGCAACCCTCGGGCGTGGGCGGCCTGGAACGCGCACGTGCCAAAGTATGGGGACGGCGAATGCAGCGTCAGCTACTGGATGAACGCGCTGCAGTCGCTGGATGCATCTGAGCAGTTCATCGTTTCCTTGAATCGTGGCAACGACATCGACCCGGCCCGCATACTTCGTCGCATGAATTACCGGCACCCGCAGCAGGACCACGCCTCGGTGGCCGCCCAGGCCCGCAAGGCCGAGCTGCAGGGCGTGGGTAACACCTGGTTCGCCGGTGCGGGCTGGGGGTTCGGGTTCCACGAGGACGGCCTGCGCAGCGGCGTCGAGGTAGCCAAGGCGCTGGGAGTGCAGTGGCCATGAAGCCGATGCACCACCAGCTGCAGGTGCAGGACGCCGTACCGGCTGCTGCCCTGGGCACCGCCGAGGCCAGTCGATCCTCGCAGCAGATCTGGGATAGCGCCCTGTATGTCGGGTGGATCCGGCATCGGCGCTATTTCCCCAAGGCGCATGCGTTCCGCTATCGCCTGTTCCTGCTGTACCTGGACCTGGCGGAGGTCGAGCAGCTGTTTGCCCGGCGCTGGCTGTGGTCGGTGGGCCGGCGCAACCTGGCCGAATTCAGGCGCAGTGATTACCTGGGCGATGCGGACGTGCCGCTGGATATTGCGGTGCGCGATTGTGTGGAGCGCAGCGGCCATGAACGTCCACGCGGACCGATCCGCTTGCTTGCCCACCTGCGCTATTTCGGCAAGTGCTTCAACCCGGTGAGTATCTACTACTGTTTCCATGAAGATGGCCACACCCTGCAAACCGTGGTGGCGGAAATCACCAACACCCCGTGGAATGAACGCCATGCCTATGTACTGCCGGTTGCACAGGCAAGGCTGGCCGGTGGCGTATACACGTGGCGCTTCGACAAGCGTTTCCACGTCTCGCCGTTCATGGGCATGGAGCATGAGTACGGGTGGCGACTCAGCGTCCCCGGTCCGGGCCTGAGGGTGCATATGGATGTACTGCAACCTGAGGCCGGCCCGGCCGCAGGCAGGCGGGAATTCGACGCAACCCTGGTGCTGGAACGCAGGCCGGCCACCTCCAGCCAACTTGCAGGCGCGCTGCTGCGCTTCCCATTGATGACCCTGCGGATACTGTTTGCCATCCACTGGCAGGCCCTGCGCCTGTGGCTGCGCGGCAACCCGGTCCACGACCATCCTGGTTCCAAGGTTTCCAGCCCATGAACAATGTCGATTCACCTGCGATGCAAGCATCGCCCGTCCCGCTGCAGCCCACTGCAGTCGAGCGCCTGCTGCGCAAGCGGCTGCTCGCCACGTTGGGTGGCCTGCGCGATTGCCGGTTGGTGATCGAGGAAGGCGGGCAGAGCCTGGTGCTGGGCCAGCCCGCGCAGCAGGCGCAGGCCACTCTGCAGGCACACCTGCGTATCCATGACCCTGCGTTCTACCGCATGGCTGCCTTGAACGGCAGCGTGGGTGCCGGCGAGGCGTACATGGACGGCTACTGGGATTGCGACGACCTGGTGGCCTTGATAAGGATACTGGTGCGAAATCGCGACCTTCTGGATTCGATGGAGACCGGCTCGGCGCGGATCGGCGGATGGCTGATGAAGGCAGCCCATGCGTTTTTGCGGAATACTCGCAGCGGAAGCCGCCGCAACATCGCTGCCCACTACGACCTGGGGAACCCGCTGTTCAAGCTGTTCCTGGATGAGAACCTGATGTATTCCTCCGCGATCTATGTGGACCCGGCTGAATCGCTGGAGTCGGCATCGAAACGCAAGCTGGAGCGGATATGCAGCAAGCTGCGGCTCGCGCCGGGCCAGCAGGTGGTGGAGATCGGGACCGGATGGGGTGGGTTCGCCCTGCATGCGGCGCGCGAACATGGCTGCCACGTCACCACGACCACCATTTCCCGCGAGCAGCATGATCTGGCCAGCGCCCGTATCCAGCAGGCAGGGCTGCACGAACGGGTGACCGTCCTGCTCAGCGACTACCGGGACCTGTCCGGACAATTCGATCGCCTGGTGTCCATCGAGATGATCGAAGCGATCGGCCATCAATATCTGGACACCTACTTCGGCAAGGTCGCCAGCCTGCTGAAGCCGGACGGCGAGGCGCTGATCCAGGCCATCACCATCGAAGACCACCGCTACGAACAGGCGCTGCGTTCGGTGGATTTCATCAAGCGCTTCATCTTCCCCGGCAGCTTCATTCCGTCAGTGTCGGCGATGACATCCGCCATTGGCCGCGCCAGTGACCTGCGCGTGTTCAACCTGGAAGACATCGGCCCCAGCTATGCGCTGACCCTGCAGGCATGGCGGCAGCGATTCAATGCACGGCGGCCGCAGGTACGCGCCCTGGGTTACGACGCGCGTTTCGTGCGCATGTGGGATTTCTACCTTGCGTACTGCGAGGGCGGCTTCCGCGAGCGATCCATCGGCGACGTGCACCTGTGGCTGACCCGCCCGGCGGCCCGGCCCGCACAGTACCCCGACCGGCTGCTGGGCGCATGAGCCGGAACTGGAAAAACGTGCTGAACTTCGTGGCCTCGCAGGTGCTGTGGCTGGCAGCGGTGGGAGGTGCAGCCAACGACATGTGGTGGCTGGGCCTGCTGGTCCTGCTGGTGTTCGCGGCCTGGCAGTTGTCGCCTGCTGCGCGTGCACCCGGGGATTTCAGGCTGATGGGAGTCGCGGTGGCGACCGGGCTGGTGCTTGACACCTGCATGGCCGCCAGCGGCCTGGCGCGCTATGCCTCGCCGCTGCCGTTCGAGTGGATGGCCCCGGCCTGGATCCTGGTGCTGTGGGCGGGATTCGCGCTGAGCTTCAACCACTCGATGGAATACGTGGTCCGCCGCCCCTGGCTGGCGGTGCTGTTTGGTGCCATCGCCGGCCCGTTTTCCTACTGGGTGGCGGCCCGGGCGTGGGGCGCGGTTGAATTCGCGGCGCCCACCTGGCCTGCGCTGCTCGCATTGGGTCTATTGTGGGGACTGGCGATGCCGTGGCTGGCATGGGCCAGCAGACACCCGGCGGTGACCGGGTCCGTTGCAATCAATCAAAGGGAGTCGTTGACATGAATGGATGGCCGTTGCTATGGGTCGCGATTGCTGCAGCACTGATGATGGTCTGTGGCTGGGCCTGGCAGCGCCGCAGCAGCAACGCTGGCGTGGTGGATGTGCTGTGGTCGGCGGGCGTGGCCGCCAGCGCGGTCTACTATGCGGCGGTGCTGCCGGGCGCAGTCCTGCCGCGGGTGCTGGTAGCCGTGATGGGCGGCGTGTGGGGTGCACGCCTGGCCATCCACCTGGCCCGACGGGTGTTCAGCGAAGCAGAGGATGGACGCTACCTCAACCTGCGCAAGCGGTGGAATGGAAGCCAGCTCAGTTTCCTGCTGTTCTTTCTTGCCCAGGCCGGGTTCGTCGTGCTGTTCTCGCTGCCGTTCTGGATCGCCGCGCACAATCCGGTGCCGGAGTGGACGCTGTGGACCACGCTGGCGGTGCTGGTGTGGGGCGTGGCGGTGGCCGGTGAAAGCGTTGCCGACCGCCAACTGGCCGCACACCGCAGCAATCCGGCCAATCGCGGCAAGACCTGCCGCAGCGGGCTGTGGCGCTATTCGCGGCATCCCAACTATTTCTTCGAGTGGCTGCACTGGTTTGCGTATGTGTTCCTGGCCATGGGCCTGGGCGCCGGCTGGGTGGCAGCCAGCCTGGTGGGCCCGGCGGTCATGCTGGCCTTCCTGTATCGCGTGACCGGCATTCCGTACACCGAAGCGCAGGCCCTGCGCACGCGCGGCGCGGACTACGCCGAATACCAGCGCACCACCAGCGCATTCATCCCACTTCCACCCAAGCATTGAACACGCGGAGATCCCATGGCTAGCCCCTCCCCCACTTCGTCGTCGGACATGGCTGCAATAGTCGAAGAACGTGGACTCGCCCGCTGGGCTGAAAGCGGGCGCCTGCCCGATGCCGCCCTGCGCCTTGGCATGCGTCGCCTGTGTGCGCAGCGGCTGCGCGATGAACGGGCGGGCGGGGCCGACGCGGTGGGTGAACGCCAGCGCCTGCGCCTGGATGAGCTGCGCGGCAGCGCGATCGCCATTGAAACCGATGCTGCCAATCGCCAGCACTACGAGCTGCCTCCGGGTTTTTTCCGCCTGTGCCTGGGCAAGCACCTCAAGTACAGCAGCTGTTATTGGGATGCGGATACGCGAGACCTGGATGCCGCCGAGGCCAGGATGCTGGCGCTGTACGGTGAGCGCGCGGAGCTGGCGGATGGCCAGCGCATCCTGGAGCTGGGCTGCGGGTGGGGCTCGCTGACCCTGTGGATGGCCGGGCATTACCCGCAGGCGCGGATCACCGCGGTCTCAAACTCACGCCCGCAGCGCGAATACATCGAGGCGCAGTGCCGCGAGCGCGGCCTGCTCAACGTGGAGGTGATCACCCGTGACGTGAATGCGCTGCAGCTGCAGGAAGAAAGCTTTGATCGAGTGGTCTCGATCGAAATGTTCGAACACATGCGCAACTACCAGCAGCTCCTGTCGCGGGTGGCCAGCTGGCTGGTACCGGGCGGCAAGCTGTTCGTGCACATCTTCTGCCATCGCGACCTGCTGTATCCGTTCGAGGTCGAAGGCGAGGACAACTGGATGGGCCGGCATTTCTTCACCGGCGGGCTGATGCCGGCAGCCGATACGCTGCTGCACTTCCAGGATGACCTGGCCATCGAGCAGCGCTGGCTGCTGTCCGGCGAGCACTATGAAAAGACCGCCAATGCCTGGCTGGACAATCATGACCGCAACCAGCAGGCGATCATGCAGATACTGCAGGAGGCGTACGGGCCAGACCAGGCCAGGATATGGAATCAGCGGTGGCGGATGTTCTGGATGGCCTGCGCCGAGCTGTTCGGCTATGCCGACGGCGGCGAGTGGCAGGTAGCCCACTACCGTTTCCGGCGTTGATCCAGCCGGCACCTGCGTGGCGCGCAAGGGCCGGGGCCGCGCATCGCGTCAGCGCTTCGCCTTAGCCGCCAGCCCGGTGAGAACCGTGCCGGTTCCAGTGCCGGCCGAGTGCATGGCCGCAGCCAACCCCGGCAAGCCACGCCGCCACCGACGCCGTGGCCACGACCACCAGTTGACCCCACTGGCCGCGCTGCAGGCAGCCCAGCAGTTCGGCGGTGAACAGCGAAAAAGTGGTGAAGCCGCCACACACGCCGGCCATCACGAATGCCCGCTGCTGCGGCGTGGTGCGCCAGCGCCCGCCCACGCCGGTCATTGCCGCGTAGAAGCCGATCAGCAGCGAGCCAACCACGTTCACGCTCAATGTGCTCCAAGGCATCCCTACCAGGCCAGCCTGCCCGTGCAGGCCAAGCCCCGCACTCCAGCGCAACGAAGCGCCCAGCGCGCTGCCGGCCGCCACGCACAGGGTTAGAGGTACCTGCTGCGCCCTCACCACGGGCCTGCCAGAGAAACGCCGAGCAGGCCGGCGGCCAATCCCGCGACCACCGACACCAGCAGGTAAGCGGCAAGCGGGCGATACGCACGGGCCTGGGCCAGCTGCAGCGACTGCAGGCTCAGCGACGACACCGTGGTGTAGCTGCCCAGCACGCCTACACCGAACAATAGCCAGATCAAATCATCGACATTGACCAGCTGCCGGTGGGCACCGATCAGGATGCCCAGCGCCAGCGCACCGCTGGTGTTCACGGCCAGGGTGCCCCACGGAAATGCATCGCCCATGCGACGCGACACTGCGACCGACAGCAGGTGCCGGAGCGCCCCGCCCACGGCCCCGCCCAGCGCGACTGCCAGCAGCTGCAGCCAGGGTGATCCGGTCAAGACTCCGGTCCGCTAGCCGCCTTGCGCGCGGCGCGCAGTCGGTCCAGCTTTTCCTTGAGCTTGATCTCCATGCCCCGCTCCACCGGCTGGTAATACACGCGCTCGCCCATTGCGTCGGGAAACCCGGTCTGCTCCAGCGCAATGCCCCCTTCTGCATCATGGTCGTACTGATAGCCGCTGCCGTATCCCAGCTGCTTCATCAGCTTGGTGGGTGCGTTGCGCAGGTGCATGGGCACCGCCTGGGTGCCGAACTCCTGCACGTCGCGGCGCGCTGCGCCGAATGCGAGGTACCCGGCATTCGACTTGGCGGTGCTGGCCAGGTAGATCACCAGCTGGGCGAGCGCCAGCTCCCCTTCCGGGCTGCCCAGTCGCTCATAGGTGTCCCAGGCCTCGATGGCCATCTGCAGTGCACGCGGATCGGCAAGACCCACGTCCTCCACCGCCATGCGGGTCATGCGCCTGGCCAGGTAGCCGGGGTCGCAGCCGCCATCCAGCATCCGCGCAAGCCAATACAGGGCGGCATCGGGATTGGAACTGCGCACCGACTTGTGCAGCGCCGAGATCTGGTCGTAGAACTGTTCGCCGCCCTTGTCGAAGCGACGGGTGCGGTCGGCCAGCACCTGCTGCAGGGTGTGTTCGGTAATCTCGCCATCTTCGCCCTGGGCAAGCTCGGCCGCGATCTCCAACAGGGTCAGCGCACGACGTACGTCGCCATCGGCTGCGCCGGCGATTTCGCCCAGCAGGGTGTCCGGCACCCGTATGCCCTGCCCGCCCAGGCCACGTTCGGCGTCCTGCAGCGCATGCTGCAGGGCCTGCTGTATGTCTTCGCGCGACACCGCTTCCATCACGTGCACCCGGCAGCGTGACAGCAGCGCAGAGTTGAGTTCGAAGGACGGGTTCTCGGTGGTGGCGCCGACAAAAATGATGGTGCCGCGTTCGATATGCGGCAGGAACGCATCCTGCTGGGCCTTGTTGAAGCGGTGAACCTCGTCCACGAACAGGACCGTATGCCGCCCCTCGGCAAAGCGGTGGGCGGCTTCGGCCAGCACCTGGCGCACCTCGGGCAGCCCGGAGAGCACCGCGGAGATCGCCTTGAATTCGGCGTCCGCGTAGCGGGCCAGGAGCAGCGCCAGCGTGGTCTTGCCGCAGCCGGGCGGCCCCCACAGGATCATGGAATGCACGTGTCCGGACTCGACCGCACGCCGCAGCGCGCTGCCCGGGGCGAGCAGCCTGCGCTGGCCTACCATTTCCTCAAGGCTGCGCGGACGGATGCGCTCGGCCAGCGGCCGCATGGAGGTGCGATCCACGCTGAGCAGGTCCACCGGTTCGCCGGATTGAGGTTTAGCCTTGGCCACGCCCCATTCTAACGCCGGCTGCCAAATCGGCTCTCAGCTGCGCTAACTTCCGCAATCCCTCAGCCCTCGCCAATCAGGTCCACGCCCTGCGGACGAACGTACTTGAAGGTGCCGGACGGGAATACGGGATTGCGTTTCCACCCGCTGAAGCTGAAGGTGGTGCGTTGGCCCACGGCGTCCAGTACCTCCATGCGCGCCAGGCCGGCCTTGCCGAAACCCAGGCGTGCACTCTGGAAGCTGGCCTCAGCTTCATTTCTAGGGGTCAGCGTGAGCCACTGCAGCCCATCGGCACCCGGGGATTCAGTGACCTTGAACTTCTGGTCAAGCTTGCTGGGGTCGATGAGCGCGGACAGCGGCGAATTCTGCTCTTCGTCGCCCTGGGCGCGCGCGGTCACCTGCTGCAGGTCGGGTTCGTAGATCCAGACCTTGCTGCCATCGGCCACGATCAACTGTGGATGCGGCTTGGTGTATTCCCAGCGGAACAGGCGCGGCATGGAAAGCGCGACGCGGCCGCTGGAGCTTTCCTTGAGCTTGCCGCTGGCGTCATGCACCTGCTGTGTGAACTGACCGTCCAGGCCCTTCAGGCCATTGGTGAACCCTGTGAGTTGGTCACGGGCGCCGGCAGCGGCAGTGGCGGCAATCAGTGCGGTGGCGAGTATCAGGCAGCGAAGCTGGTTTTTCATGGGTAATCCGTGGGAGTGCGGCAGACCACAGTGTTGCCGCTGCAAGCTGAATGAGTGCCGATGCCGGGCTGCGAGAATGAACGTTGCCCTGCGGTCGCCATGGCGGCAGGCAGTCAATGTCGCGGCGGCGGCGCCAGTACGCTGCGGTCGCCATTGTGTTCGGGTGCGCTGACCACGCCGGCGGCCTCCATCGCTTCCACCAGGCGCGCGGCCCGGTTGTAGCCAATCTTGAGCCGGCGTTGCACGCCTGATATCGACGCACGCCGGGTTTCGGTGACGATGCGCACGGCCTCGTCGTATAGGGGGTCGTTCTCGGGGTCGCCGGCGTTGGCGGCCTCCGGCAGGCCCGTCGCGCCCACGATGCTGCCGTCGCCCATGCTCTGCACTTCGTCCAGCACCCCTGAAAAATAGTTGGCGCGGCCGCTGGCCTTGAGGTGCTGGACCACCCGGTGCACTTCCTCGTCGCTGACGAAAGCACCGTGGATGCGTTCAGGCATGGCCGTGCCCGGCGGCAGGTAAAGCATGTCGCCGTTGCCCAACAGGGTCTCGGCGCCCGATTGATCCAGGATGGTCCGCGAGTCGATCTTGGAGCTGACCTGGAAGGCGATGCGGGTGGGGATGTTGGCCTTGATCAGGCCGGTGATCACGTCCACCGAAGGCCGCTGCGTGGCCAGGATCAGGTGCATGCCCGCGGCACGCGACTTCTGCGCCAGGCGGGCGATCAGTTCCTCCACCTTTTTGCCGACGATCATCATCATGTCGGCGAATTCGTCGATGAAGATCACGATGTACGGCAGGGTCTCCAGCGGCTGCGGCGCTTCGGCCAGGTCGGGGTTGGGTTTGAACAGCGGGTCCATCAGCGGCTGGCCGGCGTCGATGGCGTCCTTCACCTTCTTGTTGAAGCCGCCCAGGTTGCGCACGCCCACCGCGCTCATCAGCTTGTAGCGCCGCTCCATCTCGGCCACGCACCAGCGCAGGCCGTTGGCGGCTTCCTTCATGTCGGTGACCACGGGTGCCAGCAGGTGCGGGATGCCCTCGTATACCGACAGCTCCAGCATCTTCGGGTCGATCATCAGCATCCGCAGCTCATCCGGGCTGGCCTTGTAGAGCAGGCTCAGGACCATCGCGTTCACCGCCACGGACTTGCCCGAGCCGGTGGTGCCGGCCACCAGCAGGTGCGGCATGCGCGCCAGGTCGGCAACGGTAGGCCGTCCGGCGATGTCCTTGCCCAGGGCCAGGGTCAGCGGACTGGCCGCCTTGTCGTACTCCTTGGACCGCAGCAGTTCGCTGAGGTAGATCATCTCGCGGCTGGTGTTGGGAATTTCCAGGCCCACCACGGACTTGCCCGGGATCACGTCGACCACGCGCACGGACTTGACGCTCAGGCCGCGGGCGATGTCCTTGTCCAGTGAGCTGATCTGGCTGACCTTGACCCCGGCCGCGGGCTGCATTTCGAAACGCGTGATCACCGGGCCCGGATACGCCCCCACCACGTTCACGTCGATACGGAAATCCTTGAGCTTGAACTCGATCTGCCGCGACACCGTTTCCAGGGTTTCCTCGGAGTAGCCCTGGAGCTGTGGCTTGGGGTCATCCAGCAGCGATAGTGGCGGAATACCGGGCAGTTCGCTGCCGGTGCCGTAGAACAGCGGGATCTGCTGCTCGCGTCTGGCGCGATCGCTCTTCTCGATGACTGCCACCGGCGGCGGCTCGATGTAGACCGGCTCGCGCTTGGCGCGCTTCATCGCGTCCACCTTGCGCACTTCCTCGCGATCTTCGCGCATCGTGCGGGTTTGCTGCCACGCCGCGGCCTGGTTCGAGCTGCGGCGGAACAATGCAGGCAGGGCCATCACCCCCTTGCCGATCCGCTCCATCAGCAGGAACCACGAAAGCTTGGTGGCCAGGGTCACCGACACCAG
>Ga0136636_10002377_pt1 | contig 11192 bp, 10 predicted proteins | sample AntDrymUQ8522106_2_FD_104653 | JGI IMG/M metagenome (GOLD analysis project Ga0136636, IMG submission 104653) | Polar desert sand microbial communities from Dry Valleys, Antarctica - metaG UQ852 (21.06) | ecosystem: Environmental > Terrestrial > Soil > Desert | place: Antarctica: Dry Valley... | reverse complement strand
ATTTCTTTCCTTATCCTTTCAGAGAAAGAGATGGCAACAGCAACACACCTGCTGACCCGGCATTTTAAAAATACCTCTACATACCAATAAAAAAAAGCTCCCAAATTGGGGGCTTTTTTAATGTTTAAAAAATATTTAGGTTGAGAAAATATTAAAATCTTACCCGGCCGTTATTTGGAGTAGCTCATATTTAAATTCCTGTATGGAGGAGCGCTGCCCAATACCAATATGATTAAACCCATACATGTACCTTGCTCCTGCAAAATCTGATTGTACCAATTGATATTTGAGGCTGATAGTAAAACCTATGCTGCGTTCCTCTATATCATGCGTACTGTCGGTTAAAGTGCCATTTACCAATTTTTTTGCCCCAATCAGCATCTCAAACTGTGGGCCGGCAAGCAAAAATATCATTTTGTGTAACTGATATTTTAGTAAAACCGGCATCGACAAATAATTAAAATGATAGCTTGTGTTGGCTGCTTTTATATCGCCTCCCATTTAAGAAAACAGGTATTCTGGCAGAAAGTCGGGGTTTTTGGCCAAATGTACAGCTACAAAAAATCCAATGTTGGTGCCCGCTTTCCAGTTGGTAATAATCGGCACAGCAGGTGGTGGTGAGCCTTTGGCAAAATTGACATGCAAAAAATTGGTTGCCAATCTAAACCTAAATCTTTTAAATTGCTTTCAGTTTTTTCCTGCGCTTTTACAAGATGTACTAATAGCAGCATCACTATTATTAACGGCAGTTTTTTCCTAATGGCATAAAATTAATTTGTCAATTAATATTCACAAATTTATAGGCATAAAATTGGGCTGCAAAGCTTATAACAATTCTAAACAGCTACCACCTTTTAACCCGAATTTTACAGTTGAATTCGTTCAGAATAGTTACCATACAAAACTAATTAGGGTATTATTTTGGGGCTGATAGAGTGGTAAACAATGTTGAGGTGAAAAAATGTACTAAAAGCTATGAATTTGAAGTAGTTAAACGCTGCAACAGCATTTCAACTGTAAAATTGGAGTTTTAAATAAACAGCGTTATTAAAAGCTTACGCTAAGCGCAAAAACAACTTTTGGGTAATTATTCATTTTTTGACAGGGAGCTATTGGCGCTTCTATAAACGCAATATAGTATTTACCCTTCATACAGTTCTATCGGCAAACCATCAGGATCGGCAAAAAAGGTAAAACGTTTGCCAGTAAATTCATCAATTCTTATTGGTTCGCATATTACCTGTTTGGCAAGCAAATGTGCTATAGCAGTTTCTATATTAGTTACTAAAAATGCAATATGACGCAAGCCTGCTGCTTCTGGCCGGGATGGCCTTGCCGGTGGGTTTGGAAAAGAAAATAATTCAATACAATACTTTCCATTTAATGAAAGATCGAGCTTGTATGAATCTCTTTCGCTACGGTAAACTTCCTGCTCAATAGTAAAACCCAATATATTGGTGTAGAATATTTTAGATAATTGGTAATTGCTGCAAATAATAGCAATATGGTGTACTTGTTGTAATTGTAGCATGCTTTTATATTTTTTCTGCTGAATTTGTATCAACTACCGTAACAATTACTGTCTATGGCACAGGATCGTATCCATGGCCACCCCATGGATGGCAGCTTGCTATTCTTTTTATGGTAAGCCACAAACCTTTAAAAAGGCCGTATTTTTTAAATGCCTGCAAGCTATAATTACTACAGGTGGGTGTATAGCGGCACCTGTTGCCTAACCAGGGCGATATAACCAACTGGTATAATTTTATTAGTATAACAAACGGTAAACTAAGTATTTGTAACAGGTTTTTCATTGATTATCCGTTGTAGCTTTTGAATAATAAGGAGAATTTTTTCATTTACAAGGCTATGCTCCGGCAGCTCTTTTCCGGTGTATAAAATAAATATTTTTATCTTTTTATGCTGATGAATGAGTAATTGCTCCAACTCATTTTTTTGAAGCCTGTAGGTTTCTCTCATCAACCTTTTAACCCGGTTACGATGTACTGCCTTTTTTAAGTTTCGCTTGCTTGCAGAAAAACCAGCTTGCAGGTTTTCAGTTGTTACAGTTGCATCTAACGGAAAAAATTGATAGATAATTCTAAACGGAAAGGTGTTGAATGATTTTCCATCTTTAAACAACAAATCAATAGCCTTGCGGCTTTTTAGCCGCTTGCTTTTACCCAGGAGATATTTTTGTTGCTGCTCTTCCAATTTTACAAAGTAAAAAAGCCCTCCAAAAAGGAGAGCTTGTATTTTTATACCTTCAATTTACGCTTATGCGAAATAAGGATACTATTTTTTACCGAAACGTTCGTCAGAAACTGTTAATTTAACACGTCCTTTTTTACGGCGACTTGCTAAAACCTTACGTCCATTAGCAGTTTGCATGCGTTGACGAAACCCGTGAACCGATTTTCTGCGGCGTACATGTGGTTGATACGTTCTTTTTTTACCTGGCATTGTATTAATTTTTTCCTTTTACAAAATAATTTTTAAAAAAGCTAAACCTACATTACAGCAGGGCACCATCCCCGTTGATTGTGAAAGGACGGCGAAGGTAAGGGAATTCATCCTTAAAATGAAACAGAATGAATATTATTTTACACTACCAATTAATGTTATTCACTTATTGTGCAGCAGGAGAGCAAACAAGCATTGATTGTAACTAAATAGAACGGTATAAATACATGCTACAAGGGTGCCTTTCAAATTTTCTCTCCCGATTTCGGTTGGTGAGAATACCCGACCGGGGCTAGAATGTGTAAGGCCGTGGTTGGTATCCTTACCTTCCACCAAGCGCTCCGTCAATTTACAATGCACCTTTCTATATTAAATCCAAATGGGTAGATGTAAGAGGCTTGCCATAAAAAAGACTACCCTTATTATCAAAATCTGCTGCATCATCTGTAGTAAAAAAAGATACCTGCCCGTCTTTTGTAAGGCTTTTTTCCATCCACTTATGCCGCTGTAAATAAGTTGCTAAACTATTAGCAACTATTTCGCCCTGAGAAAGTATGGTAATACCAGGTGGCAATAATTTTGTAATGATGTTGATTAACAGGGGGTAATGGGTGCAAGCCAATAAGATGGTATCAATATTATTAGATTGTGCAAGTAAATGATTGATATGTTTCTCAATAAAATAAGCAGCTCCGGCAGAGTTATGTTCATTGTTTTCTATCAAGGGCACCCACATGGGGCAAGCTTCCTGGTACACTTCACATTTAGGAAAAAATTTATTAATTTCTATGGGATATGAACCAGAAAGTACCGTACCGCTTGTGGCTAATATGCCAACTTTGTTTGATTGAGTACATTCACCAATAATTTCTGTAGTTGGCCGTATTACACCCAATACTCGTTTACCTGCTCCAAATGTGGCAATATCATTTTGCTGTATGGTACGCAACGCCTTGGCAGATGCAGTGTTACAGGCCAATATTACAAGGGGGCAGCCTTGTTTAAAAAACCATTCCACACACTGTAATGTGTATTGATAAACCGTTTCAAAGCTTCTGCTACCATAAGGAGCCCGGGCATTATCGCCAAGGTACAAGTAGTTGTATTGGGGCAGTTTACATACTATGGATTGTAGCACCGTTAAACCACCGTAACCGCTATCAAACACACCAATTGGTCCTTTTGTCATTGTATAAAAATAGGAAAGCCACCCGGTTTTTGGATGGCTTTCTAAAAATATGCTTAAAGTTATTATTGTTTTGGCTTAACAGGTGCTGCTGCTGGTTTTAGGTCTTTATCCTTTATACCCAATTTCTTTTTAACTAACTCTAAAATATTATCGCCTGGAGGGCCTACTAATACGGATCCCTCTTCTAATACATAATTATATCCAGCTTCTTTTGCTGCTGCTTTAATGGCTTCAAAAGCTTTCGCCCTAATTGGCACTATCAACTCCTGAGATTTTTCCTGAACTTTTTGTTGCGTAGCCTGGTTCCAACCCTGTACTTTTTGGTACAATGCAATCAAGTCGTTTCTTCTCAGTTCCTTAGCGGCTGGAGACAATTTTGCAGAATCTGCTTGAAAAACACTGTCTTTTTCACTTAACTCTTTGTAATAATCATTTCCTTGCTGAGTCAACGAAGTTTGATAATCCTGTAACTGTGCATTGGCTTTTTCTGCTTCTGGCATAGTTCCTATCAACTCTTCGGTGCTGACATAGCCAATTTTGCTTTGAGAAAATGCGCTGTTGGTTAAACCGAACATTGCAATGGTTAATACTACTGCTGCTGTAATTAATTTTTTCATTGTTGATTTTAAATGTTTGTGATTTACTCCTAAATAACCGGGCATTTTACTTGCAGGTTATTTAATTTGAAAGCCACTGTTAAAAAATTTGTTGTTGGTTTTTTAATGCTAAAATAAGTAAGAACTGTTTTAATATATACTAAGGCTGTTTTTTTGAGCAAAAGTTGCATGTCAAAGCTTCTTTATATTTTATTTAACACCCAAAAACTTCAGCACATCATCACTTTTATCCAGTTTTGGGTCGGCAAATATAACGGTAATTCCTTCACTTTTATCTAAAATAAAATCGAAAGTTTTATCTACAGCTAATTTTTGAATGGCCGTATAAACCTTATCCTGTATAGGTTTTATCAGTTCCTGCCTTTTTTTAAACAGATCGCCCTCAAAGCCAAAACGTTTTTTTTGCAAATCTCTCACTTCTTTTTCCCTATTGTACAATTCGTCTTCCCGCTTTTTTTTGAGCTCATCGCTCAGCATAACTTGCTCTGCATCATAATCTTTGTACATTTTATCCAGTTCGGTTTGCTTTTTTTCAATATCCTGTTGCCAAAGTGCACTAAATTGGTTTAGTTTAGTTTGAGCATCTTTGTAATCCGGTAGTTTTTCCAATATATATTTTGAATCAATTACCGCATATCGTTGTGCTGTTGCACCAAACCCAATCATTAAAGAACTTACTGCAATCATTAATAATTTTTTCATGGTTTTATTTTTTGGGTAGAAAAATTTAAGCGCTTAACTATTGTAAATATTTGTTTTTAATGGGGTTAAATTGGTTGATGCTGCTATTGGGGCTCCTGGCCTAACATAAACGTAAATTTAAATGCACTTTTCATTGGTTCGTTGGCTCTAATTCTATCAAAACCTAAACCGTAATCAAAACCAAGTAAACCAAACATGGGTAAAAAGAAGCGCATACCTACACCGGCAGACCTACGTAATTTAAAGGGGTTATAATCTTTAAAACTATACCATCCATTGGCAGCTTCAAAAAATGTTAGGCCGTAAATAGTGCTGCTTGCACTTGTGCTAAATGGATAACGAAGCTCAAGGGTGTACTTATTGTAAATTGTAAAAAACTCGCTTGGTGTACTATTTTCCGGGTTTATTTTTGGATTGGAACTGGAGTAGATTGGATACCCTCTGTGGGCTATAATATCGTATCCTAACAAAGCAAAGTTATTGCTTAGCCCTGCATCGCCTACCTGAAAACGTTCAAAAGGTGATATATCTCTATTTTTGTTATACTTACCAATAAAACCATATTTAGCAGCAGCCTTTATAATAAACTGTCGGTTTTTATCTGCACCCCTTGCGGTACCAATAGGCACATAATATTCTCCTGTAAATAACCATTTATGAAACTCAGGAAATTTAAACTGGTTATCTGATGCTTTTGTAATTCCCAGTAAGGAGTAGGGAAGGGTAAACTGGCCACTAAGTAAAAAATTAGACCCGCCTGTAGGAAATATAGGGCTACCGCCTGTAGAATTACGGGCAAGTGCTAACCGTAAACTAAGGTTGGTAAATGTACCATTGCTTAAACCACCAAAGCCATTTACAGCATAGTTGCGTAGTTTATATTGCTGAAAATTTAAGGAGGTTACAAGTGAGAAATAATCATCTGGCCATTTTAATTGTTTGCCCAAAGAAATACTTGCACCAGATATACTCAGGTAAGATGTATCTCCACAAGAACGACAAAATTGACCAAACTGATTAAAGGAGTTGGATTGCTTGGTGTTATACACACTTACAGAAAAAGAGTTGCGTTTTTTTCCTCCAAGCCAGGGTTCTGTAAAAGAAAAATTATAGGTTCTAAATGCACGGCCGTTAGATTGTATCCGGGCACTTAATTTTTGACCGCTACCTGATGGTAATGGATCCCATGTTTTTTTATTAAAAATGTTGTTGATAGAAAAATTGTTGAAGGTTATACCTAGTGTACCGGTGAGGCCAATACCTCCGCCAAAGCCCGCCGAAAGTTCAAGCTGGTCATTTGATTTTTCCTCTACGCCCCAGGTAATATCCACGGTACCGTTATCTTGATTGGGTACAATATTGGGCGAAATTTTTTCCGGGTTAAAAAATCCCAATTGGCCAAGTTCCCGCTGTGTACGGATTATATCCTGCCTGCTAAATTTTTCACCCGGAATGGTTCTTAACTCTCTGCGTACTACATAATCTTTTGTTTTGTCGTTGCCTGTAATTTCCACATTGCCAATGGTAGCTTGTGGCCCTTCCTGCATACGAATCTCAAAATTGATAGTATCATTGTATACGGATGTTTCAATAGGATCTACCCTAAAAAACAGGTAGCCATCATCCATGTAAAGGCTTTGTATATCTCCCCCTTCTGCAGATGGTTGCTTACCCAATCTTTTGTTGAGTATTTCCATGTTGTAGATATCGCCTTTTTTAATGCTTAAAAACATGGTAAGCAATGAATCTGTGTATTTGGTATTTCCTCTCCAGATAATATCGCCAAAATAATATTTTTTTCCTTCGTTAACTTTTACATGTACATCAACATTGCCGTCGCTGTTTTTTACAAGTGTATCTGCAATAATACTGGCATCTCTAAAGCCTCGTGTATTGTAATAATCCAGTAGTTTTTCTTTATCTTCTTCGTATTTAACAGGGTTAAATTTGGCGGAGCTAAAAAATTTGAATCTAAAATAGGGGTCAACAGCTTCTTTTGTTTTGGTAAAGGATAAGTAACCTAATTCTTTTAAATATTTATTGAAGGAAACGGAACGGTTGGTATCGTTGTATGGACTTGTATATTTTGGAGGATACAAAGTAAATCTAGACATTTCTTTGGTGCCTTTCATTTGCTTTTTTAGTTTGCCGTCCGGTATATTTTCGTTGTTGGCAAAATTGAGTGAGTTTACCTTTACTTTATATCCTTTATCTACTATAAATGTAAGCACTTCGGCATTTGCAAGCCCGGTAGCAGCTTCCTCTTTTACCTCTACTTTTATGTTACCATAACCTTTATCTTTAAAGAACTTACGAATTATGTCAATAGCACTAACTTTCATGTTATCGGTAACTACCCTATCTTTTGATAAGCCAATTTTTGCATCTAAATCATCTTTCTCCCCTTTTTTTACGCCTGTAAATTTAAAATCTGCCAGCCTTGGTCTTTCTTTAATGGCAAGCTCAATGTATAAATTATTGCCTATTAAATTAACAAGGTAAACTTCCACATCAGCTATCAGGTTTTGTTTCCAAAGTTTGGTAATGGCTTTGCCAAAAACATCTGTACCAGGTATCATTATTTTATCGCCAGTGGCTAAGCCAGATATTGATACAATTAAATTTTGATCAAATGTTATATTACCTGAAACAGATACGCCTGCTATTATATATTCTTGGGGTGGTTTAGCATTAAATATTTCAATCAACTTTGGATTTATAGATACCGGTGTGGAATCAATTTGTGCAAGTACTAATTTGCTGCTGGTTAAAAACAATATAATCAATAAAATGTTTTGGTAAATCCTATGCATCAATTTTTTTTTACGAACGGCAAATTACTTGCAATTATGAAAACTATTTGTTAAACCGTTGGCTTGTTTGGCTTTCATGTACAACGGTTTATTTATATTTAAAATATATTCAATCAATATATAATACTGGATTATTGCGTTATTTTTCATCTTTTGTAACCTGTGCACCTGTTTTTCCAAACCTACGCTCCCTGTTTTGATAGTCGATTATGGCCTCGTACAAATTTTCTTTTCTAAAATCTGGCCAGCGGGTATTGGTAAAATATAGCTCTGCATACGCCAACTGGTATAGCAAAAAATTACTGATGCGATATTCTCCACTAGTACGTATCATTAACTCAGGGTCGGGAAATTCGCTGGTAGAAAGGTATTTCTGTAAGGTTTCCTGGTTAATACTTTCTGGCTGGAGTTCGCCTTTTTTAACATCTACTGCAATATTCTTTACCGCATTTACCAATTCCCACCTGCTGCTGTAACTCAATGCCATTACTAAGTTAAGCCCGGTATTTATACTTGTTTCTGTTAGAGCTTCCTGTAATGCTATTTTAGCATTGTTGGGCAGCATATTCAAATCTCCAATTACATGCAACTTAATGTTGTTCTTATTTAATGTAGGCACCTCATTGCGAATAGTATCTACTAATATCTCCATTAAACCGCTTACTTCGTTTGCTGGTCTATCCCAGTTTTCTGTACTAAAAGCATATAAAGTAAGGTATCCAATACCAAGTTCTGCACAGCCTTCTACAATATTACGTACACTTTCTACCCCATGAAGATGCCCAAACAGCCTGTCTTCTCCTTTTTCCTGCGCCCACCTGCCATTGCCATCCATAATGATGGCTATATGGCTTGGCAGCCTTTGCATATCTATAGTAGCTAGTAAACTCATGTTGGTAATTGCTTTTAAATAAGCATTGCATGCTTATCAAAGGCAGCAAAAGTAGTAAAATTTAGTTGGAATAAGCGTTGTGGCAAATTGTGGAGTGCTTTTCAAATTGTCGCAGCACTTAGTGGCAGGCAAATATTCTTATAGATTGCTCCTGCTTTAAAAAAAGAGTGCTTTTCAAATTGTCGCAGCACTTAGTGGCAGGCGGGTACAGCAACCACGGCCAAGCCTTGGTCGGTGTCCTCACCGAACTAAATTGGGAGCAACAATTTGAAATGCACCCAAATTGATTCATATACTGTTGCCCTTCGCTTCATTTATATAATACCCTGGTTAAATGCTTAAAGCTATTTTTGAAAAACTTGTAAATTAAATTTTAACTAGTTTTCCTATGTAAAGCAATTCGTTAATCATTGTTTTATAAATGTAAACTCCGGCAGGTAAGTGGGTAATGTTAAACTGCTGTGTGTTAGTAAAAGTAACAAGCCTGTTGCCGGCAGTATTATATAACTCTATTGTAGTTGCCAAAGCTGGTTGACCGCTTTGCTGAATTTTAAATATACCATTACCCGGATTAGGAAAAATAGCTACCTGTAAAGAGGTTACAGGTAAAGCGCTTCCCGTAGCACAGGCTGTTTTACTGCTCATATATGCAGCATCTTCTCCTAAATTTTTGGTGGTGTTACAGCCAGGGCCTGCAATTAATGTTACAATGGCATTGGGTGAAATTGAATTGGGTAAATTAACAACAGATTGGTTACTGTACTCATATACATTACCCCCATCATACACTTTCCAGTTTACTATATTATTGCTGGTTTTTGTTGTTAACTGTGTAATGCACTCTCCTTCAATTTTGGTTACTGCTATAGAAAAATTAGCTGTATTACAATTTTTTTTGCTGGCATACCATTGTACATTGCTAATGTTGGCAAAGCATAAGCGATATTGTTCCATCTTAAAGGATTGCCAAAACTTACCGGCTGTACCAGTTGGAATATCAAGATAAAACAAGGCAGAATCTGATCCTTCGGCAAGTTTTGCTTCTACCGGATTGTTGTTGTTATCTTTAAAAAGAAATGCTTTATTTACCATGCTGGCTGTAGCAAAACCTGCGCCGCCCGGGTTGGAGTTGTTTAAACTAAAATATACTTTTTGTATGCCGGCAGGCACATAAAAGTAGCCGGGCAAGCATAAAAGATTGTTTCTATAGTTTTCTATTGTATTACCAAGATAGGGACCATTTTTATAAAAAGCATTACCATTTGTTACAATTTGAAGCTTTACTGCGGCTTTATACAGGGTAGATACTGTTAACTTATACGTGCCAGCAGCAGGTAAAGCAATAAATAATATACCATTACTGCTGGTTTGGTTGATGGAGAAATCTTTTACTACACCAAAAGTTTTATCTTCTGCTTCTACTGTAAAATTGATGTATCCTTTACCTGGCATGCCAAATGAAGGGTTGTACTTTATTTGAAAACTACCTGCTTTATCAGCAGTAATAAAAAACTCACTGCGACTTGGGTAATTTTTGCCATAAGTATAATTTATGCTAACCTGTATATTTTCTAACGGTATAAGATTGCTGTTTTGAAAAGCTGATCTCATGGTAGCTGTTTCTACCAGATTGTATTGGCTTATTAGCGCTTGCTGTGCAGCGTTATCAGCAGTAAAATTCTGATTTATTTGTTGTGCAGTTATTAATGGTAATGCTCCATTTAAATAGGCTGTACCATTGGTAGTATTATATTGCAGGTAAATTTTATCAGTAATAGGGTATTTATTTACAATATCGTTGATTAAAAAATAGCTATTTACAATTTGTAACTTGTTTATTTTGGCAAGATAAAGGCAAAAATTTGCCGCCTTTTCTACCTTTGCACTGAAGGCACGTTGGTCAAATGCCCAATCATAGTACAAAACCATGTAATGCAGGTATGCTTTTAATTCATTTAAGCGCTGCTGTACAATTGGTGCATCTTGCTTTGATTGGCCAAGTGCATCACTTACCATTTTAAAATAAAGTGGCAATTTGTACTTATTATCTTGTATGCCATTTGTAACAGTTACTGTTTTTTCGTTGCTCCACATTTGCAACAATTTGTAAATAGTTGCGGCAGCACTGCCAAAAAGATTGTTACAAAACTCTTGTAAGGTTGCATCTATGGCCACATCATCTTTAAGTTGCTGATTAGCTGCCAATAGAAAGGGCAAGCTGGCAAATTTAGATGGCGCCGCTTCCCAAACTATACCCTGGCTATTGTTTTCTTTTAACCTCGTAAGGGTAGTTTTTAATTCTGTTAATGAAATAGAGGGTGTTTCGCCACTCCATTGGGCAATATTGAGGTAATGATATTCAGAAATATTGCTGGTTTTTGCATACCATCTGTTTAGCAACCCCTTAGCACTTGTTTCATTTTGAAAAGCGGTAGGTACTACCTGTACGTCAATATTTTTGTTGATAGCGATGTTTGCAGAGGGCACGTCTGCATGCGAATCATAGGCATATACCT